>WBZO01000357.1_pt1 | contig 73385 bp, 62 predicted proteins | sample 5204261 | NCBI WGS metagenome assembly WBZO01 (sample SAMN12412400, study PRJNA552823) | activated sludge metagenome | isolation source: activated sludge from anammox sidestream of wastewater treatment plant... | place: USA: North Carolina | collected 2017-09
CACGGCTATCCGCCCAAGAGCATCTTCCGTCGTGGACTCAATATCTTGTGTCGGTTAGTGACTAACCTCGAACACTTCGATGTTGTTGTTTGGCGGAAAGTTATCAAACTTTTGTCCTGTAGTTAGCCCGCGGCTTTGATCTGCTTCAGCGTTTCATCGAAAGACCATTTCGTCCAGGGACGATTGAAACAGCCGACGGGCCAGTTGACTTTGGCTTCGGCGGTGAAATCCATCGCTGCGGTTGCAGCGGCGGCAAGGGTGGTTTGTTGAATGAATTCTCGACGGTTCATGAAAGTAAGTTCCTTTGTAGTTTTTTTAGTGGGACCATTTGCCAAATTGCCCCACCATCACAAGCCAATCACAGCGGTGAATCCGCCAACGCAATCGCAAACCGATCTGAGCTTGAGACTATCTCTTACCCGTCGGTATTCCCGGCAATCCCGGAATCTCCATCTTCTTGTAATCCGGCGGCACGGTGAATAGCGCGTTGTCCAGCGATTTTCGTTCGACGCTGGTCACTTCCATGATCGTCTTCGGCTGGCCGTTTTCGATCTGCGCGATCTTGAGCGGGAACGCGCCGCCTTCGACGAATTTGGCGAATTCTGGATTGGCCGCGAGTTGCGCCTTCATCTTGTCGCCCAACGCCAGGCCTTTCAGTTTGTCGAAGATGCCGCCGGATTGTCCGCCGCCGCCGAAATAGCCCAGCCCTTTCGCCATGCAAACATCCATGTTTTGTTCGTCGCCGATGAGCCAATGCTGGCAGGTCAATCCGGCGACCGTCTCCGTCTTGCCGGTCGAAGTAACTTTGAAAGCGTCGTCCGAAGTCTCTTTCCCGGCTTCTTTGGCTATCTTCCCGGCCATCTCAGCCCAGTTCATGGTCATGTAGGTTTTCGTCTGCGGCATCAGCATCGTCTGCTCGCCTGAAGACAAATCCATCAGCATAACGCCCGTCTGCGCGCTGCCCTGCGAGAGTTGCGTTTCAACGCGAGTGCGAGTCCCCTTGATCGCATACTTAATTTCAATTGGCCGATCGCCGCCGAACATCCTGGCCGTGATCGCGCCTTCAAAAGCGCCGCTGCCAGCGGATGATGACGAGGAACTTGATGAAGCGGTTGATGAGTCGGAAGCGGAATTTTGTTTCGCCCCGCTGCAGGCCGCGGCGAATGATGTGATCAAGAGAAGCGCGAGAAGAAGAACTGTTTTGGAGGATTGGAAGATCAGGTTGATGCGAGAAACTGCAAATCGAATCATTGAACATCCTTTCTTGAATGGCGATCTTGATTGGAGAACTGGCGAAGCGAGCGCGTGTTTGACGCCGCCCGCTTCGCTTCCGGTGATGGTTACTTCTGAGTGAGAGCTTTGACCTTCAGCGGCAATCCGAAGATGTTGATGAAGCCCGCGGCGTCCTTCTGATCGTAGCTCGCGCCCATCGTGAACGAAGCCAGGTCAGGCCGGTAGAGCGTGTTCGGCGAAGTGCGCCCGGCGACGATGACGTTGCCTTTGTAAAGCTTCAGCTTCACATCGCCGCTCACCGGCGCCATCAAGCTATTGACGAAGGCGTCGAGCGCCTCGCGCAGCGGCGTGAACCACTGGCCGAAATAGACCATCTCGGCGTATTTGTGCGCGACGATTTCTTTGTAATGCGCCGACTCGCGGTCGAGGCAAAGCGACTCGAGTTCGCGCAGGGCCGTGAGCAGCAATGTGCCGCCAGGAGTCTCATAAACGCCGCGCGATTTCATCCCGACCAGACGATTTTCGACCAGATCAACGCGGCCACATCCGTTGCGTCCGCCAATCTCGTTCAGCTTTTCGACGAGCGGCACAGGGTCGAGATGTTCGCCGTTGACGCTGATGGGCGCGCCTCGTTCAAAACCGATTTCGACGTATTCCGGCTTGTCCGGGGCTTTTTCCGGCGAGACGGTCAATTCAAACATTGACTCTTCGGGTTCGTTCGCGGGGTCTTCCAGAATTCCGCCTTCGTGCGAGAGGTGCCAGATGTTGCGGTCGTGCGAATAGATTTTTTCGCGGCTGGCGGTGATCGGAATCTGACGTTCGTTGGCGTAATCAATCGCGTCCTCGCGCGAGACGATGTCCCAATCGCGCCAGGGAGCGATCACGGCCATTTCGGGCGCGAGCGCTTTGAAGGTCAATTCAAACCTGACCTGATCGTTGCCTTTGCCTGTGCATCCGTGCGCGAGTGAATCGCAGCCAGTCTGTTTGGCGATCTCGACCTGGCGTTTGGCGATCACAGGTCGGGCGAATGAAGTGCCGAGCAGGTATTTGTGCTCATAAACGGCGCCGGCCTTCAGAGTGGGCCAGATGTATTCGGTGACGAATTCGTGGCGCAGGTCTTCGATGTAGATTTCAGCCGCGCCGGTGGCGATGGCTTTCTCCTTCAAGCCGGCCAGTTCTTCGGCCTGTCCGACGTCGCCCGCGATTGCGACGACTTCGCAATCGTATTTTTCTTTCAGCCAGGGGATGATGATCGAAGTGTCGAGTCCGCCCGAATAGGCCAGCCCGACTCGTTTGACGGTATTGGTCATTTAAGGATTTATGCCTCCAGTGGATTGAATTAGGTTGTAGTTGAGCGATTGATTATACACATCACTGGAGGAATACCGCGAGCGTGGGCGGTCAGAAATAAGTTTGCGTGACCTGCCGCTGACGCTCCGATCTTTAATGTAGTTCTCCGAAATAATGTATTTACACCAGCATTACCCTGTGCTAAAAAATGGCCGTGTCCCGCCCGAATGAAGTCTCCGGTCTTCGGCGCTGATCTTTCGTTAGCATTCCCCTTCAAAAATCGATCAATTACAGATAAGAACAGTTGCCTCATTGCCGATGGCCGTCAATACATATAGTTCCCTCGCGTAGCTGCACTCACCTGATACGCGGAATCATTTCACATTAGCATCTCTCATTTCGCCTGCAATCACAGGTACGGATAGAACTGCGTCCCTACAACTCCTCCGTTCACTCGTGTCGAGGCGCATAAGGAGCAATGTTTATGATCCGGTCTGGCAATTCACAGACTGTACGTCGTTGGTGTGTCTTTTCCTTCTCTCTTCTATTTACTATTGTCATCGCTTTCGGGGCGCAGACCAGAGCGCAATCGCTCGACGCCGAAGAGCAGACGATGCTCAGGCTGATCAATGAATACCGGGCGCAGAACGGGCTTGGTCAGCTTGCGGCCTCGATTGCGGTAACGCGCGCATCGGAATGGCATAGCGCCGATATGGCGGCGAAGAATTATTTCAGTCATATTGACAGCCAGGGCCGTAACCCTTTCGTGCGAATGGCCGCATTCGGCTACAACTATCAAACCGCCATGGGCGAGAACATCGCCGCCGGTTACAACGACGCCGTTCGCACATTCAACCAGTGGAAGAATTCCGCCGGCCACAACGCCACGATGCTCAATCCGAATTACAAAGTAATCGGCATTGCGCGCGAGTACGGCGCCAGTACGATTTACAAATGGTACTGGACGACTGATTTCGGGGGCTTCGTTGACGCGACAATCGGCGGCACCGGCGGTACGCCCACGCAAACCGTCAGAACCGTGAACGCGGCGAATTTCTTTCAGACAATCTCGCCTGACGCCATTGTTGCGACCTTCGGCAGCCAGTTTACTCAATCCACTGTGAACGCGACTTCGTTTCCGCTGCCTACCTCGCTCGGAGGAGTTTCCGTCACGGTGAACGACATCGCCGCGCAACTGATCTTTGTCTCGCCGGCGCAGATCAATTTCGTTGTGCCGTCAGGTGTTGGGGCAGGAACGGCAATGGTCAAAGTTATGTACAACGGCGCCGTCATCGGCACGGGAACAGTGACGACAGAAAACATCAGTCCGAGCACATTCACTGTGTCCGCCAATGGACAGGGGATCGCGGCGGCTCAGACGACATTCGACGGCGTTTCATATCAGTCCGTAGCGAACACCAACGGCACGGCGCGCGCGGTGACGGTGGGAACGGCCACGCGGCCCAATTATCTGATTCTTTATGGAACGGGAATGCGCCGCCGCAGCAGTCTGAGCGCCGTTCGCGTGACCATCGGCGGCGTTGCTCTCTCGGTGGATTATCTGGGCGCGCATTCGCGATTGGTGGGAGTGGATCAGGTCAACGTGAAACTGCCGCAGGCGTTGCGCGGGCGGGGGATGGTTGATGTGGTGGTGACGGTTGATGGCCGTGTGTCGAACGTGGCGAAGATCAACATCGGCAATTGAGGCAAGCGTCTTTCTTTTTCGATGCCGTCTGCGCTCGTTTTAGCCTGTCGTCGTTTCAGATTGGCTCAAATGTCGGCAGGCTCCTCCACCAGTTCTTCGCCGGTCAATTGCCGGTAGATGAACGCCTTGGCGAATCCCCAGTCGCGCTTGAGGGTCGCCCGCGAGATTTCCAGCGCATCCGCCGCTTGCTGTTCGGTCAATCCGCAGAAAAAACGTAATTCGACGATCTGGGCGGCGCGTGCGGAAAACCGTTCAAGATGGGTAAGCGCCTCCTCCAGCGCCAGCAAGTCTTCAGGGCGCTCCCAGGTTAGTCCCCGCGCATAATCAAGCGGGAATTTGACCCGCTCTCCTTCGCGCTTCTCCGCGCGCAACGCCCGCCCGTGATCAATCAAAACGCGGCGCATCTGCCGTCCGGCAATCTGGAAAAAATGCGCGCGGTTCTGAAATTCTATCTCGGCTTCGCCGAACAGCCGCACGTAAGCTTCGTGAACCAGCGCCGTCGCCTGCAGGGTGTGATCCGTACGCTCCTTATTCATGTAGTACTGAGCCAGGCGGCGCAACTCCTGATAGATCATCGTAATTATCGCCTCACCGGCCTCTTCATCGCCCTTGCGCCATTTTACGAGCAGACCCGTGAAGTCAAATGAATCGGGGGAATTCATAAGCTCTCCTCCGGAACAATGTTGATGATATCCAAGGTGACTGTCCGAGGTTTTAATGCCGGCCAGGGCAATATAGCCGATTGACTGGGCCAAAGCAAAATTTTCCTGCGCGCCATGAGCCATTTTCCCGCCATTTTACGCTTTCTGTATTTGGATACGGAAATCATCGCCAATAGAGACCGATAAAGGTCAATAAAGCAAGGATAGCGTCACACTGATTGCTCGGCCGGACTGATCGTCCTTCCGCAATTGTTTGAGATCAGCCGCGTTTCAGCCCGGAGGAAAGTGCAGCCATGAGGTCGGAATCAAGGCCGCTCGAATTCTGGCGGGGAGTAAAGAACGCCTTCGACGCCGTGTGGGAGTTTGAACCGCACGCCCGCGAGTCGGCTCTGGACGCGCTCTGCCCGGACGAGGAGACGCGTGATGAAGTGTGGCAGATACTAGCGGCGCTAAAGATGGCCGATGATTTCATGGAAAAGCCATTGATCATTGATCCCAGTGCCTTCAACCCCGGCGAGCAGATAGGACGCCGCATCGGAGCTTATCAACTTGGGCGCGAAATTGGGCGGGGTGGAATGAGCGTGGTTTATCTCGCACTTCGTGTGGATGGGGCCTTCGAGCATGAGGTTGCCGTGAAACTCATCACGCCGGCGCTCGACACAAACGAAATCGGGCGCCGATTCAAACGCGAGCGACGAATACTCGCGCGACTCAACCATCCCAACATCGCTCGATTACTCGATGGCGGCAGGACTGCGGACGGCTGGCCATATCTCATGCTGGAATACGTGCCTGGCTCGCCGATTACCGAATATTGTGACCGCCAAAAGCTATCGCTTGCCGAGCGTCTGGCTATTTTCATCAAGGTCTGCCGCGCGGTCGAACATGCTCATCGCAATCTGGTGATTCACCGCGATCTCAAACCGAGCAATATCCTGGTCACTGATCAGGGCGAGGTCAAACTTCTCGATTTCGGCATCGCTAAGCTGATCAAACCGGACGATTACGGCCTGATGCTGCAATTGACACGCTCCGGCGTTCATTTGATGACGCCCGGATACGCCAGTCCGGAACAGGCCCTGGGCGGCGCGATAACCGAAGCCAGTGATATTTACAGCCTCGGTGTTGTGTTATACGAGTTGCTGAGCGGCCATCGCCCGCACCACTTCAATAATCATACGATGGGTGAAATCGTGCGTGTGATCAGGGATGCGGACATCAAGCGCCCGAGCAAGGCTGTCAATCACAGCTTCAAGGACGCGTTCCATTGCGGCGGAGAGCGCGTCGCGCGCAACGCAGAAGCCGTGAGCGCCGCGCGTTCAACCACTCCCGCGCAACTCCGCAAAGCTCTCAAAGGCGGTCTGGATCGGATTGCGCTCAAGGCGCTGCACAAGGATGTCAGACACCGGTATCAATCCGCCGGAGACCTGATCGAAGATCTGTCGCGCTATCTGGCAGGCGCGGCAGTCAAAGCTCACCCCTACACTTTGCGTTACCGGCTGGAGAAATTTGCGCGAAGGCATAATGAAGCGATCCTGGTCGGAGCGATATTTGGACTAGTCTTAATTCCGGCGCTGATCTTTATTCTGTATTTTTTATGGAACACGCCGTGATGAAAACCGCCCGCGCAGAACGATTTTTTTTTTGACGGCGTGAGCCATTTCACCGCTCAATTCCGCTTATATGGGTGTACACGGAGAAGCCGTTGGTGAACGAGATGCGCAGTCACGGTCAGGTTGCGCATTGGTTGTGTGCATATTCTCGATATAGCCCAGTAGTTCCCCAAAAAGTCGTGTCTTGCCCGATAGCGCTCTCAAGCCTGCTACAGAAGGCTTGCGTGGGGTTTTGGGAGAACTGTTTGTAGCAGGTTTATCTGGGTGAGCCGGGCACGGCGGGCGAATTCCGCTCTTTGAACGCTATCAAAGACAGGTTTTCCAAACACACAGATAAGAAGCGTTGCTCAACTATCAATCTCAGTAAATCTCGGCAAGTGGGAAAACCACATGAAAGGAGTTCACATGAAAAGAGTAGTATTCCTGGTTTTTAGCCTGACAGTGTTCATCACCGTTTCAGCCTTGACCTCGGTATCTGCGCAGGCTCAGGCTTATCTTCCAATGCTTATCCAGGGAGCAGTCACAGAATACCATCCGGCGGATTGCGCCAAGGACGGTTCAATCACAATTGCAGGCAGGACATTTGTCATCGCTGCCGGAACCGATACTTTCTTTCTCGATGCCGTGCAAGTGGTGACTGGAACCGGTCTCGGAATCGCCATCCGGAGATCGGAAGTCTGGCAGATTGTCGGCACAGGGCGCGCAATGGGTGTCTATCTTGATGGTGACGGGCGCATCAGGCTCCAGTTGATCACCAGCCTCGCTGCTTCCCCGAACGTCGCTCGTTTGTTGGACATCACCGGAGTGGTTGGCGCGGTCGGAGCCGATTCAATCAAGATCAATGGCGCGACCTTTCCGACAACAGGAATGGTTGCGGCGGCTGTTGGCCCGAACCCTGTGCGCATCACTGGCTCAATCAACAACAACGGCGAGCTTTCGGGTGCAGCGACGGTTAATCCCAATCCGTTTCGGACCTTGACGATCTGCACGGCTCCGAACCTTTACTTCTCAGCCGGTGTGGGCTTTGTCGGCGATCCAAATCCCTTCGATTACCAGGGGCCGATCAGCGGCTTTGTCACATCCTTTGAAACCGGCCCGAATTTCATATGTGATAACAGCGTTGAAGTTCTCGGAGTTGACGGCGTAGCCAACATTCCGCTGGCTCCGAACTTTTCGCTGAGCAGTGTCGTCTCGAAGGATGTGAACGCTTGCTACGAACTCAAGATTGACATGTTCAACTGGATTACGAGCGGTAGCAAAAAGATCGCTGGTACAGGCAACACTATTTCAGGTGTCCTCACTCGCGCTGTCGTTCAGGGCTACGGTAAGCGGCCTACAGACCCGGCCCCTCCCTTCCCGACAGCTTTGAGCGAGGTGGCGCAACGCGGATCGGTTCAGATCAGCGGCGTCACTTTTACCATCGCTCCAAACCATGCGGTTACGATTGACGCCGGAGTGTCAGTGGGAGGCAATGTCTGTTTGAGACCTGTGGTTGACGCAACAGGTGAGAACGTTGACTATCTGGGTCTGTGGCAGGCGCCGCGTCGCGCGGGGCAATTTCTCACCGGGAGCAGATTGTTCAATGGAGCTTGCCCATAAAAAGCTTCAGTCGTTGATCCGGCTGCGTGATTGGCAGCATTGCGGTTGAAAGCGAAAAGAGCGTCGGGAATTCTCAGAATTCCTGACGCTCTTTCGCTTTCCGATACGCTTCCGCTCGCGCCTTGGCGCACCGGCGAAACCCGCGTGAATCGTCTTCAATACTTTTGCATCGTGCGGTCAACCTGATCGGCCCAGGCCAGGATGCCGCCTTTCAAATTCTTGATCTTCGTGAAGCCGGCCTTCTTCAGCGCGTCGTAAGCCTTCGCGCTGCGTCCGCCCATTTTGCAGTGCACGACGATGTCGTCGTCAGGATTGATTTCGCCAATGCGGTTGGCGAATTGTCCGAGCGGGATCAACCGCGATCCATAATTTTCAAGGTTCGCAATCTGCCATTCGTGCGGTTCGCGCACGTCAATGATCGTCACGCGCTCGCCACTGTCCAATCGCTGTTTGAGTTGAACCGGCGTGATCTCCCAATCCGAGATTTCAGTCGCAGCCGGTTGCGGAACGATGCCGCAGAACTGGTCGTAATCAATCAACTGCTTGATCGTCGGGTTGTCGCCGCACAGCGGGCATTCAGGATTGCGCCGCAGCTTCAACTCGCGGAACTTCATCTTCAGCGCATCGAAGAGCAGCAATCGCCCGATCAGCGGCTCGCCTTCGCCGAGAATCAGTTTCACGGCCTCAGTCGCCTGAATCATTCCGATGACGCCGGGCAGAATGCCGAGCACGCCGCCTTCAGCGCACGACGGAACAAGGCCCGGCGGCGGCGGTTCAGGATACAAACAACGATAGCACGGCCCGCCAGCTTTCGGATGAAAAACCGACGCCTGACCTTCAAACCTGAAAATCGAGCCGTAAACATTGGGTTTTCCGAGCAGCACGCTTGCGTCGTTGGCCAGATAGCGCGTCTGAAAATTGTCCGTGCCGTCAATGATGATGTCGTAGTCTTTGGCGATGCCGAGCGCGTTCTCCGACCGGAGCGCAAGCTCGTAGGTGTCAATCTGCACGTGCGGGTTGATGTCGGCGATGCGGTCTTTGGCGGACGCCAGCTTCTTTCGCCCGACATCTTTGGTGCCGTGCAGAACCTGCCGTTGCAGATTGCTGTGATCAACGACATCGAAATCAACCAACCCCAGCCGCCCGACGCCCGCCGCAGCAAGATACAAGCCGAGCGGCGAACCCAATCCGCCCGCGCCGATCAACAACACGCTCGCGGCTTTCAGCTTGCGCTGACCTTCCATCCCGACTTCAGGCAGGATCAAATGCCGGCTGTAGCGCGCCAATTCGTCTTTGTTCAACTCAGGCAACTCGGCGCTCTTCGCCTCGACCGGCGCCTCTTCGACGGCGCAGCCCGATCCGCCGGCAATGGACGGGATGATGCTGATCTCGTCGCCGTCTTTGATCGCAGTGTCTTCTTTTTGCAGATAGCGAATGTCTTCGTCGTTGACATAGACGTTGACGAAGCTGCGCAGTTTGCCCGAAGCGTCGAAGAGGTGTTTTTGCAAATCGGGAAACTGCGCGGTCAGTTTGGCGAGCGCATCGCCAATATGCGCCGCCTCGATGTTCACCGACGCCTGGCCGCTTGCGTATTGCCGAAGCGCGGTTGGAATTGAAATAGATGGCATGACGTTTTCTCCTCGAATAACCCTGGGTGCGCATCGCTTCCAGCGTGCTTTTGGCGAGAGATCAAATTCCTTTCAATCAGTCTCTCGCCAAAGGCACGCTGGAAGCGATGCGCACCCAGGGATGATTTTCATTTTGTCGAATGTTCGATACTCATCGTGTCTTCATCAAATTGCGAACGGTCTTCGCGCACCCTCCAGGCGCGCACTTGCTCAGCTTTTCCATCTCGCACTGAAACTATCAAATAAGACCATTCGATGAACGGCGCGTGCTCCAGATCGAAGCCCGACGGAATTGCGGGATGGTTCGGATGCGAATGGTAATAACCCCAGACTCCCAGATCGCGTTTCGCCGCTTCTCGTTCGGCGCGCAGGTAATCGCGCGGATCAAGCTCGACGCGGTTGTGGCGCGAATCCTTGCGAACGTTTTCGAGCGGCAGGATTTCGCGGATGACTCGCTCGCCGTCCGCAATCACGCCCAGCAGCAACCCGCCGCATTCTTCCGGGAAGGTTTGCTCGCCGTGGCGTTTGATTTGTTCAACCTGTTCGGGTGTCAGTTTAACGCTCATTCCTCGTTCCAGAATTTGTCGCTCAAATATTTGCTTCCGTTGTCGGGAAGGATTGTGACGATCACGCCTTCGTCAATTCGCCGGGCGACCTTCATCGCCGCAACCACGTTGGCTGCGGATGAGATGCCGACGAACCAGCCGGCGCCGCGCGCCAGTTGTTTAATCATCGCGTGGGTCTCTTCCGTGCTGATTTCGATCTTTTCATCGGCGAGCGCCGGATCGTAAATGCCCGGCACGATGGCCGTCTCCATGTGCTTCAAACCTTCGAGGCCGTGAAACGGCGAATCGGGCTGCATCGAGATCAGCTTCACGCCGGGTTTGAGTTCACGCAAACGGCGGCCCACGCCTGTGAACGTTCCGCTCGTGCCCAGGCCCGCGACGAAGTGGGTGATGCGCCCGCCGGTCTGCTCGAAGATTTCGACGCCGGTCGTTTCGTAATGCGCGCGCCAGTTGGCCGGATTGTTGTACTGATCGGGATAGAAGTATTTGTCGGGATCGGCGGCGACGATTTCGCGCACGGCCAGAATCGCGCCGTCGGAGCCGCTGAGCGGATCGGTCAACACAAGCTCCGCGCCGTGCGCTTGCAAAATTCGTTTGCGTTCCTCGCTCGCGTTTTTCGGCAGACACAATTTGACGTGGTAGCCGCGCGCGGCGCCGATCATCGCGTAGGCGATGCCCGTGTTGCCGCTCGTGGCGTCAATGATGATTTTGTCGCGGGTGAGCGCGCCCGTGCGCTCGCCTTCGAGAATCATTTTCAGCGCAGGCCGGTCTTTGACTGAACCTCCCGGATTCGCCCACTCCGCTTTGCCGTAAATTTCGGCGCGCGGATTCTCAACCAGATTAGTAAGCTTGATTAGCGGCGTGTTTCCGATGAGGTCGAGCAAAGACGCGGGCGCACTGTTAGCAGCAACAACAACAGCGCGTGTCAATGGTGGCATAACAATTTGTGCTCGCCTTGTAATTCATCGGTCTTCGATAAGTGATAAATCAAATAAATGACGACGCCGGGCATCATAAAACACGCGGCGCCATAATTCAACAACCGTTTGGTTATTTTATTGCCTGCTGGCCTGCAATCCGTATTCGATGCTTTCGACAATCGCCTGCCACGTTGCGGCGATGATGTTTTCGCCAACGCCCACGGTGTTCCACGAGCGTTCGCCGTCGCTGGTTTCGACGTGGACGCGCGTCTTGGCGGCTGTGGCGTTCTCGCCGTCCAGAATGCGAACTTTGAAATCAATCAAGTGAAATTTCTCGATCTGCGGATAATGCGGCAGCAACGCTTTTCGCAATGCCTGATCGAGCGCGTGCGCCGGGCCTACGCCCAGGCTGGCCGTGTGCATCTCGTCGTCCGCGATCTTCACGCGCACAACCGCTTCAGGATTGCCTGATGAACCAATCCAGATGCGGTATTCGACCGGCTCAAAGAAATTGTTGCGACGACCGAGCGCGCTCCAGGCAAGCAGTTGGAACGAAGCTTCGGCGTCCTCGAACGAATAGCCTTCGTGTTCGAGCGATTTCAATTGAGCGAGCAAACGTCGCGCGGCTTCGGGATTCTTATTGAATTCTTCGCCCAATTCGTCGGCTTTGAAACGGATGTTGCTGACGCCCGATTGATCGCTGATCAACACGCGCGTCTCGTTGCCGACATCTTCGGGATGGATGTGTTCGTAGGTCTCTTTCGCGCGGGCGACGGCTGAAACGTGAATGCCGCCTTTATGCGCGAACGCGCTGCGTCCGACGAAAGCCGCGCGCTCGTTCGGAACCAGATTGGCCACTTCGTTGATGTAGCGGCTGGTGTGCGTCAGCAGCTTCAATTTGCCGTCGGGCAGGCATTGGCGGTTCATCTTCAATTCAAGATTCGGAATCACCGAACAAAGATTGGCGTTGCCGCAACGCTCGCCGTAACCGTTCATCACGCCCTGCACGTGTGTCGCGCCCGCTTCGACGGCGGCGATTGAATTCGCGACGGCAAGCTCAGAATCGTTGTGGCAATGAATGCCGAGCTTCGCGTTCGGGAATCTGGCGCGCACCAGCGCGACTGTCTCGGCGATCTGTTCAGGCAAGCTGCCGCCGTTCGTGTCGCAAAGAATGATCGTTTCGGCGCCGGCCTGAATCGCGGCGTTCAGCGTGTCCAGCGCGTATTCGGCGTTGGCGCGGAACCCGTCGAAGAAATGCTCGGCGTCGTAAAGCGCGCGGCGTCCGTAATGCTTCAAATGACTGATCGTGTCGGTGATCATCCGCAGGTTCTCTTCGAGCGTGGTTTTGAGTGCGATATCTACGTGAAAGTCCCACGACTTGCCGAAGATGGTCACGACGGGCGTTTCGGCTGCGAGCAAGCCCTGAACGATGGCGTCATCAGCGGCGACGGCATTCGGGCGGCAGGTGCTGCCGAACGCGGCAAGCTTGGCGATGTTAAGCTGAAGCGATTTTGCGCGCTCGAAAAATTCCACGTCTTTGGGATTTGCGCCCGGCCAGCCGCCTTCGATGAACGTGACGCCGATTTCGTCCAGCGCGCGCGCGATCTTGATCTTATCCTCGACCGAATACGCCAGCCCTTCGCCCTGCGCGCCGTCGCGCAACGTCGTGTCGTAAATTTCTACAGCGGAGTTTTTCATATCAACGATATTTGTTTATCTGTTTGATCAGCGCGTCAACGATGTCGCCAGAAGCCTCGGTGACCGGATAGTTTTTGCCTGTGCCGTGAATGGTGATGAATCCCGCGAATTTGCCTTCCTGCGTGTGAATCCAGATTTCGTGGCCTGTCGTAGCGTCGCGAAAGGTGAATCTGGCTTTGACCTTCGTCGCGCCTAATCCCCAGCCGACCGTGTAACGCAGGGCCTTGTTGCCCGGCTTGAAATCAATGATCGTGGTCGAAAGTATCAGCCGCTTGTCGCCGGTTGAGTTATTCGCGGGCGCTTCCTGCTCGCCAGCCTGTCTGGTTCCGTCAATGACTTCGGGGAAGACGTTTTTCTTTCGCAGGTCGGCGACGATCTTTTTCTGGAAGTCGGTGTCGTGGCCGGCGGGGAATTTGGCCAGCGCGGGGGTCTTATCGAGCGTGACCGCTTCGACGACGATTGTGGTGTATTCGCTGAGCAGTTTGCCGGTCTTTGTTTGCGCGCTTCCGGTCGAGCCTGCGGTGAGCGCGGTCAGCAGGAGCAAACACGAGATTATCTTTGCATTGCGGGACATAGCCACTTCTTCCCGATGTTTGGAATAGTTGTTCTAAGGGCAATCGAGCGGTGGGGAATCCACGAAGAAAACGAAGGGCATTCGTTTTCAATTTTGCGCGCCTTCGTGCTCTTCGTGGAAGGACCTTAGTTTTTGGCTTTATCAACGATCTTGTTGGCCGCCAGCCAGGGCATCAACCCGCGAAGCTGCAAGCCGATCTCTTCGATCTGATGCTTCTTCTCGGTCTCGACCAAACGAGTGAAGTTGGGTTTGCCCGACTCGGCTTCGGCCATCCATTCGTCGGCGAACTGTCCCGATTGAATCTCGGAGAGAATCTCTTTCATCTTCTGTTTGACTTCGGGGCCGATGATGCGTTTGCCACGCGTCAGGTCGCCGTATTCCGCCGTGTTCGAGATTGAATAACGCATGTTCGTGATGCCGCCCTCGTACAGCAGATCAACGATCAGCTTCATCTCGTGCAGGCATTCAAAGTAAGCCATCTCCGGCGCGTAGCCCGCTTCGACCAGCGTCTCGAATCCGGCTTGAATCAACGCCGTCAATCCGCCGCAGAGCACCGATTGTTCGCCGAACAGATCGGTCTCGGTCTCTTCCTTGAAAGTCGTTTCGATCACGCCAGCGCGCGTGCCGCCGATGGCGCGCGCATAAGCCAGACCGACCTGCCGCGTATCGCCGGTCGGGTCCTGCGCGATGGCGAGCAGGCAGGGAACGCCCGCGCCGCGTTCATATTCGCGGCGAACCAGATGGCCGGGGCCTTTCGGCGCGACCATGAACACGTTCACGCCATCCGGCGGAACGATCTTTTTGAAGTGAATCGAAAAGCCGTGCGCGACGGCCAGATATTTGCCGGGCTTCAGATGCGGCTCGATCTCGCGTTTATAAATTCCAGGCGTCAATTCGTCGGGCGTCAGCATCATCACGATGTCGGCGCGTTCGGCGGCGTCGGCGACGGGCAAAACTTCCAGGCCCGCCGATTGGGCTTTGGCGACCGACGGGCTGTCGGAACGCAAGCCGACGACTACATCGCAGCCGCTGTCTTTCAAATTGTTCGAGTGGCCGAAGCCCTGCGAGCCGTAACCGATCACCGCGATGCGTTTGCCAGCGAGAGCTTTCGGGTCGGCGTCTTTGTCGTAATAGATGTTCATCAAAAATGCTCCTAAAAATGGTGGTTGGTGGTTGGTGGCTGGTGATTCGTGATTGTCCGCCAACCACCAACCACCAACCACCAACCACTGCTTTTAAACTTTCTCGTTCAGCGACAATTCAGAAAACTCTTCGTCTTCATCCTTCAGCCGCTGCGCTTTGATGTGGGCGACGCGGGTCATCGCTATCGGGCCGGTGCGAACGATGTCCAAAATGCCGATTGGTTTAAGCAACTCGATAAACGCGTTGACCTTCTCGGCGTTACCGGTCATCTCGACGATAAAAGCGTCATTCGATACATCCACGACTTTGGCGCGGAAGATTTCGACCAGGCTCAAAACTTCCCTGCGTTGTTCGCCGACGTGCGCGTTGACGGTCAGCATGACCATCTCGCGTTCGACGTGCGGGCTGGGGGTCAGGTCAGTCGCTTCAATAACTCTGACGAGCTTGCGCGATTGCTGAAGTATCTGCTCGATGACGTGGTCGTTGCCGTGCGTGGTCAAAGTCATGCGCGAGATGCCGTCTTCGAGCGTTCCCGCCACACACAGCGTATCAATCTGATAGCCGCGCGCGCTGAACAGGCCCGCGATGCGCGACAGCATTCCGTATTCGTTTTCGACGAGTAGTGAAATTGTATGTCTCATAATCAGGTGTCAGGTGTCAGGCGCCAGGTGTCAGACTCCGGATTTCAATAGTTATTTGTTTATAGCAAACAACTGAAAACAGAAACCTGACACCTGAAACCTATGCCAAAATCATGTCCTTCAACGCCGCGCCCGCCGGCACGATTGGAAAGACGTTTTCTTCGCGCGCGACCTGCATCTCGATCAGCGCGGGGCCGGCGATGTTCAATCCTTTTTCGAGCGTGTGCGTGACTTCGCTGGCCTTCGTCGCGCGCAACGCGGGCACGCCGTAAGCCTCCGCGAGTTTCACGAAATCCGGCGCGACCTCCACATCGCTGTGCGAATAGCGATGCTCGTAGAACTGCTGCTGCCACTGCCGCACCATTCCCAGATAGCCGTTATTGATCAGCAGAATCTTGACCGGGATGTTGTACTGCTTGATCGTGGCCAGTTCATTCAATGACATCTGGAATCCGCCGTCGCCCACAACGGCGACAGTCAAATCTTTCGGACGCGCGATAGCCGCGCCTATTGCGGCAGGGAAGCCGTAACCCATCGTGCCAAGTCCGCCGGAGTTGAGCCAGTTGCGCGGCGTGTCGAAACCGTAAAGCTGAGCCGTCCACATCTGATGCTGCCCCACGTCGGCTGAAACCACGGCCTGACCTTTGGTGATGCGTTTGAGTTCGTGGATGACGTACTGCGGCTTGATGATGTCGCCTTCTTCTTTGAACCAGAAGGGATGCTGCTGTTTCCAATCGGCGATCTGTTTGTGCCAGGTGTCGCGCGGCGTGATCCTGGCGCCGTCCGATAGTTGTTCGCTGAGTTCGGCGAGCATCTGCTGAGCGACCGCCCTGGCGTCGCCGACAATCGGATAATCGCAGCGGACATTTTTGCCGATGCACGAAGCATCAATATCAACGTGAACGAATTTCGCGCCAACCGCGAACTCGCTCAGCTTGCCGGTCACGCGGTCATCGAACCGCGCGCCGATTGAAATCAGCAGGTCGCAGTTGTTGACCGCCATGTTCGTCCAGTAACCGCCGTGCATTCCCAGCATTCCCAGACTGAGCGGGTGGCTGTCGGGGAACGCGCCCAGGCCCATCAGCGTGCAGGTAGTCGGTAGATTGAGTTTTTCGGCGAGTTGGCGAATTTCTTCATACGCGCCTGCCGCGTGCGCGCCGCCGCCGATGTAAAGCACGGGACGTTCGGCCTTGATCATCGCCTCGACCGCGCGTTTGACCGCCTTCGGGTCGCCGTGAACCTGCGGCTTGTAGCTACGCATCTCGATATTTTCGGGATAGCTGAATTCGATCTCCTGCGCGGTCATGTCCTTCGGCATGTCAACCAGCACGGGGCCGGGCCGCCCTGTCGAGGCGACGTGAAACGCTTCTTTGACCGTCGGCGCAAGATCTTCGACGTGTTTGACCAGATAGTTGTGTTTCGTGCAGGAGCGCGTGATGCCCGTCAGATCGGCCTCTTGAAACGCGTCGTTGCCGATAAGATGGGTCGGAACCTGACCGGTGAACACGACGACGGGAATTGAATCCATAAATGCGTTGGCGATGCCTGTGACCGCGTTGGTTCCGCCTGGCCCTGAAGTCACAAGCGCGACGCCGGTCTTGCCGGTAGCCTGCGCGTAGCCGGCGGCTGCGAACAGAGCGCCCTGTTCGTGGCGTACAAGATAATGGCTGATGCCAAGCTCCGCTTCGCTTTTGGCCAGTTCATCGTAAATATGCAGCACCGCGCCGCCGGGATAACCAAAGACATGTTTGACGTTTTCGCATCTCAGCGCTTCGAGCAGAATTCGCGCTCCACGCATTTTCATAAGTATTCCTCGTGAAGGTGTCAGTAGCCCGACCGTGAGGGAGGGCTTGAACTGTAAGCCAAGCCCTCCCTCACGGTCGGGCTACTGACACAGTTGATGTACAAAAACTGAAAACCCCGGCGGAGCGTTTCGGCTCGCCGGGGTTTGGAATCTTCGCCTTGCTCTTCGCTTCAGGCTATCCAATCGGCGAGCCGCGCCGGAATAATCGCTACAGCGATAATAATGCTGACTACTACGATGACGTTGAGTGTAAGTCGAGCGACGCGCAACTCCGCCTGACGGCCCGCAGCCGTTGTGTCAAGCGCGAATTGGGAACGACGATTGGACATATGATTTGCGATTCGATGAAATGACGCCTCATCAAGCAGGCCGGGGCAGTATAGCCATCGTCGTCTGAATCGTCCACTTAATACTTTTTATCAGAAAATAAATCTGACTTATCGCGCGCGTTCGCTAACTTTCAGCCACGAATCGCCGAACGACATCGCCCATCTCGCTCGTGCTGACGCGTACGGGCTGGCTCTTCAAATCAGGAGTGCCGTAACCATCGGCCAGAGCCTTGCTGATCGCGTCTTCGAGCGTCCTGGCCTCGCGTTCGAGTTTGCAGGTGTAGCGCAGCAACAACGCTGCCGAAGCTATCGCGCCGAGCGGATTTGCGATGCCTTTGCCAGCGATATCGGGCGCGGAGCCGTGAACCGGCTCGTACAGGCCGACTTTGCCGCCGATGCTCGCCGACGGTAACAAGCCGATGCTTCCGGTCAGGACTGAAGCTTCGTCGCTCAGGATGTCGCCGAACAGGTTTTCGGTGACGATCACGTCGAAGTCGGTCGGGCGCATCACGAGTTGCATCGCGCAGGCGTCAACGTAACCGTGTTGAAGTTCCACGTCGGGATATTCAGCCGCCAGAGCTTTGACGACTTTGCGCCAGAGCTGCGAGCTTTCCAGCACGTTGGCCTTGTCAATCGAATGTAATTTCTTGCGGCGAACGCGCGCGGCTTCAAACGCGACGCGCGCGACTCTTTCGACTTCGGGCGCGGTGTAGGCCATCGTGTTCAGCCCGCGCTCATCGGTCAATTCGCGCGGTTGGCCGAAATACGCGCCGCCCATCAATTCGCGCACGATCAGCAAATCAGTCCCGCGCACGATCTCAGTCTTCAACGGCGAAGCGTCAATCAACGGCTCGTGCAAAAACGCCGGGCGAAGATTGGCGAACACGCCAAGCCCCGCGCGCAAACCGAGCAATCCGGTTTCAGGTTTCAGCTTCGGCGGATTGTTGTCGTACTGCGGGGCGCCCACCGCGCCGAGCAGCACGGCGTCGCTTGCCAGACAAGCTTTCAGAGTTTCATCTGGAAGCGGGACGCCGGTTTTGTCGAGAGCCACGCCGCCGATCAGTTGCTCGCTGAATTCAAACTCGTGGCCGAATTTCTTTGCGATTGTTTCGAGACAGGCGACGGCTTCTTGGGTGACTTCAACGCCGATGCCGTCGCCGGGTAAAACTGTGATCTTGGATTTCATTCTTCAGGTTTCTTCTCAGGTTGATATGCGGTGAGAATCTGAACGTCAACCAGGTCTTGCGGTCGCCCCGCCGCCGTCTTGGCGGTGATCAAATCTTCTTTTGAAATGAAGAACGCTTCCACATCGCCGATGGTTGTTTCGACTCGCCGCGTCCAGGCATCGCTAAATTCGACGCCGTCAATAGACATCAGAACATCCACGCGCAAAGGCGGCGTTCCCATCTGGTAAAAATAGCCTTCTTGTTCAAAGTCTTTCTCAGTCAAGCCGCTAAGCGGAGCGCCAAAAGCTCGCAATGCTTGAAAAACACGGCGGGCATTCTCCTGACTCGCACGCACCAAGATGTCCAAGTCTTTCGTGAAGCGCGGCTCAGCGTGGAATGCGACGGCGTAACCGCCGATGATGAGGTACTCAACCTTGTAGAGGCTGAAAACTCTCAATATGTCGAGCAAGTCGGAGTGCATTGACGTCCTCGCCCTTAAGCGCGTAAGCGGTAACAGCCAACTCCCACACGGCAGCCAAACGGGCAGAAGCTTCCTGGGATTGCCAATACTGAACGTCGAATGAGCGGTCCAGGTCTTTGAGTTTCCCCCATCGCTCTATCGTCGGTTTTTGGTGATCGCGCGGCAATGATTCCGCTGAATGATCGAGAAGTTGAAGCGCCTGCTCGCGGCTGACCGATGGAAAATTGTCCAGGAACTCGTCCAGGCTATTGCCGTCCGCCAAGTAATCGTACAGCGTCCGGGCAGGCACGCGCGTTCCGATGAAGACTGGCGCGCCCCCCATGATCTCCGGGTCTGAGTGAATCGGTAGTGTGGTTAAGTTCGTCGTCTTGTTCATAACCCACATTTTACCGCCGCAAGCCAACAGCCTGCCAGCAGGTCTTAAGCCGCGCCCTTCGCCTTCTTCTGAATGTGCGGCAGCAAACCGCCGTCTTCGATCAACTCGCGCGCGAAATCGCTCAGCGGAACGAAGCTCGCCTCCTTGCCGGCGGTCAGATTGCGCAAACGCCCGGCGGCCAGATCAATCTCGACCTCATCGCCCGTCTTCACGATGTCGCAAACGTCGGCTTCAATCGCCAGGAAGCCGTTGTTGATTGCGTTGCGGAAGAAAATCCGCGCGTAGCTTTTGGCGATGACGACTTTGACGCCCGCGCCGCGCAGCGCCCAGACGGCGTGTTCGCGCGACGAGCCGCAGCCGAAATTATCGCCCGCGATGACGACATCACCCGGCTTGACGCGTTTGACGAAGGTCGCGTCAATGTCTTCCATCGCGTACCTGGCCAGTTCAGATTCTTCGTGAACGTTCAGGTAACGCGCGGGAATAATCTCGTCGGTGTTGATGTGCGCGCGTTCGTAAACGTGCGCGAAGCCTTTCAGGTTGGTTGGTAGTTCTGCCATGAACTTTCTCTCCAAATCTCTAGGCCGCTTTGGCGGCAGCCGATTTCAAAAAATCACGCGGGTCAGTGATCGTGCCCGTGATCGCCGTCGCCGCCGCAGTCGCGGGCGAAGCCAGGTAGACTTTCGATTTTGGCGATCCCATTCTCCCGACGAAGTTGCGATTAGTCGTTGACAGGCATTTTTCTTCCGCGCCGAGCACGCCCATAAATCCGCCCAGGCAGGCGCCGCAGGTTGCGGTCGAAACCACGCAACCCGCGTCGGCGAAGATTTCGAGCAAGCCTTCGCGCATCGCCGTCTTCCAGATTTCGGTCGTCGCCGGGACGACAATCGCGCGAGTGCCGTCGGCCACCTTGTTGCCTTTGAAGATTTGCGCCGCGATGCGCAGGTCTTCGATGCGGCCGTTGGTGCAGGAGCCGATGTAGACCTGATCCATCTTTTCGCGCGCGACTTCGCCGATGAAGCGTCCGTTCGACGGCAGGTCGGGCAGCGCGACTATCGGCTCAAGCTCGTCCAGGTTGATCGTGAACCTTTCGGAGTACGTCGCGTCGGCGTCCGAGTTGTATACCGTGTACGGCTCGGCGGTGCGCGCTTTGACGTAGGCTTCGGCCGTTTCGTCTGCGGGCATGATGCCGCTCTTGCCGCCGGCTTCGATGGCCATGTTGGTGATCGTGAAGCGGGCTTCCATCGTCAGGCTCTTCAGCCCGTCGCCGGTATATTCCATCGCCTGATAGCGCGCGCCGTCCACGCCGATCTTCGAGATGATGTAAAGAATGATGTCTTTTGAATAGACGCCGAACGGCAGCGAGCCTTTCAACTCGAACAGCATTGATTCGGGGACTTTGAACCAGAGTTCGCCGGTGGCGAGCGCCGCCGCGAGATCGGTTGAACCGACACCGCTCGAAAATGTTCCGAGCGCGCCCATCGTCGTCGTGTGCGAATCGCCGCAGACGATGGTCTGTCCGGGCAGCACGTGGCCCTGTTCGGGCGCGATGGCGTGGCAGATGCCGTGATTGCCGATCTCGTAATAGCGCGTGATGCCCTGCTCTTCGCGCCATTCGCGCAATTGTTTGGCGAGTTCCGCGCTCTTGATGTCCTTGTTCGGCACGAAGTGGTCGGGTGTGACCAGAATCTTCGTCGGATCGAAGACTTTGTTGATGCCGAGTTTTCTGAGCATCGCGACGGCAGGCGGCGTGGTCACGTCGTGCGCGACGATCAGGTCAATCTTCGCGTTGACGATCTCGCCCGGCACGACCGAATCGCGCCCGCTGTGCGCGGCGAGGATTTTTTCGGTGATAGTCATTCCCATAGTTGTTGCTCCCTGGGAGCGCACGCATCCTTGCGTGTAAGTCTCCCAACAAAGGCCTATGAATCGGGATCGAGCACGCAAGGATGCGTGCGCTCCCAGAGCGGTTTCATTTAATCCGCTGCGTTAGTCGCCGACATTTGATCGCCGGCTGATGCTTTCTTTCTCTCTTTCGCGTAAAGCGCCTTGTTGACGGCATTCAGATAAGCGCGCGCGCTCGCGTCAACGATGTCGGTGCTGGCGGCCTTGCCGGTGTATGACACGCCGTCGAATTCGACGTGTGCGAAGACTTCGCCGACGGCGTCCGTTCCTCGCGTGATCGAACGCACGGTGTAATCAATCAGGTTGCCTTTCAATCCGGTGATCTTGTCAATCGCTTCGTAAACCGCGTTGACCGGGCCATCGCCCGCTGCGGTGTTCGTCGCGCTCTCGTCGGTATTGGTATCAGCGAGCGTGACCAGCGCAGTGGCCATTGTCGAAGTGCCGGCTGTGGCCTGAACGGCGCGCAGTTTGAACCGTTCGGGAATCTGCGCGATGCCGTCCTGCAGGATCGCCATCAGGTCTTCTTCAAAAATCTCTTTCTTCTGGTCGGCCAGTTTGGTGAAGAGCTTATACGCCTTGTCGAGTTCGGGGCGCGAGAGCGTGTAGCCCATCTCTTCGTATTTCTTGTTCAGCGCGTGGCGGCCCGAATGTTTGCCGAGCACGATGCTGTTGGTTTTCACGCCTACCGATTCAGGCGTCATGATTTCGTAGGTGATGCGGTTCTTCAGCACGCCGTGCTGGTGAATGCCCGCTTCGTGCGCGAAGGCGTTTTTGCCGACAATGGCTTTGTTCGGTTGAACGTGAACGCCGGTGATGTTCGACAGCGCCTGGCTGGAACGGAAAAGCTCCTCGGTCACGATGCCGTTTTCGTAAGGCATCAGGTCTTTGCGCACTCGCAGAGCCATCACGATCTCTTCGAGCGAGGCGTTGCCAGCGCGTTCGCCGATGCCGTTGATGGTGCATTCGATCTGGCGCGCGCCAGCGGCGACGGCGGCCAGCGAATTCGCAACGCCCAGCCCCAGGTCGTTGTGACAGTGAACGCTGATCACGGCCTTGTTGATATTCGGCACTCGCTGCTTCAGCGTTTGGATGATGTGCGTATATTCGGCAGGGATCGTGTAGCCGACGGTGTCCGGGATGTTGACCACCGTTGCGCCTTCGTCAATCACTGCGGTGATGACTTCAACGAGGTAATCAAGATCGGAGCGCGTCGCGTCTTCGGCGGAAAATTCAACGTCGTCGGTGAAGCTTTTGGCCAGACGCACAGCCTGGCGCGACATTTCCAAAACTTCTTCGCGCGTCTTCTGCAATTTGTATTGAAGATGAATGTCGGAGGTGGCGATGAAAGTGTGAATGCGCGGGCGCGCGGCGTCGGCCAGCGCTTCCCACGCCCGTTCGATGTCTTCGCGCGTCGTGCGGCACAGCGAGGCGACGATGGGGCGGCGGCACAGGCGCGCTACTTCACGCACAGCCGCGAAATCGTCTTCCGAAGCGATGGCGAAGCCGGCCTCGATCACATCCACGCCGAGCGCGTCGAGTTGCCGCGCCATCCTCAATTTCTCTTCCAGGTTCATACTGCATCCAGGCGACTGTTCGCCGTCGCGCAACGTCGTGTCGAAAATAGCTACTCGCTCGCTCATTCGCGTCTCTCCTTCCTTAAAAAAAGATTTCGTTAGGGCAAGATGAAAGGACAACTCAAAGCATGGACTTCCATCCAGAGTTTCGCGCATCATAGCCCAGCTTGCAGGGCTTGCAAAGTTTATAATATTTACGTTTTAATAAGCAGGATTTATAACCCTGACGCCCCGATGGAGAGAGCATGAATAAGATCAAAAGGTGGTGGACGAGCGTCAGCGGGCGGCTGACACTGTTGGCGGACGGCGGGACGCAGGTTGAAGACACAACGGCGAGCGAGCTATGCAGGATGCTGCAACGATGCCCGGTGTGCGGCGGCGGCTTTGAAAATCATGACTACGCGCATTTCGCGGTGACGGTTTTCACCGACGAGAAGAGAGGACGCGTCAAGGAATTCTTCGAAGCCTGTGAAGACCGCCGATGGGAAGAGGCGCGGCGGTTTCAGGAGTTCGATCCGAAACGCGACGCGATTGTGGCCTACGCGCTGCGGTGCGCGACGAACCGTCTGGCGCTGGTTATCGAGCGCAACCCGGTTGAAGTTTACGAGCCTGATCGTGTGATCGCCTGCGATGCGCTGGATGAAACGAGCGGGCGGCGGCTTGAACGCTTCATCGCGCAAAACAACTGGAGGAGATTGAATTGGACTTAGCGCAACTGGAAATCTTTCTGTCCATAGCCGACGAGAAGAGCTTTTCGCGCGCGGCTGAAAAGATGCTGCGCACGCAACCCGCTTTGAGCATTGCGATCAAACGCCTTGAAGAAGAGTTGGGCGAAACGTTGTTCGACCGCAGCAGCAAGTCGGGGACGATGACCGAGGCGGGAAAGATACTTTATTCTTACGCGCAAAAGATGATCAACCTGCGCGACGAAGCCAGGGAATCAATCAGCGAATTGCGCGGGATGTTTCGTGGACGGTTGACCATCGGCGCTAACGAGAGCACATCGCTTTACGTGCTGCCCGCGTTGCTGCTCGAATATCGCAAGCGCCACCCGCAGATCAAGATCGAAGTCTCCCGCAACGTCTCTGAAAAAATCCCGCTCGAAGTCGTGGAGCGCAATCTCGATTTCGGATTTCTCTCCTACGACCCGATGAACCCGGCGCTGCAATCAATCGAACTTCATCGTGACGAACTCGTTCTGGTCACGCCGCCGAAACACCGGCTGGCCGGGCGCAAACAAGTCACGGTGAAAGAACTGGGCGAAGAACAGTTCGTCGCCCACAATGTCAAGACGCCTTCGCGTACGCGCATCTTCGAACTGTTCGCGCAACACCGCACGCCGCTCAACATCTGCATCGAACTGGCCACGCTCGAAACGATCAAAGGTTTTGTGATGCAGAATGTCGGCATAGCTATCCTGCCCAGGCTGGCGGTTCAGAAAGAGATCGAATCGGGCAAGCTGATCGAAGTGCCAGTGAAGGGAATGAAGATCGAAAAAATTCTGCGGCTGATTTACCGGCGCGAATCTTCGCTGTCGCACGCTGCGAAATCGTTTTTGGAATTGGTGAAGAGTCAAAGGTAACGATCACGCTTTGTCCGCGACTGTTTGCCAAATCGCGTCAATCCTCTTCCGCGCATAATCGCGCAGCGCCTGATACCTCTCGCTGAAGATTTTCCTCTGATCGTCCGATAATGCCTTTGTCCCGCGCCCGACCGTCGAGCTTGAAATCACGCCGTCAAGCTCCAGCGCGTATTTCACGCATGCGATTGTCTTCTTCACGCGCCGTCCGTTTTCGTCGAAACCGCAAATCTTCTCGAAACGCGAGAGCAAATCCTGATAGGCATCGGTCAACTCATCGTCGCCTGACCAGCAAACGCGCCAGGCTTTTTGCCATTCGCGCGGCATGCAGTTGGCGGGGCCTGAGACAACGCCGATCGGCGGCGTGTCGTTCAGCAGGTAATCGCGCCATCCTTCGCGCAACCGCCCAACAAATCCGTGACTCGGACGATACATTTCAAAAATCAGCATCGCGTTCCCGATGTAGATTCCGAACTCGCCGGGCTGTTTGTAATGCAGAGCGGCTTTCGTGTAGTTGCCGAGCACGTGGCGCGGCGCTGAAACCTTGATGCCGCGAAGCCACGGCAAGCGGCTCAGGTGTTTGACGATGCGCGTGCGGATGTGGGGCGGTTGGCCAGGCGCCGTGATGTCCGCGTTGTCGTAAAGAAAAACTGGCAGGTCAGCTTTTGAAGCTTCGAGCAGGTCAGTGATGTCGCGTTGAAAGAAGCGAACGATGTCGCGCTCGTCGAGGTCTTCGATGGCGAGAGGCGCGATGACTGCGGCGTCCGCGCCCAGATGGATCGCAGCGTCGAGGTTCGCAAGTATTTCCGCACGCGTCAGGCCATTGACGCCGACCCAGGCCTCTACGGAATGCGGAATGCGGATTGCGGATTGCGGATTTGAGGAGGCAAGTTCTGAGTTGATGCGGCGGACTTCATCAACTTCGATCTCCATGATGCGCTGGCGTTCGGTGTTGGCGATGCGGTTCCATTCGCCGGTTGTGCCCACGCCGAAGATCACATCCGCGCCGTAGCCATTTTGGACTACGTGGCGGAAGACCCGGCGTTGTTCGTCTGCGATTACTCGGCCTGATTCGTCCAGAACCGTGATGACCGGGACGTTCAGCCCGGGTTTTGGTGCGTAGTTCATTTTCTCTTCCACAAGGCGCAAAAGAAAAAGCTCTCTGATTTGTGACGGCGCGTGAATGTACGAGCGCCGAATCGAGGTGTCAATAGCGGCGACGGGTCGAGGTCGAGTTCGACTAGCCGTTCGCGCGTCATATCTCGAAATTCCGGATTGTTCCGGCGAAACCACGCGACGACTTCCTCGCCTTCTTCCGGCTCGGTCGAGCAGACGGAATAGATGAGCAATCCGCCCGCGCACAGTTGCCGCGCGGCGTTGGCGATCAGCCGCTTCTGTAACTCCGCAAGCTGCTCGATCCGGTCTTCGCTCATTCGCAATTTGATTTCGGGGTGGCGTTGCAGCGTGCCGAGACCGGAGCAGGGCGCGTCGAGCAACACAATGTCAAATTCTCCCTCCTGATCGAATGGCAGATCGCGCGCAGCGTCGAGTTGAACGAGGTGAATGTCATTGACGCCGAGCCGCTGGCTGAGTTCCCGCATCGTGCGAAGGCGATGAAGATGCAGATCGGCGGCGACAATCTGCGCGCTGGCCGGGAGCAGGGAAGCGAGCAAAGTTGTTTTGCCGCCCGGAGCGGCGCACACGTCAAGAGATTTGAGTTTTGAGTTTTGAGTTTTGAATTTGTTGGATTGAATCGCCGCCAGATGCGCGACGAGTTGCGACGCTTCATCCTGCAAATAAATCCAGCCTTCGCGCACAGGCTCGGACTGAGGTGAGAGAAAGCCGCTTTCGACGATGGCTGCGCGCGGCGTCAGATTGGAATCGCGAATGGCGACGCTATTCGCGGCCAGCCAGTCGCGGGTTTGAGCCTCGCTAGCGCGGCGCGTATTGAAGCGGAACGCCGTGCGCGGCGCGGCATTGTTGGCCAGAGCCATCGCGCGCGCCTCTTCTTCGCCGAAGCGTTTGATCCAGCGTTTGAGAAGCCATTGCGGATTTGCAGTCTCAACGCTCAATCTCTCAATCGGGTTTTTGATCGCCTGATTGAAATCGAAGCGCTCTTCGCGCTGGGCTGCGCGCAGCACGGCGTTGGCGAACGGGGCAGCGCTCTTCTTGCCGCGTTGTTTGACCAGATTGACCGATTCGTTGATCGCGGCGTGCGGCGGGACGCGGGAAAGGAATTTGAGCTGATAGAGGCCGAGGCGCAGCGCGATGACGACTTCCGGATCGAGCTTGGCGATCTTTCGCCGCGCGTAACGTTCGATGAAGAAATCCAACTGAATCTGCCAGCGTAACACGCCGAACGATAGCTCCTGCATCAGCGAGTGGTCTTCGCGCGAAAGGTCGTCGTAGCGCGGCGATGCGAGCAGGTTGCTCGCAAAAGCGTCTTCGGTCTCGACCCGCCACAACACGTCGAAGGCCGCAATCCGTGATGGCGTCACTTTTACATTCACGATTCCTGCCGCCCCAGCCTCTCCCCAACCGACAATTTCGCGCCGTTCAGAAAATCGCGCGCCGCCATTGCGCGTTTGCCTTCGAGTTGAACTTCGGTGATTCGCAGCCGCGTTGCGGCGCCGCAGGCCACGACGAAGCCGTCTTTCGTCATCTCGCAAACCTCGCCAGGTTGATATTGATCTGCGAGAGTTCCGACCGGCTCAACGCCCGCTTTGATGATCTCCAACCGATGATTATTGAAGAACGTGTGACAGCCGGGGAAAGGCGTGAATCCGCGCCGCCGGTTGAAAATCTCCTCGGCGGCCATCGTCCAATCAATTTCTCCGTCCTCGCGTTTTAGGATCGGCGCGAGCGTGGCTTCGGCGTCGTTCTGCGGCTGTGGTTTGATTTCGCCGCGTTCCAGTTTGCCCAAAGTCTCGACCAACAAATCCGCGCCCAACTCGGCGAGACGAGGCGTCAATTCAGCGGCTGTCTCTTCATTGCCAATCGTGATTGCGCGTTGCGACAACATCGGGCCGGTGTCCAACCCGGCGTCCATTTGCATAATCGTCACGCCGGTTTCAGGTTCCCCACGCGCGATGGCCCAGTTGATCGGCGCGGCGCCTCGATATTTCGGCAGCAGCGAAGAGTGAACGTTGATGCACCCAAATCGCGGCGCGTCGAGCATCCATTCGGGCAGGATTCGTCCATAAGCCGCGACGACCCCGGCGTCGGCCCGTTTGAACAGAGGCTCGATCTGCTCGCGAGCTTCGGCGGTTCTGATCTTTGTCGGTTGATGGATCGTCAGTCCTCGTTCAGCGGCGAAGACTTTGACGGGCGGCGGAGTGATGATTTGTTTGCGTCCGACCGGGCGGTCGGGTTGGGTGAAGACGGCGATGATTTCGTGGCCGGCTTCGATCAGTTTGCGTAACGAGGGAACGGCGAATTCAGGCGTCCCCATAAAAATCAGTTTCATAGCTCTTCTTGCGCTTCCCAAACAGCGCCGCGCGCGTAAGCAAGCGGTTGATATGCGAAAGCAGCCGCTTGCTGACGCGCGCGGTACTGCCCCTATTAGCGCAGGAAGTCTAGGCGTTGGCGACAAACCAAGTCAATCAAGCAAAAAATCAGGCCGGAAGATTGAGCCATGTGACTCGCCTTTCCGGCCTTTAATAGGAGAGTGTTGTTCAGCCTATTCTTCGTCAGCAACTTTGAAACTGATTTGTGGAATCAGGAACTGCCCTTTGACCAGCCGCAGCGTTTGGTCTTTCAGCACGCCTGCGGCTTCGGCGCTCAATTCCGATTCGCGCAATTCTTTGTACTTGCCGTTTGAAAACAGCAGCAGATAGATCGGGCCGTCATTGCTTGCCGGTTTGGCGACCGGCTTCGGCTTCGCCGGTTTGGGCCTGGGCGCCGCTCCTTGTTTCGACGCGGCCTTTTCGGACGCAGGCTCAGATGTGGGCGCCGCCAGTTCCAGCGGGGCGGCGTCCGTTTCGATCATCTCTACAGCCGTAAGATTCGACATTGTTCTTTTGATCTCCCGTGAGTGTTTTTGAGTTAGTGGAATGTGAACTCGATCAAGCGGCTTTTTTTTTACGAACCGGAACGATCAGCAGTTGCGGGTCGAAAGCGCGTCCCGACTTCTTCGCCGCCGCCTCGAGCCTTTCGCGTATCGCGTCAGCGCCGGGAATTTCGGCCAGCGCGCCCTCCCAATCCTTACAGCTTTTGCGGAATTTGCACGACCAGTAACAGACCTCGACCGCTTTCTGGCAATCATATCTTTTGCAGGCGATCTGCATACGCGCCTCCTCAGAACGGAATCTCGTCTTCCTCGATGCTCACAAGCTCTTCCTGTGAGCCGCGTTTGCCTTTAGAAGTTTTTTTTGGCGTGTTTGGCGTTGCGCCTGGCGCGGCATTGGACATAGCGGCTACAGGTTGATCCGTGTTCGTGTGATCTTCCGACGCGCCAGCATTGGTTACTTCGGTTCGATGACCCAGGAACTGAATTTCGGTTGCGGAGACTTCGGCGCTGAAGCGCTTTTCCCCTTCGCGGTCGGTGTACTCTTCCAGACGCAGCCGGCCCTCGATGTAAACCTGGCGGCCTTTGGCCAGATATTCGTTGGCCAACTCCGCCTGTCGTCCCCAGGCCGTCACGCGAAACCAGGTCGTGTGTTCTTCAGTCTCGCCCGCGACGTTCTTGCGCTTGTCGGTTGTGGCGATGGACATTTTGCAAAGAGCCGTGCCCTGCGGTGTGTACCGTAACTCCGGGTCGCGGCCCAGATAACCGACGATTGTGATTTTATTGAATGACATAATTGGCCCTCCCTCCTTCTCTTGATGCCTTGTGAACTGTAACGCGGGCGGAGTGTAGCCATCTCTTCGGCGTGTGTCAAGTATGAAACACAAAATTTATTTCTGAAACGCAATTTTTTCGGAAAGCAAAGAGGCGCGGAGAGTTGAGGTTCTCTCCGCGCCTTCAGTTTTGTCAGGTTTGAATCCGGCTATTCCCAATCACCGAGCTTGATCTTCTTTTTGATCTTGCGTTTGATCAGGTCGCGCTTGAGCGGATTGAGGTATTCGATAAAGACTTTGCCATTGATGTGGTCGGTTTCGTGCAGCACGCAGCGCGCCGCCAGCCCGTCAACTTCGAAGGTGAATTCCTTGCCGTCGAGGTCAATGGCCGAGACGGTGACGATTTCCGGACGTTCGACTTCAAAATAGATTCCGGGGAAACTCAGGCAGCCTTCTTCGCTGACAATCGCGCCTTTGGTCTCGACGATCTGCGGGTTGATGCAGACGATGCGGTCTTTGGTTTCTTTGCCAGAGCTGACGTCCATCACGAAGAGTTTTTTAGACAGCGCGACCTGCGGCCCAGCCAGACCGCAGCCTTTTGCCTCGTACATCGTCTCGAACATATTCTGGATGAACTCGGCCAGATTGCCGTCAATGTTGTTGACCTCTTCGCCTTCTTTTTGCAGCACGGGATCGCCGTATTTGACGATTGGTAGAATCATTTATCTTCTCTTTCCGCCTCCAAAATGTTTTCCGGGAACCTGACTCGCCTGTAAATTTCCTCCAGGCTGACCGCGACTCCGATTGAATCAAAGTGAATCTCGGATTGCAAATCGCTGTAAATCTGCTTCGTCCAATCTTCTCCCGCGTTTTGACGCCGGTAGACTTCGACCTGAACGTTGAACTGCGAGGCGATAACATATTCGCGCAGGTTCGGCAGATTTTTGTATTCGCGCAGCTTCTCAATCCGATCAGTGCGCGCCGTGCTTTTGGATAAGACCTCGACGATCAGCACAGGGTCATCAATGACGTAATCGTCTTCGTCTTCGACAACTGTGTCAGGCGCGCAGGCGACCACCACATCGGGGTAGTAATAAAGGGAAGGGCTGACCCTCACTTTTATATCTTCAATGAACGCTTCGCACCGACTACCGGCGAGGCGCTGGTTGATGATGGATGATAGATCGAGCGCGATCCGATTGTGATTTTTCGACTCGCCCGCCATCGCATAAATCTCTCCGTCCACGTATTCGTGCCTGACAGGGCTGGTCTTTTCAAACTCCAGATACTCCTCGACAGTCCAGTATTCCTTCAGCTTTGGCATTCCCATATCAGTACTCCTGAATCTGTTTTCGATATTCGTCGAAGTTTCGTTTCATCTCGCGCATCGAATCGCCGCCAAACTTTTCGCGCATCGCGCGCGCCAGCGTGATGGCCACCATCGCTTCGCCGATCACGCCCGCCGCCGGAACCGCTGTCACATCCGAACGCTCGAAATCGGAGTCCATCGGCTCTTTGGTCTCGATGTTGACGCTGCGCAGCCGTTTTCGCAGCGTCGCAATCGGTTTCAGGTAACCCCTGACGCGCAACTCCTCGCCGTTTGTCATTCCGCCTTCCAAGCCGCCCGCGCGATTCGATGTCCTGCCGAACGAGCGCGAATCGGGATCATAGATGATTTCGTCGTGAACCTGTGAGCCGGGCTTCGCGGCGTTCGACACGCCTTCGCCCAACTCGACCGCCTTGACCGCGTGAATTGACATGACCGCCTGCGCCAACTGCCCATCGAGTTTTGCCGACCAACTTGTGTGCGAACCGAGGCCCGGCGCGCAGCCCTTCGCCACAATCTCAAAAATTCCACCTAGCGTGTCGCCTTCTTCCGTTCCCGCCAGATCAATGCGCTCGATCATCTTCTGTTCGGCGGCCTTGTCGGCGCAGCGCAACATCGCATTGTCGTAAATCGCCTTGATCCGCTCCCAATCAATTTCCTGGTCTTCAATCGAAATTTCGCCGAGGCGGATGACGTGGCTGGCGATCTCGACGCCGAATTCGCGCAGCAGCAATTTCGCGAAGGCTCCGACCGCGACGCGCATCGTGGTTTCGCGCGCGCTCGCCCGTTCCAAAATGTCGCGCAGGTCGCGCCGGTCATATTTCATTCCGCCCACCAGATCGGCGTGACCGGGCCGGGGTCTGATCACCCGGCGGTCGCGTTCGGGCGGTTGAGCGGGCTTTTCCGCCGCCATCACTTCCAGCCAGTTTTTGAAATCTCTATTTTCGACCATCACCGCCACAGGCGAACCGAGCGTTTCGCCGTGACGCACGCCGGTCAGAATCTGCACGGTGTCGGTCTCGATCTTCATTCGCCCGCCGCGCCCGTAACCTTGCTGCCGCCGCCAGAGTTCGTGGTTGATGAAATCCTGATCAATTGCAAGGCCGGCGGGCAGACCTTCGATTGTTGCGACCAGAGCGCGCCCGTGCGATTCGCCCGCTGTTGTGAAAGAAAAAGCCATAAGTCCCTGCGAAGTTTCGGATGTATTGAACCAAATCGAAGTATAGATTCCGGCGCGGATTCGGGCAAACAGAGCCTCGCTCACCGGCTAAGGAAATGAGGTCTGATGAGCAGGAGGCGATATGCCATATCTTCCGCTCATTTGTTTCCCTGTGAGGAGTGATTCTGCGGCGTGGATTAAGGGGCCAGGCTGATGTCCTGAAGCAGTTTTGCGAAGCGCGGGTCCGAGCGCAGAGGATCGAGCAACGGCTCGACGTTGAGCACGACCAGATAATCGGAATGTCTGTCGTAGGCTTTTTGCAGCCATTCCAGAGCCAGATCGCGCTCGCCCAGGCGCGCATAAATTCTGGCTATGAAATATGGTGAGACATATCTTTCCCTCGCCTCTTTTTGTGTCAGTTCAAGCTGTTTCCGCCAGAAACCTTTCCACCCCGAGGCGGCGTAAGCCGCTCTCAACGCCGCCACTGTTTCCGGCTTCGATCCGCGCATGGTCATCGCCTTGAGTTGCGCATCAATGGATTGGTCATAAAGTCCCAGTTGTTCGTAAGACAGCGCCAGCCAATCGCTGACTCTGTTAAAGCTCGGATCCATATCGAGCGTTTTAAGGTATTGTTCGATGGCCGGGTGGTATTGACGCGCGTAGTAATAGGTTCTGGACACGTCCATGCCGATAAAGTTCGAAGTCGGGTCCAAATCCTGAGCGCGCTTTATCGCGGCGATGGCTTCTTCGTGGCGGCCCATCGCCGAGAGATAAGTCGCATACCACTGATGAGCCGTCTCGTATTTGGGATTGAGTTTGAGCGCCCGCTTGAATCCCTCTTCTCCGCCAGCCCAGTCCCACTCGTGAAGCCAGGTGATGTGGGCCAGGGAAGTGTGAGGTTCGGCCAGAGTGTTATCTATCGCCAGGGCTTTCTTCGCCGCCTCTTTGGCTTTGGGAAAGCCTTCGGACGGCGCGATCACGCCAACGGTCGTCATGGCGATGTAACAATCAGCCAGCCCGGAGTAAGCCCGGGCATAGTTCGGGTCTTTCTCAATCGCCTGGTTGAAATATCCGATAGCTTTCTCGAAGTCTTCTCTTCTTCTCCTGTTCCAGAGGTGGCGGCCCCTCGTGTATGCGAGATAGGCTTCGGTGTCGTCCGTGTAGCGCTTGGCCAGTTGTTGTTCGTCCGCGCTCGACAATCGCAGCCGCAGGTTTTCGGAGACCTTGCGCGCAATCTCTTCCTGCGTCCTCAGGATGTCGGCGAATTTGCGTTGATAGCGTTCGCCCCAAAGCTGCCGGTTTTCACGCACATCAATCAATTGAAGGCTGATGGTGATGTCATCGCCGCGCCGCGACATCTGTCCGATCAGGATCGCCTCGACCTCCAACTCGCGCCCGGCGGTTTGCGGATCAACGTCGCGCCGCTTGTAACGAAAAACCGCATTGCGCGGCCTCACCGTCAGATTTGATAACTGAATGAGGCTGTTGATCACGTCCTCGGTCAGGCCGTCCGCCAGAATTTCAGTCTCCGGATTTTCGTCCGCGTTGACGAATGGCAGGACGGCCACTGACTCTATCGCCCGGTGGCTTTCGCTGAAGTAGACGGCGGCGGCGATGATCGCCGCCAGCGCGGCCAACATCATTGCGGCGGCGCGCCAACGCCGTTTAATCGCGCCAGGCAGCTTTTGATTCCTGACAGGTATGAACGCGGCGACCGCTTCGCCGCTCTTCAGGTTCTTCAGATCGGCGAGCAATTCTCCGACGGTTTGATACCTCTCCTCGCGATCTTTGCGCAGCGCCTTGCGGATGACCGCCTCCATCGCTTCGCCGCCTTCGGATGTGGATTCGGCGAGCGGCGGAGGCTCCTTTTCAAGAATCGCAGCGATCGAGTCGGCGACCGTCGCCCGCGCGAAAGGCGACCGGCCTGTGATCATCTCGTACAGCGCGACGCCGAAGCTGAAGATGTCGCTGCGCGCGTCAACAACCAGACCGCGCGCCTGCTCCGGCGACATGTAATTGACTGTGCCCATCACCACGCCGGCTCCGGTGCGGCCCCAGTCGAGCGTTGACGCTTCGGTGTCATTCACGCCAAGTCCGATGGGGCGAGGCTCGATCAATTTGGCCAGTCCGAAATCGAGGACTTTGATCAGCCCGTCGGGGCGCGCCATGATGTTTTCAGGCTTGATGTCGCGGTGGACGATCCCCGCTTCGTGCGCGGCGTTCAAGGCGCTCGCGATCTGGATCGCAATCTCCAGAACCGCGCTCTCATTCATCCGCGTGGTTGCAATCAACCGGCGCAACGTCTCGCCTTCGATGAACTCGCTGACGATGAAGTAGACGCCATCGTCCTGCCCGAATTCGTGAATGGTGATGATGTTCGGATGATTGAGCGCCGAGGCCGCGCGCGCTTCCTGCGTGAAGCGATGCAGGCGGTCCTGATCGGATGAGAAGTCGGAAGACAGCACCTTGATCGCCACGTCGCGCCCGAGCACGGTGTCTTTCGCTTTGTAGACCTCGCCTACTCCGCCTCGTCCGAGCAGCGCCATCATCCGATAGCGCCCGAGAGATTTGCCGATCAGCGGATTGGCCGCCGCGCCCTCCGCAAGATCGAAGAGAGGCGTGTCCATGAAACTGCCCGGCTGTTCGTGAGCGGCGATGAGCGATTCGATTTCGGCCCGCAGCGAAGGATCATCGGCGCAGGCGTTCGCTAGATAAGCGTCCCGCTCGGCGCCGGGCAGTTCGATGGCGTCCTGAAAGATTTGTTTCACCCGCCGCCAGCGTTCGGATTTGATCTGCTGTTCCATAGCTGATGATCAATGACTGAGTTCGCGCCTCAGCCACGCCCTGGCCACGCTCCACTCGCGTTTGACGGTCGCGGGCGCCACGCCCAGCGCCTCGGCAACCTCTTCGATGGTCAACCCGCTGAAGTAGCGCATCTCGACGATCCGGCCCTGCTGCGGATCAATGCGTTCCAGCTTCTTCAACGCTTCGTTCAAGGCGATCAGGTCTATCTCTTGTTTTACCGTGGAATGATCAACATCGCTGAGTGAAATTCGCTCGGCATCGCCGCCACGTTTGGCCGCCCGGCGAGCTTCGGCGTGATTGATCAAAATCTGTCGCATCAATCGCGCGGCGGCGCCGAAGAAATGCGCGCGACTCTGCCAGTTCACCGGACTCTGATCCACCAGCCGCAAAAAAACTTCGTGAACCAGAGCCGTCGGTTGCAGCGTGTGACTAGCCCGTTCGCGGCGCAGATGGGCGCGAGCCAGGCGCCGCAGTTCGTCGTAGATGCGCGGCATCAACTCGTCGCGCGCGCGTTCGTCGCCTTGATTCCAGGCGATCAGCATTCGGGTGATCTCTTCAGGCGTCGGGGTCATCGTGGTCTCCGCAAAGAACGCGGATTTTACTCCCAGATACGAGCAAAGTCGAAATTTTTCATTTTGGTGAGCCGATTCGCGCCGATTTCCTGCATGAGAAATTGGAAGCTGCGCAACGCGACGGCGCATATTCGGCTCGTTAATTTCCTGGGGCGCACGCGGCTCGCGTGCGGGGCTTTCGAGGCAAGCCTTCCGCGAGGAAAAGGGCCGTTCGCGCAGTCCCGCACGCGAGCCGCGTGCGCCCCCAGAAGGAGAGTAAAAATGGCTCGATATGTTTTCATCGAATCACGCGATCCGTTTGAATCACGCGATACGCAATTTGTCAGCGACACGGCTCTGGCGTTGAAGCAGCTTGGCCACGAAGTCGTAATTTTTCTGGCGCAAAACGGCGTGTTGGCCGTTCGGCAAAACGCGCGCCGTTCTCATCTGTCGCTGCTGGCCAAAGCCGGCGTGAGCGTGCTGGCCGATGATTTCTCGCTGCGCGAGCGCGGCGTCGCCGGCGAGGAGTTGAGCGCAGGCGTTCGTGAATCGGGGATTGACGCGCTGGTTGATCTGCTGATTCAAAAAGAGACCAAAGCGATCTGGCATTGACCAACCGCATTGATAAGGAGGCAAACATGGCTGAGAAGACATTGACTGTGGCGATCATGGATGCGCCTTACGAATCGGCCAATTCGACCACGGCCTTTCGCATCATCGCCTCGGCGTTGAAAAAAGGGGTTCACGTAAACGTCTTCGCTTACGAAGGCGCGGTGAGTCTGGCGATCAAGGATCAGGCGCCGCACGCCAATCCGGTCAAAGGCACAACGGTCGAAGAAGAGGATCACCCGACGACAAAAAACTTCGTCGCATCTTTACTCGAATTGGGGCTCGAACTGGGCAAGGAGAATCCTCTGCTGACGTGGGTCAACTGCGGGCTGTGCGTGGATGAGCGCGGCGCGGACAACTCGGTCGAAGGCGTGAAGCGCGGCGGGCCGGGCGATTTTTTGAAGATGGCGCTGGACTCGACAAACACGCTTGTGATTCCGACGAGGTAATATGGCGAACCGACGAGAGTTTCTGGAAGAAAACATCCACGCTTGCGCTGCGGCGCTGACGGCTGGCGTGACTGGAATTGCAAGCCAGACCGACGCCGATGCCGCCGAGGGACGGAAATTCCTGTTGATCGGGTTGACGGGATCGGAGAACCCGACGCGAGCAAACTTTCCTTTCGTCTGGGCCGTCGCATTGAAGGAGGCAGGCAATGACGTAAAAGTAGAGTTGGCCGGAGACGCGACTGTTTTGATGCGGACAGCCGTATCGAACAGCGTGACTCCGGTGGGGTGGCCGCCATTGAGAGAGGCTTTGGCGAAAGTGATCGAGTTGAAGATACCGATCTATGTCTGAAAAGCGTGTGCGACTGCCCGTGGGGTAGTGGAAGAAGATTTCAGAGGCAAGAATGCGCAGTTTACGAATCCGAAACTGACTGCTGAGACCATGGCCTGGGCGGCGAAGATCCTCGTCGTTTGACCTGCTTTGCTGCGGGATCATCGGCAATGAGCAAGAAGTGAGCGGCCCTGAACGATTCATCGAATAGGAGACAAATCATGAAAATTTTGAACATCGTTGAAACAGCTTATCGCGCGACGCTCGAAGAGCAGGACGACACCATTCTCTGGCTCAGCCGCGCGTTGCAAAACGCCGGAGCCGATTTGTCAGTGTTGTTGCGCGGCAACGCGGTGAATTACATCGTTAATCAGGAATGCCCCACGCTGACCATCGGCAACATCAGCATCAATCATCCGGCGCGTCCGGCTGAAGACATCACGCGACTGCAAGCCAAAGGGGCGCGGGTTTACGCCGTTCGCGAAGACCTTGAAGAGCGCGGGATTGATCGGCGGCGTTGTATCGCAGGCGTCGAGGTAATCGGCGGAGGCGAGATCGCAACGATCTTGGGAGCGCACGATCAGGTCTGGCATTGGTGATGATTACAACTCGAATTTCTGCAAATACTCCGGTATCTCCACCTGCCATCCGAATTTTTCGACGATCTTGTTCTTCAAAGCTTCCTGCGCGTCGGGTTCGCCGTGAACCAGGAAGATTTTTTCAGGCGCGCGTTTGAACCCGCCGAGCCATCGCAGTATCTCGCGCGAATCGGCGTGCGCCGACAGGTTTTCCAGCCTTTCAATCTTCGCGCGCACGGGCACGAACTCGCCGAAAATCTTGACCTCCTTCTCACCGTCGAGCAGCCTGCGTCCCCGCGTCCCTTCGGATTGATAGCCGACGAAGATGACTGTGTTGCGGTCGTCGGGCAGCCGTCTGCGCAGGTGATGCAGGATGCGTCCGCCGGTGGCCATCCCGCTGGCCGAGATCACGATTGCTGATCCCTCTTCGGCTGAGACATTTTTCGATTCCTGGATTGTGCGCGCCACGTTGAATCGTTTCGTCGCCAGCGGATTTTTTCCGCCATCCGATAATCGCTTCATATCCGAGTCATGGTCCTCCTTGTGGCGCAGGTAGAGCTTCGTGGCCTTCCCGGCCATCGGGCTATCAACGAAGACAGGAAGGATCGGGATGCGGTTTTCTTCCTCAAGCTCGCGGAGCAGATAGAGCAGCAGTTGCGTGCGCCCGACGGCGAACGAAGGAATCAGAATGTGGCCGCCTCGCCGGGCCGTTTCAGTGATGATCTCGGCCAGCTTCGCTTTGACATCGTAGTCGGGATGTTCGCGATTGCCGTAAGTTGATTCGACGACGATGTAGTCGGCTTCATCAACATTCGCCGGGTCGTTGATGATCGGCTCGTTGTAGCGGCCCAGATCGCCGGTCATGATCATTCGCTTGCGCCGCCCGTCGTTCGATTCAAAATCGAAAACAACGAAGCTGGAACCGAGAATGTGCCCGGCAGTGACGAACTCGAACGCGAGTTTCTTCGTCAGTTGAATCCGCTTGTGGTAATTGACCGAATCGAGATGGCGGCAGGCTTCGGTCGCGTCTCTTTCGTTGTATAGCGGCAGAGCGGGTTTGTGTTTCGATGCGCCGACCTTGTTGATGTAGTTCGCGTCTTCTTCCTGCAATCGCGCCGAATCGGGCAGCATGATGCGCGACAGTTCAACCGTCGCCGGAGTGGCGTAGACCGGCCCGTCGAACCCGTCGCGCACGAGTTTGGGCAGATAACCCGAATGATCAATGTGCGCGTGAGTCAGGATCACCGAGTTGATCGAAGCCGGATTGAGCGGAAACGGCTCCCAATTGCGCAAACGCAATTCTTTCAAACCTTGAAACAGGCCGCAATCAACCAGCGTGCGATAACCGCCGACTTCGACTAAATGTTTCGACCCCGTGACGGTGCGGGCCGCGCCGAGAAATTGAATTGTCGCCATTGGAACTCCTTTGGAAGAATCTGGGGACGCATCGCTTCCATCGCGCTGTTGACGAAAAGCTCATTGAAAAGGTATCTGCTCTTCGCCGGCAGCGCGCTGGAAGCAATGCGCTCCCAGGAATGATAATGCGGAGCAGAGCTTATCATCGTTTGTCAGAATCAAGTAGGTTTGTGGAAGTTAAGTTGAATCGTCATCGTCTGATCATCTTCAATAAGCCTTATCGCGTGATGTGCCAGTTCACCGATTCGTCGGGGCGAATGACGTTGGCCGATTACATCTCCGCGCCCGGCGTGTACGCCGCAGGCCGGCTCGATTTCGACAGCGAAGGATTGGTTGCGCTGACGAACGCTGGCTACGTCCAGCATCTGATCGCCGACCCGCGCCACAAACTTCCGAAAACCTATCTCGCGCAGGTCGAAGGCGTCCCGACCGAAGAGGCGATCAAGCAATTGTCGCGCGGCGTTCAACTGAATGATGGAATGACGCTGCCGGCGCAGGCGCGGCTGATCGAAGCCCCCCCGATTTGGGAACGCGATCCGCCGATTCGTTATCGAAAGAACATTCCGACCTCGTGGATCAGATTGACGATCATCGAAGGACGTAACCGCCAGGTCAGGCGAATGACCGCTGCTGTGGGCTATCCGACTTTGCGTTTGATCCGCGAAAAGATCGGACCGTGGCCGCTGGGCGACCTGCAACCGGGCGAATGGAGAGATGTGAACTGTCCGGGAAACCGCGACGAATTGATGAGGATGATGGAGCGGGGAAGTTCGAAATGAGTCAGAGGTATTCAAACATCCATTCAGACATTTGGGATGCGCTTGCGGAGCAGGGCTGGGCGATCTCGCATGAGTTTTTGCCGGTGGATGCGGTTGAAGCGCTGGCTGAAGAGGCGCGCCAGCTTTTGCTTGCAGGAAAATTCTCGTCAGCCGGAATCGGGCGTGGCGCGCAGCGTCAGATCAGAGCCGAGGCGCGAAGCGATCAAATACTCTGGCTCGACGAGAACGAATTGACGCCTGCTCAATCGCGCTACTGGTCGGAGATCGAATCGCTTCGAATCGCCCTGAACCGGGAACTTTTTCTGGGACTCGCTTCGTTCGAGTCGCATTTCGCTTTCTATCCGCCGGGCGCATTTTACCAAAAGCACGTTGACCGGTTCTCAAGCTCCGATGAACGCGCGATCTCGTGCTCGCTCTATCTCAATTTGGATTGGAAAGAAGAGGATGGAGGGCAGCTTCGACTTTACCTCGACGATCAAATGGTCGAAGTCTTTCCGCAGGCCGGAACGTTCGTGATCTTCAGAAGCGACAACGTTCCCCACGAAGTCGCGCCAGCGAACAAGTACAGATTCAGCTTGACCGGATGGTTCAGGCGGCGTTCGATCAACTCCACTTTCAACGACTGATCAAGCTAAAGCTTTTCAGGCCGCGTCCCGCCGACCAGCAAATAACCCAGCCGCACGTTATTGCCTGAACTCCTCGCGTTCTTCTCGCCCAGCACGCGAATTGTCAGTTTGTGTTCACCGAGGCCCAGGCCGCCCGCGATGATGCGCGCGCCCATTCGCGGCGCGCCGCTGTAACAATCAACTCTGGCCATCGGCGCGGGCGCCGGTTTGCCGTCAATCAGACATTCAAATATTCCGCCATCGGGGCCGGTGCGGTACGAAATGCCGATGACCGTGCCTTCAAAATAATACTCGATTTGCGCGCCCGCCTTGTCACTTGCCAGCAATCCCGTTGGGAGCGTGCGGTCGCTGGTTGATTCGATTCGCCAGCTTGCGTTGCGCTCTTTCGCCGTTCCGCGGCCAGGCCCTCTTTCAGATTTGATTTCGACGATGGCTTTGAATTCGCCGTAATTCATCTCGTCGCTGACCAGCGGTTGCGGCAGAGTGCGCGGGATGGGCGACGCCTTGAGTTTCTCCTGCTCCGAGAGAAACGAGGTGATGAAATCGGCGTAGAGTTTATGCCCGGTGTCGGACGGATTCACGCTGTCTTTTCGCGTAGCGATGGGCCAGATGTCGGCGGGTTTTATCCTGCCTGCGTCAATCATCGCCCACAATCGGTTTTGCAGATCGAGCGACGGAACCTGGTAGTGCGCGGCGATAGCGTCGTGCCACTCGGTGCGGACGTTGCGTTTGGCGTTGGCCGCGTAAAGCATCACGACTTCAGGCGGCTGTGAGACGATCAGCAACTGCCTGAGCAATCCTTCGATGGCTTTTTTGGTCGCGGTTTCATCTTCGTTCGTGTCATTGACGGCGAACTCGACGAAGACCAGGTCGGGCTTATAGGCGATCAGGTCGCGGCGCGCGCGCAGCGTGCCGTAAAGCGAACTGCCGCTCGTGCCCGCGCTGTTGATCGCGGCGTTGAGTTCAGTGATTTCGGATTTGGGATAGTTCTTGCGGAACCACTCGGTGACCAGCGCGCGGTATGAACTCTTCTCAGGATTGCTCGCGCCCGCGCCCGCCGTGATTGATCCGCCCAGGTAGGCGATGGTCACCGGCGTTCCCGCGCGCAGCTTGTCGAATAAGGCGCCGATGTTGCGGCGCGTCTGTTGTTCAATCGAGATCGTGACTGACGGAGGAGCCGGTTGCTGGCGCAATCCGGCGCGCGTTTTGAATAGAGTCTGACCGAATGAAAATGTCAGAATCAAAAGAACGAGGAGCGTCACGTAGAAAGCGCGCCTGGCGCGTATACGGTTGATCATAAGTCAATCGTCCAATCTCGAACTTGTCTCAAACGCCCGCCGCCCTTGCTGCGCGCCGATCACATCGCGCCTACTCCGGCGGCCTCTTTGACGTTCTCATTATTTTTCAACTGCGCCGGGTGGAAGCCGATTTCCATCTCCGAAAAGATTTTATAGATCGCCGCGTCGTCGTCGGCTTCAGCCGCCTCAGTCAACGTCTCGACCCAGCGGTCGAGACGCCGGAAATCATACTGCAAAGGCGGCGCCACGAAAATCTTTTCGTAACGCGTGGTCTGCGCGCCTTCCTCGGCGATCAGTAATTCTTCTTTCAACTTCTCGCCGGGACGCAGGCCCGTGAATTCGATGTCAATGTCTTCGCCCAGCGTGAGACCGGACAGGCGGATCATGTCTTTGGCCAGATCAACCACTTTGACAGGCTCGCCCATATCGAGCAGGAAGATTTCGCCGCGTTGGCCGAGCGCGCCCGCTTGAATGATCAATTGCGCGGCTTCGGGAATGGTCATGAAGTAGCGTTCGACATCGGGGTGCGTGATTGTTACCGAACGTCCATTTTTAATTTGCTCGCGGAAGATCGGGACGACGCTGCCGCGACTGTTGAGCACGTTGCCGAAGCGCACGCACGAGTAATGACGGCTCTTGAGCCTCATCGCCTGCGCCTGAAACATCAGTTCGGAGACGCGCTTTGTCGCGCCCATAATGTTCGTGGGGTTTACAGCCTTGTCGGTCGAAACCATGACACAGCGTTCGACATCGAAATCCTCCGCGCATTCCAGCAGCCTGACCGTCCCGACGATGTTGTTCAACACGGCTTCGGAGGCGTTGCTTTCAAGCAGCGGGACGTGTTTGTGCGCGGCGGCGTGGAAGACGACCTGCGGCTGGCGCTGGCTGAAGACGTTGCGCAATCGCGCTGTGATGCGCAGGTCGCAGATGACCGGGATGATTTCGACTTTTTTATCGGCGCAGTGCGAGCGCAATTCGAGTTCGGCTTCAAAAACCGAGTTCTCGTCCTTGTCGAGCAGGATGATCGAAGCCGGATCGAGCGTCGCGATCTGCCGGCACAGTTCGCGGCCAATCGAGCCGCCCGCGCCGGTGATCAGGACTCGTTTGCCTTGAAACGAACTCTGGCTGGCTTCCAGCCAGGCTTCGACGTCAATCGCGTCGCGCCCCAGCAGGTCTTCGATTTCGACCGGGCGGACGTTGCTGACCGTGACGTGATTGCCGAGGATTTCGTAGAGCGCGGGAACGATTTTGACCGGCACTTCGGCGGCTTCGCACAAATCGAGGATGCGGCGCACGGTCTTGCGGCGCGCGCTGGCCATCGTGATGATCACCTGATCTATCCGGCTCAGGCGCGCGATTGAAGGAATATCGGACGCGCTGCCGATTACCTGCACGCCCTGGATGATAGTCTTGTGTTTGCTCGGATCGTCGTCAACGAAGCCGCAAACCTGCAATCCCAGATCGCGGCGCCGCCCGATTTCGCGCGCGGCCATGATGCCCACGTCGCCCGCGCCGACCAGCAGCGTGCGCAGCCGCACGCCGTTGGCCTGAGTCTTCGCCCGCGCCGCGTTTTCGCAAGTCACTCGCCAGACGAGTCGCGCGCACAGCATCAGCGAAGTCGTCAGAATGAAATCCATCACGATGATAGTGATCGGCACGGTCAGCAGCGGATAGATTCCGGGAAACGCCAGGCGCAGCGCCATCAGGATCGCGGAGATCAAACCTACGGAGAGGGAGATGTGGACGGCGTCGGGAATGCTCACGTAGCGCCAGACGCGCGAGTACAAGCCCATCAGGTAATTGACGGTCAAGCGGGCGGCGATCAGGTACGGCAGCACCAGAAGCATTCGGTCGTCTTCGATTCCCGGCGGCCAACCGTCGAAGCGCAGGATGTGCGCGAGCGCGAACGACATCACGGCAATCGCGGCGTCAATGGCCATCTGGACGCGGCGGCTGAGCATGTAATTTTGCACCCAGGGACGCAGCACAATGGCTGGAAGTAACGCGGTAAGGCGATGATAGAAATCGAGACGCGTCCGAGGCGGAAATATCTGGTTCGTGGCCTGGTTTGTGGTTGGAGGGAGAAACTGCTTGCTTAAACTCATTGCTGATCCTTTAGCCAAAAATACGAAAGAACGTCTTTGCGACCAATGCGCAATCGCTGAGGACAGTGGCTCGCTTCGCGTAGCCCAGGTCCTCACGAATCTTTGCGGGGATCAATTGCGCGCGATAGAAACTTTCGGGGTCATCCTGCCGGGCCAATACTTCGCTCTCGTCGCTGAATGCGATTGAAGCCACGCTTGTGACGCCGGGTTTGAGCGCCAGAATCCGGCGCTGATCTTCGGTGTACGTTTTGACGTAACGCGGGACTTCGGGCCTGGGGCCGACCAGACTCATCTCGCCTTTGATGACGTTGAACAACTGCGGCAATTCATCGAGCTTGTATTTCCGCAGCAATCGCCCGCTGCGGGTGATGCGGCGATCGGCGCCGACTGTGATCAACGTTCCGTGTTTTTCAGCGTCAACGACCATGGTGCGGAATTTGAAGATGCGAAACGTCCGTCCGAATTGCCCGGCCCGCTCCTGCCGGAAAAATACCGGCCCGCGCGAATCGAGCTTGACCCAGACGGCGATTGCGGCGAACAGGGGCGAGAGCAGGACGGCGGCTGGAATCGCCACGATCAAATCGAACGCCCGCTTCGCGCGAAGCGAGCGAGATTCGACAGGACAGTCTTCCAGATTGATTTCTAAAGTCCTCGTATTCATTCGATGACTTACCGGAGGTCGGCGTTTTCAAAGGTAAATGACGCAGGAGCAGCGAGGGCTGATCCCGATTTTCGAGCAGAGCGCAACGTTATGGGGGAGCGTGGAAAGGGTGAGACTGATTCCGTTTGGGCAACGAGATACCGTCTCAAATCTTCATCTCTGAATGCGCTTTTCGGTTTTTCATTTCGTTCAAACCATCATCGAGTTTTCAACCAGGGAAAGTTCTTCGTCTTCTGCGCCACTTTCAAAAGTCGCCGAAGCCAGTATGTCTTTCACCGCCTCTATCACCCGCGTTTGATCGGCGTCGGTCATCCTGGTGTAAAGCGGCAGACTGACTGCGCGTTCGTAAGCCCGCCAGGAGAGCGGGAAATGATGCGGTTGCAGGTTGTAAGTTTCGCGCCAGTACGGGTGCAGACTCAGCGGAATGAAATGGACGCTGCAACCGATGCCGCGCGCCGCCATTTGTCTGATGAATTCGTCGCGGTTGATCCGGGCCGAATCGTCCAGCCGGATCACGTACAGATGCCACGAATGCGCGTCGCCATCGTGTGGTTTGGGCGGCAGGATCACCGGTTGATCAATCAACCCGGCGTCGTACCGCGCGGCCATTTCGGCGCGGCGGCGTTGAAAATCCCAGGCCTTCCTCAACTGATGAATGCCGATGGAAGCCGCCAGATCGGTCATGTTGTATTTGAAGCCCGGAGCTATGACTTCGTAATGCCACGCGGGTTTCGTCGAAGTGTAACGATCGAACGCGTCGCGGCTGATGCCGTGCAGCCGCATCACGCGGCATCGCTCGGCGATTCGTTCGTCGCGCGTGACGATCATTCCGCCTTCGCCGGTCGTGACGGTTTTCGTCGCGTAAAAGCTGTAGACCGTCGCGTCGGTGTCGAGCGCGCCGATCATCCGTCCGCGATAAGTGGTCGGCAGCGCGTGCGCAGCGTCTTCCACGATTTTCAATCCGTGCTTGCGCGCGATGCCGATGATGGCGTCCATCTCGCAGGCCAGCCCGGCGAAATGCACAGGCAGGATCACTTTTGTCCGAGGCGTGATCGCGCGTTCGATTTTTTCAGGGGCAATGTTGAATGTGCGCGGATCAATATCCGCAAAGACCGGGTCGGCGCCCAGATGGCGAACGACTCCCGCCGTCGCGGTGAATGTGTATGGGGTCGTGATCACTTCATCGCCCGGCCCGACGCCGAGCGCTTCGAGCGCAAGATGAAGTCCAGCAGTAGCTGAATTGACGGCCAGGGCATGTGCGCGCCCGCCGCTGCCATTAGCGCCGCCATCAGCGACAAACGATGCAAACTCCTTTTCAAATGCCCCGGTTTTGGGGCCTGTCGTGAGCCAGCCTGAGCGCAAAGCGTCAACGACCTCGGCGATCTCTTCCTCCCCGATGTCGGGCAGGGCGAATGGCAGAAAACTGTTCATAATGGTGTCAAAGCATCAATAGGCAAAGTTCGAACAATGTACGTGGGGATCGGGATCACGGCAGGATGAATGCAGAGCGAATATTAAGAGCCGCCAGCCATCTGAGGACGTATCTAAATCATTCCTCAAGGCCAATTTAGATCACAGGTTGGAGCGGGAAATCAAGAGAATAATTTCGGGAGTGGGGAGTGGGGAATAGGGAATGGGGAGTGGGGAAAAGACTTCACTCCCTACTCCCCACTCCCTGCCCCCGATTATCGCCCGCTCGCAATTTCGGCCAGCTTCGCCAGTCCGGAGCGTGTCCCGATAGCGATGAGCAGATCGCCCGCGCTCAGCATTTGTTCGCCGTTGGGGTTGAAGATCATCTCGCCTTCGCGCGGGGTGATGGCGACGATCATCGCGTTGTGTTCCGAGCGGATACGCGAGTCCTTGATCCGTTTGCCGTCGAGCAGCGAACCTTCGACGATGCGAACCTGTTCGAAGTTCAGGTCGAGCGATTCGGTCATCGTCGTCAGTTCGATGAAATCCGCTACGGCTGGGGTCAGCGCGGCTTGCGCCATCCGGTGGCTGCCCATCAAAACCGGCGAAACGACTTTGTTCGCCCCTGCGCGTTTGAGCTGGCGTTCGGCGGCCAGGTCGTTGGCGCGGGTGACGATGTAGATGTCGGGATTCAGTCCGCGCGTCGTCAGCACGATGTAAACATTTTCGGCGTCGGTCGAGGCGGCGGTGATCAGCGCTTTCGCCGTGCGCACCCGCGCGCCTTCCAGCACGGTTTCGTCGGTGGCGTCGCCGATCAGAACCAGGTTGCCTTTGGTCAGCAACTTTTCGGCGACTATTTCGTCGCGTTCGATGATGACGTAATCAACCCCTTTCTTTTTGAACTCGTCAATGATGCGCATTCCGACGCGGCCCGCGCCGCACAGAATGTAATGGTCTTTCAACTGACTGATGTCTTTAAACAACCTGCGCCTCCCAAGAGCTAACGCTATTTGGTTCTCGACTACGGCTTGAGTAAGAATCGAAACCAGAAAACCGAAGACCGTCACGCCGACGATGATCAGAATGATCGTGAACGCCCGGCCCGCCGCCGTCAATGGATGTATCTCGCCGTACCCGATGGTAGCCAGCGTGATCACCGTCATGTACAAACCATCAAACCACGACCAGCCTTCGAGCGCGTGATAACCGACCATGCCGAAGAGAATCGTGGCGAAGACGGCGATTAGCGGGTAAATGAATCTGTGTCGTAGGGACATCGGGAGCAGGGAGTGGGGAGTGGGGAGTTGAGAGTGGGGAGTTGGAGCGGAAAAGGGATTTGCTTCTCCTACTCCCTATTCCCCACTTCCACTCCCCACTCCCTTTCTTTCATCTGGCGTTGAGAATCGGCGTCACCACGACTTTGCGGAACGAGACTTTGCCGTGATCGCCCTGGATCATAATTGGCCCCGGTTCGCCTTCGTTGCTGTCGAGCGCGCCGCCCGTGACGCCGTCAATCACGATGTTGTCGTGAACTTTCTTGCCGTTGAGCGTGACGGTCAGGCGATTGCCGACGATAGTCGCTTCCATCGTCTGCCACTGACCAGCGGGCAGACCGGCGTTCACAACCGGTTTGACGCGGCTGTAAAGCGCCATGTGGCTGTGAATGTCAGGCGGTTTGCCTGCGTCGTCCAGCACCTGCAATTCGTAACGCCCGCGCAGGTAGATGCCGCTGTTGCTGTGTTCTTCGATCTTGTATTCGCACTGAATCTTGAAATCCTGGAAGCGGTGGCGAGTGACCAGATTGTTGGCCTTCGCTTCGTTGGTCATTACGCCGTCAACGACTATCCAGCCGGAAGGGCGGTCTTTGTGCTGCACGTCCCACATCTCCATCGTTTTTCCGTCGAACAGAGCGACGGGCGTGCCCAGCTTATATTTCTTGTTCGCGTTGAAATCGCCCCACCTGGGAGGGCGCACGCCGATCCAGGGCACTTCCTGATCGCCGACGGTCATCATTCCGAGCAATCGTCCTTCTTCGACCTTCGCGTGGTGTGTGGGTTTCGGCATTCCTGCTCGCGGCAACGTCGGCGAGAAGACCAGTTCATCGCCTTCGATCTTGATCTCAGCCAGCGGCAGCACGCTGCCGCTGCGATTGAGGAAGCTGCCCGTGAGCTTGCCATCCTCCTCTTTCACTTCCAGCCAATAGACATAATTGCTGTGCTGGCCGACGCCGGTAATGTCCCATTTGCCTAAAAACGGATTCTCCTGAGCCATAGCGGTAACTCCCAAACAGACGAGCGACAATAACGACATGAAAATTTTTGAGCGCATGTTTTTCTCCCGTGAAAATCCTGGTTACGCGCCGCTTCAAGCGCGCTTTTGACGAGAAGCTGATTGAAAAAATCCGTCTTTGCCGAAAGCGAGCTGGAAGCGGCGCGTAACCAGGATTTGGTTGATGTTCGAGCGCAAACGATAAGTGAGATGAATGCGCAAGGCAAGATTGACATGCTCTTCAGGCCGGAATAGATTGACCGCGTTTTCAAATCTCAAATCCTGAATCTCAAATTTTGCCTGGAGGCCAAAGATGAAACGATTAAGGCTCGTCGCGTTGTTGTCGTCTGCTGTTGTAGCGCTATCACTCGTAACCTGGTCGGTTGTTGACGGTGTGGCGCGGATGCGTTCAGCCGCTGCGATGGCCGGCGCCGCTAACAAATTTCTCGCTTCGCTCACGCCTGAACAGAAGGCAAAGGCGAGTTTCAGTTTCACCGACGATCAGCGGTTCGACTGGCATTTCATCCCGCGCGACCGCAAAGGCGTCCCGCTCAAAGACCTCAACGAAAATCAACGCAAGCTGGCGATGGAGTTTATGAAATCCGGTCTCGGCGCGTCCGGCTACCAGAAAGCCACGACCATCATGAGTCTCGAACCGGTGTTGCGCGAAATGGAAGGCCCGAACCGCCGCTTCCCGCGCGACCCTGAGCTTTATTATTTCTCGGTCTTCGGAACGCCTTCGGCAAAAGCCCCGTGGGGCTGGCGCGTTGAAGGCCATCACGTCTCGCTGAATTTCACCGTCGCCAAAGGCGAGATGGTCTCGAACACGCCGCTGTTTTTCGGCGCCAATCCGGCTGAAGTCCGTCAGGGCGAACGAAAAGGCTTGAGAGCGCTGGCGGGTGAAGAAGACAGGGGCCGAGACCTGATTCAGGCATTGGACGAAAAGCAACGCGCCGCCGCCATCTTCGACCAAAAAGCGCCGGGTGACATCATCACGATGAACAAACTGAAAGCCGATCCGCTCAAACCGGAAGGCGTCGCGGCGGGACAATTGAACAAACAGCAGAAGGCGATGCTCGAAAAATTGCTCGATGAATACTTGTCGCGGATGCCGCAGGACATCGCCGCCGAACGATCGAAGAAGTTGCGCGACGCAGGCTTCGACAGGATTAATTTCGCGTGGGCGGGTGGCGTCAACAAAGGCGACCCGCATTATTACCGCATTCAAGGCCCGACTTTCCTGGTCGAATACGACGACACGCAAAACAACGCCAATCACATCCACTCGGTCTGGCGCGATTTCAACGGCGATTTCGGCGAGGACTTGCTGCGCGAGCATTACCAGACGACGCCGCACACTCAGAAATAGGAGCGTCTCAAATGACTCTCGAACAAATTTTGAAAGACTTTCGTGAAGTCATTCTGCGAACCGCCAGAGATCACGGAGCCGAACAGGTCAGTCTGTTCGGCTCAACAGTTCGTGGCGAAGCCCGGCCCGACAGCGACGTTGATCTGCTCGTCAGGCTTGAGCCTCACCGCAGCTTGCTCGACCTGGTTGCGATAAAACAAGACATGGAAGATTTGCTCGGTTGTGAGGTGGATGTCGTGACTGAAGCTTCGTTGAGTCCTTACATTCGCGACGCGGTGTTGAAAGAGGCCGTGATCTTATGACTGGCGATCAGGTTTACCTCAAACACATCCTCGACGCCATCGAAAGAATCGAGAGCTATCCGGACTTGAAAACTCAGGTTCAGGCGATTCTGCAAGAGCTATCTGGCGGCGATGAAAGTTAGATCGGTTTGTTGAAGTTGTGAGACAAGTCCTACCAATTGATCCGCTCTTGCCAAAAATCATCGAGCGGCTGAGCCAATCACCAAACATCGTTCTGGAAGCCCCGCCCGGCGCGGGCAAAACCACGCGCGTGCCTCCGGCTTTGCTCGACGCGGGAATCGTGAGCGGAGAAGTCTGGGTTCTCGAACCGCGAAGGCTTGCCGCGCGAATGGCCGCGCGCCGCGTCGCCGAAGAGCGCGGAGAGAAACTCGGCGAGACCATCGGCTATCAGGTGCGATTTGAAGAAGTGGCGAGCGCAAAGACTCGATTGCGCTTTTTGACTGAAGGCGTGTTGACGCGACGATTGCTCTCCAATCCGCAATTGAAAAACGTAGGCGTCGTCGTCCTCGATGAATTTCACGAACGCCATCTTCAAGCCGACCTCGCGCTGGCGTTGCTCCGCCGGTTGCAGAAGACTGCGAGACCGGATTTAAAACTCGTCGTGATGTCGGCGACGCTCGACGCCGGGCCGGTTGCGAAATTTCTCGATGACGCGTCCACGCTGCGATCCGAGGGCAAACGCTTCGACGTTGCGATTGAACATCTGACGCGGCCTGACGACCGGCCGCTGGCTGAGCAGGTTGCGGCGGCAGTCAACCGGCTGATCGCGGAAAATCTCGACGGCGATGTTCTGGTTTTTTTACCGGGAGCGGCTGAGATTCGCCGCGCGCAAACGGCTTGCGCGGCGATTGCCGATAAACACGATTTGATCATCGCGCCGCTGCACGGCGATCTTTCAGCCGACGAGCAAGACCGCGCTGTTCGCCCCGCCGCGAAACGCAAAATCATTCTTTCGACCAACGTCGCTGAAAGCTCGGTCACGATTGAAGGCGTCGTCGCGGTGATTGACTCCGGTCTGGCGCGCGTCGCAAGCCATTCGCCGTGGTCGGGCTTGCCGACATTGGAAGTCGCGCGCATCAGCAAAGCATCGGCGACGCAGCGGGCCGGGCGCGCCGGACGCACGCGGCCCGGCAGGTGTTTGCGGCTTTACACGGCGCAGGATTTCAACGCGCGGCCCGATCACGAAACCGCAGAGATTCATCGCGCTGATTTGACCGAACCCGCGCTGGAACTGCACGCGGCGGGCGTCGCCGATTTGAACTCGTTCGGATGGTTTGAATCTCCGCCGCCGTCGGCGATTGAAGCCGCTGAAGAATTGCTCGGCAGACTCGGCGCGATTGACCGGCAGGGCGCGGTGACGGCGATTGGCAAACGGATGCTGCGCTTTCCGCTGCACCCGCGACAATCGCGAATGCTGATCGAGGCTCAGTCGCGCGGCGTCTTCGAGCAGGCTTGCGTGATCGCGGCCTTGATCGGCGAGCGCGACATCATCGCTTCCGAGCTTTTCAAAAATGAACGTGAACGGAAAGCCACGCAAGCGGGGCCGAGCGATCTGCTTCACCGTCTGGATTTGTTTGAAGAAGCTGCGGCGGCGAATTTCGCTCCGTCGCGACTGCGCGAGATGAATCTCGATCCGGGCGCGGTGATGTCCGTCAATCGAGTGAAGCGGCAACTCATCGGGGCGCACGCGGCCCCGCGTGCAGGAGCTTCGAGAAAAGATCGCTCAGCGGAAGACCAATCCCTGTTGATTTCAATCCTCGCCGGTTATCCCGACCGCGTCGCAAAACGCCGCGCGTTGAAATCGGACAACAGGGAATTGCTGCTTTCGGGCGGAGGCGCGGCCCGGCTTTCGCCGTCGAGCGTAGTCGGGCAGTCGGAGTTCGTAGTCGCCGTTGACGCCGAAGAGCGGCGCGATGCGAATCAGGCGAGGTCGCGCATCGTCCGCGTCGCAAGCCGTATCGAGCCGGAATGGCTGATTGATCTTTTCTCCGATCGAATTTCCGAAACGACCGAAGCGCGATGGAACGCGCAATCGGAACGCGTCGAAGTCGTCGAGCGGCTCGTCTACGATCAATTGACGATCAGCGAAAATCGCTCAGCCACCGCCGGCAATGAAGAAGCCGCGCGCGTGCTGGCTGAAGCCGCGCTCTCGGCTGGATTGCAGCGATTCGTCGAGCCGGAGACGATCACAAACTTTCTGGCGCGGGTCGAATTCCTGGCAAAGACTTTTCCCGAAGCCGCGATCACGGCGCTCGATGACGAAGACGTTCGCCGCGCGCTGATCGAGTTGTGCGGCGGGTTGAAGAGTTTCGCCGAATTGCGACAGGCTGCGGGAGGTGGTGGATTGATCGAGGCGTTGCGCCAGCGCCTCGGCGCGGAGCAACAGCGATTGCTCGACAAGATGGCGCCGGAATTTGTGGCGATTGCCGGGCGGCGGCGCGTGCGGGTCAATTACGAAACCGGCAAACAACCCTGGATCGAATCGCGATTGCAGGATTTTTTCGGGATGAAGACGGGGCCAACGATTGCGGGTGGACGCGTTCCGGTTGTGCTGCATCTGCTCGCGCCGAATCATCGCCCGGCGCAGGTGACGACCGATCTGGCCGGATTCTGGCAGCGAATGTATCCGCAGGTTCGCAAGGAATTGAGCCGTCGTTACCCGCGCCACGCCTGGCCTGAAGACCCGATGGCGTAACTACTTTTTCGGGGTCACGTAAAACATTTCCACTTCCATCTCTTCATTGTTGCGCACCGCGATACCCGGAGCGCCGATCAGAAACGTCCGGTCGAAGTCTTTCAATGCGCCGAGCGGGTATTCATCTCCGCCGAGGACTTTGACGCTCATGCTGTTGCCGACGCAATCAATGATCACCCTGAAGAACTGGCCGGCGGGCAATTGCTCCGGCGAATACGTGATCGAAGTGGGCAATCTCTTCTCCACTCCGTCAGTGATCACGAAGCCTCGCAAGACGTGAGGCTGATCCGCCTTGCTGCCTGTAATCTGGATCAAATAGTAGCTCATCTTGCCGCCCGGTTTTTCTTGCGCGCGCAGCACGAAAGAAGCCGCGACATCGTTGATCATTCTGACGTTGCAGACCAGTTGAAAATCGGCGTAGTGCCTGATCGCTTCGCTGCGCGGCAAACCCACTCCCTTTCGCTTCGCCACCAGTTTTTCGTTGACGACCTCCCAGCCGGAGGGAACATTCCAATCGTCCAGCGTAGACCAATTGGCGCTGTAGGTGTCAACGCTGATGTTTCTCTTCAATTCCGCTCTGAAGCTCGTATTGCCTTCGCCGACTTCGACGGTTTCCTTGTGCGACTGATAGCCGAGTTCAGCAGGATCAATCTCCAGGCTGTATTTACCCGGGACCAGATCGCGCAGAACAGCGCGCCCGTTCCTGATCTGCTGAACGGTTTGATTGGTTCTGCCGGCGAGCGCGTATCTGATCTCGCCCGACTTCACATTCGTCTCCACCGTCAGGTTGTAGGTGATCAGCGTCAGCTTGAAATCAACCTGCGCGACTTTGTTCGCCGCGATCATTACTTCCTGCGATGGTTCGGTTCCTCTGGCGGTTTTGTAACCTTCCAGTTCGGCTGAGACGCGGTAAACGCCGGGTTTGAGATCGTTGAATATGAACTGCAAATCGCCAGGTTTGATCGTCCCCTGGAGCTTGAATTTTTTGTTGCCGATCTGCTCCAGAAGAATTGTCGCGCCGGATTCGGAAGCTACGCTCAGCGATCCGGTCAGCCGTGACACGATGGCTTTCCTGCCGCTCGAAATAGATTTGTAGCCTTCGCGGCTGGGCGGGATGATGAACTCATCGGTCTTTCGTTGAGTTTGAGACCCCTGCCGCGGAGTCTGGGTTTTCGACTTCTGGGCCTGCGCGACGTTTACGAAGCCGGCGGCGGTTAAGGCAATCAAGATGATGATCAGGTGTTTTGACATGGCTTTTTTTCCTCCGACGCGGCGGAATCATAAGCATTGTTCGCCAATAATTCCAGAAGAACCGAAGGCGTGAGCGATGCCGGACAAACCAGCGCCGCTCACGCCTTTTGATCGAACTGAGTTGTCGCCCGCGTCAGAAGGAGTATTTCAGCGCGAATTGAATACGCCTGCCCGGAGTCACCGTTTCAGTGGCTTCACCGAAAGTCGGAGCTTCCAGATAGCGAATCGGGATGCCGAAATTGGGGCGGTCAACAAGGTTGAACGCCTCGACGCGGAAGGTCATTCGCTGGCGTTCAGTGATGACGAAGTTTTTGATCAGCGCCAGATTGATCATGAGAAAGTCCGCCGCGCGGAACGTGTTGCGCCCGACTGCGCCGTCCTTGCCGAACTCCGCAAGGAAGGGAAGTACGAGATTGGGATTCTCGTCGGCGTTCACAATCCGCCGCAGCGGCTGGCGATTATTCCCATTGGCGATGATCAACCCTGAAGTGTTATTCAACCGGTCGGTGTAATTGCCGTCGAAGTTGATGTCAAAGAGGCTGTTGACGGTGAAAGGCTGGCCGGTTTGGTACTGCCACGTGCCGGCCAGCTCGAACCCGCCAGCGAAGAAGCGCGCCGCCCGGCTGCGGGCCGACAGAGTCGGGAAGAAGTAGTTGAAATTGGCGGTGAAACGATGGCGCACGTCGAAGTTCGCCAGGCCGGTTTCATTGCCTAAATTGAAACTATTCTGCGGCAGCGCCGACGCCCCCGCCAGGTCGAACACGTCTGAGACATCGTCAATCGCCTTGGCGAAAGTGTAGCTGATCTGCCCCTGCAGCGAGGAGCGGAACCGCCCGCGCAACTGGAATTGGAGGGAGTCGTAACTCGATCCGGCGTTGGTCTGATAGAGGTAGATCGTACCCGCGCCCGCGATCGGACGGCTGCCGGTGGGACGTAAAGAGTCAACGTTGTTGGTCGAGTCCGTAGGTTTGAGCGTCTGGCCCGGAGTCAACCGGTAACCGGCGATGAATGGCTGGCCGGTGTTCGTATTGCCAAAGCGTTGGACGAGAAAGTATGCCCCTCCAAGCGCCAGGTTAGGCCCCATATTGGGAGTGGTCAGACGGAGGAGATTATCGCCATTGGTTCCGACGTAGGCCAGCGAAGCGACCCAGTTCAGGCCTATCTGTTGTTCGATGGAGAGTGAGTAGTGATGCGCCAGCGGCGTGCGCAATTCTCTGTCGGGCAGGGTGAACCCGAATTCGCCAGGGAATTCACGGTTGAGCACACTCACCATAAGATCCGCCGTGATGTTGGGTTCGTTAAGCCGGTTGAGCGTGCCGGGAGCGGTAAAAGGAAAGAATCTGTTGACGCAATCGCCCCCGAAGCAAATCCCATTATTCGGGCTGGCGGGGTTGAAGATGTCGAAAGACCCGATTTGGCCGTTCGTGTTGCTCTTTGTGCCCAATCCGCCGCCGGTATTGAGCGTCAGGAAGTTCGGGAAGACGTTGCGTGACTGGCTGACCACCGCGCCGATAATCTGATCGTAATAAAGGCCATAGCCCACGCGGATGACCGTCGAGTTCGTGCCGAAGATGTTGCGCGCGTAAGCAAGCCCGAAGCGCGGCGCGAAGTTGTTGCGGTCAGGATTGAAGATGGATTCACGCCCCTTGAGCAAGTCCTGCACTTTTTGAGGCAGCAGGCTCAGCTTCGGATCAGAGAATGACTTCTCGATGATGCTGTCCACTTCGCGCGGCGGCGAGTTGTATTCGTAGCGCAGCCCGTAAGAGATCGAGAGATCGGGACGGACTCGCCACTCGTCCTGCGCGAAGAAATTGTACTGATTGTAGCGCAGGCCGATGTAGGATTTGTTGACTGCCAGCGGCCCGGTAGCCAGCGTTTGCGACAGGTTGTTGGGCGCGGCGGCGGCGGCGGCAAAGACCGGACTGAAGAAACGTCCGAAGATGTAATTTCCCTGCGAATCAACTCTGACGGCTCCCGTCTGCGGGTTGAAATCCACAGCCGGGGTGCTGCCGAATGTGATCTGCGGGCGCGCGTTGCGCGGCAGGTCGCTGTTTAGTTGCGTCCGGCGGTAATCAACGCCGAAGGTCGGGCTATGCGTGTTCACGCGCATGGACAGGTTGTCGGCAAACTGGTACGTGTTGTTGACTCGCCGCTGCGGGAAGTTGTAAACGTCCACGCCGAGCGGACTGAAGCCGGCGATGACCACTTGCCCGACCGGCCCAAGCCTGCCATCCCTCTCGACGTCCTGAAATCCCGTTACGCCATCGTAAGTAACGCACTTCGTCGCCGCAGTCGTGAAAGGGCAATTCTGGTTGGGAAGCGTGAAATTGAACAGGTAGGGCGCGTTGAGCAGGAACGGCTCATTGGGCAGCTTCCGGCTCGGAATCAGAAATGATGTATCGCGCTCTTCCTCGAAGAACAGCCGCGTTCGTCCGTATGAGGCGCGGAACTGGTTGAAGATCGGCGTAACGGCGTTGGGACCGCTTACTTCACTATTCAGGAAGAGCGAGAAATTATGCGTGCGAACTACCGGTCGCAGCGTCGCAAAGAGCGCGCCTCCGGTGGCCGGGATGTTATGCCAATCGTCGGTGCGGTTGTAGCGGCCATTGAGGGATTGGTCGCGCTCTTTGAATTTAAAGTTGTGCTCCATCTTGAACGAAGCGATGTTGCCTTGAGCGCTGGCCGGCAGAATCTGCGTATACGTGCGGCGGCCATAAATGCCATTGGGATTATTCGCGAATGGGAACAGGCTGAAGACCGCGCTGCCATCCAGGCTGGTCGGATAGAGGGCGATGTTGCCGGATTGTAGGCCGGTTGCCCCTGACCCATTGAGTCCGCGCTCTTCGACGGTCGGTACGGCGAAACTCTTTTCCTGGTTAGCGTTCAGAACCTGTCCCTCGAAGGAGAGGAAATAGAATGCGCTCTTGCCCTCGGTCCCGGGCGCTGGTTGTGGCAGAAGCGGCCCGCCGAGCACGAACCCGGCCTGGCCGAAAGTCCGCGAATCCTGACCGGCGGCGGGATTGATAAACGAAGCCTTCTTGCCGCGAATGTAAACGTCACGGAGCGAGCCATCCGGCGCGCGGCCTTGTAAATCCTTCGCCTTGCCGTCACTGATCGTGTCGAAGAAATCGCGCTCGTTCAGCTTGCTGGTGTTGAGGAAGCCGTAAAATTCCCCGTGCGTTTGGGAACTACCCGACTTCGAAATCGCGTTGACCTGCGCGGCCAGATTGCGTCCGAACTGCGCGGGCGCCAGCGCGGTAATGACCTGATACTCTCTGATTGATTCGATGGGCTGCGGGACGAGAGAGAAGTACCCCTGACGGCGGACTCCGATGTCTTCGTCGTTGTTGTCCGATCCGTCAACCGTGAAATTGTTTCCGCGCGAACGGAGTCCATTGATTGAAAACTGCCCGGCGGAACCGACGCCAGGGCCGACTCCAGGCCCCGCGACTCCGCCCTGTGTTTGCGGCGGCAGCGCAACGCCCGGCAGCAACAACGCCAATTCATCGAAGCTGCGGGTCAATGAAAAAGATCCGAGCGGCAGGCTGGAAACCTCTTTCTCCGTAAACGCTCCGCTGCGGCGCCCGTCGGTGGCGTTGAGTTCAGCCGTGATTTCCACGCTGTCAACGATCGGTTCGACCGACGCCACCTGAGTCTGAGGCGCAGCGGGCGCCGGTTTCGTTTCAGGAGCGGGTTGATTGGGTTGAGTCTGAACCACCACTTCACGTTCGAGCAGCACGGGGATGGGCAGCACCGTGTTTTGTTTGGTCGCGTACAGGGTCTGCGTTTTGGTTTCTGGCTTGTAGCCCTGCGCCGAAACCTGGATGCTGTATGTGGCCGGCTGCAACAGGCCTAGATAGAATTCCCCTTGCGAGTTGACCTTCTTTTCAATTGAAACCTGAGTGCGCTGGTTGGTGAATCGAACTGTGGCGTTGGTGATCGGCGTCCCGGTCTGCCGATCCTTGACGTAACCCGCGAAAGCGCCGGTCACTGTGTCCTGCGCTCTGACCGAAATTAGCTGAGTGAGCGCCAGGACCAGAGCAAGCGCGACTGATGAAAGTTTACTGGAGATGGGTTTTTGCCGAGCGTTCATGATTTCCTCCGAATGGTTGTTTACAGGGTTTACTGTTTAATAGCCGAATTGATTCACTCAAATTGGTTCCGGGACAAAGATAGAATGAAATAAGGAGCCTGAAACTAATTGCGCAGGCAGCCCATACATAAATGCGCAACTCACGGCCAAAAGCGGTCAGGCCATGAGATTTTATTTTGAGGTTAAAACAGCTTCGGGCCTCGCCTGGCGGTTCTACTCATTATTGGGTAGCTGAGCGAACAAGGCGGAATCCGATGGTCGCATCTTTATGATCCGACGAGGCGGAGCCTCTGGACGTGACTGTGACTGGCGTGGCGCCCAAAGTTTTGTCAGAGAAGTTTCCACCTCGCACGACAAAGCCCGGAACAACACCCTGTTTGAATTGGAGCACGCTGCCCGGATAAGGCAGTCTTGGCGTTGACGTCCATTCGTCAACATTGCCGATCATATCGAGGGCGCCGAACGGAGACGCTCCTTGAGGATACGATCCCACCGGTTTGGGCGCGTCATTGCCGATGTTGGCGCGGTCTTTCGACCATTCATTGCCCCAGGGGTACCGGTTGTTCGTGTTTCCTTTGGCGGCGTATTCCCATTCCGCTTCGGTCGGCAGACTGTAACTGACGCCGTCGCGGATCGAACGCCAGGCTGCGAATGCCTGAGCGTCTTCGAGCGACACATTACTCACCGGCCACTTCTCCTGACCGTTCGGCGGCTTGTTTCCAACCCAACCTTTCGGAGCAGTGTGACTGGTTTCACTGACAAACATCTCGTACTCGGCGTTGGTGATTTCGGTACGATCAATCTCGAAATTTCTGACCGTCACTTCGTGCGCCGGCATTTGCAGCAAGGCCCAACTTTGATCCTCGTCGCTGGCCGGGTTGTCGTTCCGCCCCATCCGGAAAGTCCCGCCGGTGACGCGAACCATGTCGGGTTTGAAAGAAGGTTTTGTAGGCGTCTTCGGAGTTTTATTGTTGTCCCGCGTGGCGAAAAAGATGATCGCCGCCAAAGCGATCAGAAGAACCGCCGCGCCGCCAACGATCACAGGCAACCGCGATTTTCTTTCAGTCTCGTACAGCGAAACTGCCCCGCCATCGGCCAATTCACCGCCCTGGTCGAACTGAGAGCTTTTGCCCGTCAGGTTGACCGTCGCGTAAGGGTCTGTATGCGCGACCAGTTCGGCGCTCTGGCGCTGGGCTTCCTGTTTGACTCGTTTGCGTCCTTCGTTGAAGAGCCGTTTGCGTTCTTTTTCGGCCTGGCGCGTGGCTTCGCGCTCGGCCTTTTTGCGGGCTTCTTCGAGCAGGCGCTGAAGCTCTTCTTCGGCGAATTGCGCGGCTTCGGCTTCAGCCTGTTTCATTGATTCTTCGACCAGCCGTCCGCGCTCCTCTTCGGCCAGCGGGGCGGCTTCGCGCTCGGCTTTTTTGCGGGCCTCTTCGACCAGGCGCTGGCGTTCTTTGGAAGCTTTTCTGGCCGCTTCCTCTTCGGCTTTTTTGCGGGCCTCTTCAAGCAGCCTTGCGCGCTCGGCTTCGGCGAAGCGGGAGATTTCCTGTTCGGCGCTGCGGCGCGCCTGCTCGACCAGATTCCGCTCCATCTCGGCGGCGAACTTCGCGGCCTCCTGTTCGGCTTCCTTGCGAGCTTCTTCGACCAGGCGCTCGCGTTCGGTGGCGACCACATGCGACGCTTCCTGCTCGGCGCGTTTGCGGGCTTCTTCGATCAAACGCTGGCGTTCGGTGGCGGCGCGTTCGGCGGCTTCCGCTTCGGCCAGCTTGTGGGCCTGTTGCAGCAGCCGGTCGCGTTCCTCGACGCTCAATTTAGCGGCTTCTTCTTCCGCCTTTCTACGAGCGGCCTCGACCAGCCGCTGACGTTCCTTCGACGCCCGCTGGGAGGCTTCCTGTTCGGCGCGTTTGCGGGCCTCATCGAGCAGCCGTGTCCTTTCGGTCGCGGCCAACTGGATGGCCTCCACCTCGGCCTGTTTGAGAGCCAGATCGAAGAGGCGTTGCTCTTCTTCAGCGGCGATGCGGCCGGCTTCTTCTTCGGCCTCTTTGCGGGCTTCTTCCATCAAACGCTGGTGTTCAGCGTGGCCGCGTGTGGCGGCTTCCTGTTCGGCCTTGCGGCGCGCCTTTTCGATCAGGCGGTGGCGTTCAGCGGAGGCGTGTTGCGACGCTTGTTGCTCGGCTTGTTTGAGCGACTCTTCGATCAGTTTCTTGCGCTCTTCGGCGGCGAAGCGCGCGGCTTCCTGTTCGGCTTTTTTGCGGGCGTCTTCGATCAGGCGCTGCTCTTCCTCTGCGGCCAGACGCGCGGCCTCCTGCTCGGCTTTTTTGCGAGCCTCTTCGATCAGGCGCTGTCTTTCGGCGGCGGCGAGATGGGTGGCCTGTTGTTCGACCTGACGGCGGGCGGCTTCGACCAGCCGCAGACGTTCGGAGGCGGCGCGCTGAGCGGCTTCCTGCTCGGCGCGTTTGCGCGCTTCGTCCATCATCCGCAGACGTTCGGAGGCGGCGCGTTCGGAGGCTTCCTGTTCGGCTTGTTTGCGGGCTTCTTCGAGCAGGCGCTGGCGTTGCTCTTCGGCCAGTTGGGCGGCTTCCTGTTCGGCCTGTTTGCGGGCTTCTTCGATCAGCCGCTGGCGTTCTTTGTTGGCGAAGCGCGCGGCTTCCTGTTCAGCCTGTTTACGCGCCTCTTCGATCAATTTCCGGCGTTCTTCTTCGGCGATTCGCGTCGCCTCTTCGCGGACCTGCTTGCGCGCTTCCTCGATCAGTTGCCGTTTGGCTTCGGCGGCTGCGGCTTCGGCGTCGCCCATCGGTGCGGTGTCCGCCTCCGAATCGCCGCCATCGGTGTGTGGCGGCGTGTAGACCGCCGTTTGCCTGAGCGGCCTGGCGCCCAGATCGTTTTGCTCCTGTAACTGAACGCCTCTAAGGATGACGCTGCGGAACTCGCTGGCCGAACGAAACCGATCTTCCTGATTTTTGGCCATCGCGCGGAGGATGGCCTGTTCGATGTGTTCCGGGACGTTAGGCGTAACCTGGCGAATCGGCGGCGGGGGGCTTTCAATGTGCGCCCGCATCAGGTCGAACTGATTCTGACTGGTGAACGGCAACCGCCCGCTCAGCATTTCATAAAGCAGCACGCCGAGCGAATAGATGTCGGCGGCCTCGTTCGATTCATGGCCGCGAATCTGCTCCGGCGCCATGTATTCGAGCGTGCCGACGAAAGAGCCTTCCCTGGTCATGCGTTCGCTTCCCAGCACGCGCGCGATGCCGAAATCCATGACCTTCACAACGTTGTTGTTGGGCAGGATCATGATGTTGCTGGGTTTGATGTCGCGATGAATCACGCCGTGTTGATGAGCGTATCCGAGAGCGTCCAGAATCTGCGCGAATATCCTGATCGCCTGACCGAAGGGGAGAAGGCTTGCCCGCCTGAGCAGCGATTCGAGCGTTTCGCCATGCACGAACTCCATGACCATGAAAAACAGGTTGCCCTGGTTCAGCAGGTTGTAGAGCAAGGCGATGTTCGGATGGTTGAGTTTGGCCAGCACCATCGCTTCTTTGCGAAAACGCTCGACCAGCGAAGAGTGCATGGTCAGTTCGGGCCGCAGCACCTTGATCGCCACCTCGCGTTCGAGCATGACGTCAATGCCTCTGTAAACCTTGCCCATGCCTCCCAGCCCGACTTCCTGAAGGATCCGATAATTGCCGATGGTGTTGCCTACCTCAATCAACGTGACACCTCCGGCGCGGTTCAAGCTGATGAGCAGCCAGGTTGATCAAATGACGACCGCTGGATTGATGTAATTGCGTCAGAGCATAGCTGGAGAGGACACACTTGGAGACGGAACACTCGTTCAGAGCGGATGCGCTTAACAGGTCATGGGTTTTAGGGGGATGGGTGTTGATCATACCGGTTCCTGAAATCCGTTATATCGAGTTTTACATTCTCAGGTCTCCAATTAACTCCAATTCGCGCTGAGATTATTGACGGCGGAGAATGTACCTTTGCGGGTTTCGACTCGTCAAGGCTTAACCGTTATTAGACGATGATTCCATAACATGTAAGGTCACGCCACCCTTGCTTTAATGACACCGGCTCGCGGCCTCTAACTTTCAATCTTTGGAAAAAAAGGGGAACACATCCTGACGGCGCGCGTGCAAGTCGCTGGTGGTCGTAGGCAGGTCGAAAATTTATGACGGAAATTTCCTCATGGCGTTGAATAGCGTTGAGATTTTCGTTCGAGTCTTGCTATGATCCCGCCCTCGTTGGTTCCCCACGCCCCAGATCATTGGGCCACCCGTAAATCCAATATCGAACAATTGGCCCCGGATCACTCGTTGCCTGTCCAGGAAGAATCATCGGCCTCAACGAAGATAAAGGCAGGGCAACATGTGTTTCAGGAATGTCAATTTCACGAAGACTCTCGCAGAGGAAGAGAAAGTTATGTCTCCCCGATTTCATTCACGAATTTCCCTGGGGATTTGCCTGGCGCTCGCGTCGCTGTTTGTAGGTTTGTCTCCGCGGATGGCCAATGCGCAGGCGCGCCAGATAAAAGGTTACGCAGTGCAGGTCGCGGCGTTGTCTTCGCGGCAGTCCGCCGATGAGTTGGTGCGAGGATTGAGCACGCGCGGGATTCACGCCTACTGGGTTAAAGGCATGTCGTATGGAAAAGTGTCGGCGCAGAGCCAGTTTCATCGCGTCCGCATCGGTAATTTCCCGACCATTGAAAGCGCTTCGACCTACGCCGAACAGTTGCTTGGCTCCGGGTTGCTCGAAGCATACGCGATTGCGGCCTACGAACCTCCTGCGCAGAGTAGCGCCGGCGCCAATGGCCACTCATCGAAAGTCCAGAACTTCGGCCCTCAAAAATATCCGCAGTATCGAGCAAAACAATTCGGCGGCGGCGAAGCGATTGATCTGGTCGCCGCTGTCGGCACGCGTGGATGGCTTCTGCTTTCGAGCAGCAGCGTGAATTTGACCGCACGGGGCGGTGATTCCGCGCTCAGCCGTGAACTGGCCAGGCTGACCGCTTCCATCGGCTCACGCGGGTGGAGTTTGCAAAACAATATCACTAAGTTTCTGGCCGCCCCGCCACCGCCCGCGAGGTTGCCGTCCGTGAATCCGGCTGGGCGGGTTGATCTGGCGTCGAATAATTCATTCGCGCGGTCAGCGGCGGCGGAGATTGTCACGACGAGAAACGGGATCAATTCAGCGCCGTCCGCGCCGCCTGCGCCCCGCGCAAACTCAGGATCATTGAATACGGCTGCGCCTGAAATCGGCAGGAGTCCCTTGTCGCCCGCGTCTTCAACCGCGGCCGGAGCGCGCGCCGCCAATTCGCGGGCTTACGCTTCGCCGCCGCGCTTGCAAGGCTCGATTGAAATGCGCGACGGGCGGATGTGGATGAGATTGCGCAACACAGATTCAGAGCGTAGCTTCAGCGGCATGGCTCGCGTCACTTTGAGCGACGATAAACGTCTGCAGGATGTCGTGCCGATGCAGTTTACGTTGCCGCCGGACAAGGAAGAGAGTTTTCCTGTGGACGAGGCGACACTGACCAACGGCAACTGGATTTTGATGGTCTACGATCAGAACGGAGCGGCCCGCCTCGTTCGTGGCGCTTCGCTCGCTCCACGTACGCTGGTTGAGGCCCCCGCCGCGCAAAATTCATCTGAGCCGAACTCGTCGCAAGGCCCGCCGTCTTACATCACCGGCGTTTATGACGCGACCGGCTGGGTGCCGTCGCAAGCTCCGGCGCCGAATCCGGGTGTGGAGGCGCAAAACTCGGCGGCTGCGAATTCCACGAATGGCAATGTCTCGGCGACCGCTCCGCCTGAGATGGAAGCGGCTCCCGGACAAGTCGTCGTGACTCCGCGCCAGATCGCAGTCACGACCGAAAACGTGACCGTCGAATTCGACATTTCCGCGCCGACGCCGCTCAATTACATCGTCGTGACTTTGCGCGCAGGGAGTTTTCAAGACGTGAGGCAGGCGCTGATGTCCACGCCGCACGGACGCGTGCCGTTCCTGATCCCGATTGAACATACGTCATCGGGATTTTATTTCGAGGTCAAAGATGAGGCCCAGCGCCTGCTCGCCAGCGGCAGCGGCGATTTCCGGCGCATGGCCAGAGGCAACTGAGAGAGAATTGAGCGTAAAGGGTCGAAGGATCAAAGCGCCAAAGCGAGAAAAGGTGAAGTAATGGAACCCACTTCAGGACGCTTTGACGCTTTGATCCTTCGACATTTTGTGTTGGATTGCATCCCTTTCCGCAGTTTCTAATCCCAAACTTTTGATCTTCTCCATAGTGGTCTTGACATTTTTCTCCTCAGCAGAGAAGATTCGCGCCTAAACAAATCCGAAAATTCACAAGCATCGGGTTATTCACATAAGCAAGTCTAGGTACAAATAGACAATTTATCTCCAAGCGAGGTGGGGGTTTTTTTATGCCACAGCTCTTCACCCGCAGCACGAACACGCTTGCGCGGTTGAGTATCGTCGTAGTTATTTTACTTCTTGGATTGGGCGGTTGGTTGACTTTGGAACTGATGCGCTCACCCTTCGTAACGCAAGCATTCGTGGCGCGGGAGCAGCCGGTTCAATTCTCGCATAAGCACCATGTGGGTGATGACGGGATTGATTGCCGCTACTGCCATACGACCGTCGAGACGGCGTCGAGCGCCGGAATACCAGCGACCAAAACGTGCATGAACTGCCATTCGCAGTTATTCGCAAATAGTCCCTACCTGGAAATCGTGCGCGAAAGCTGGCGGACCGGCCAACCGATCAAATGGGCGCGCGTGCATGACCTCCCTGATTTCGCCTATTTCAATCACAGCATACACGTCAACAAGGGCGTAGGTTGTTCGACCTGTCACGGACAGGTAGACCAGATGCCGCTGATGTGGAACGTCGCATCGCTGCAGATGGAGTGGTGTTTGGAATGTCATCGCGATCCTGAGAAGGTTTTGCGAGAGCAGAAAGACATCACCAATATGGAATGGCAACCGCCCGCCAATCAGGCTGAGAAGGGCAAGGAGCTTGCCGAGCGATACAAAATCCAGAAGCCCAACGTGCTGACGAGTTGTTCAACCTGTCATAGATAAGGTTTCAGGTTTCAGGTTTCAGGTGTCAGGTCGTGTTACCCGACGCTCGTGTTTAAACCTGAAACCTGAAACCTGAAACCTGAAACCTGAAACCTGAAAATGTCTCATCGAGATCATCACCACGACATCGCGCCTATCCGCGAGAAGATTCGCAAGAGTAAAGGCCGGGAATTCTGGCGAAGCCTTGAAGAGTTGGCCGACACCGAAAAATTCCGCGAGTTTCTGCACCGCGAATTTCCCGCCGTTAATCCGTCCGAAGCCGATCCGTCCTGGCTCGACCCGACAGGCCGCCGCAACTTTTTGAAGCTGATGAGCGCCAGTCTGGCCTTCGCCGGTCTGACGGCCTGCACCAATCAGCCCAAAGAGCATCTGGTTCCTTACGTCAAAACGCCTGACGGACTGGTTCCCACCAAGTCGCAGTTTTATGCGACAGCGATGCCTCTGGGCGGCGTGGCCTCAGGGCTGCTGGTCGAAAGCCACGAAGGACGCCCGACCAAGATCGAAGGCAATCCGGACCATCCGGGATCCTTGGGCGGCACGACCGTTTATGAACAGGCTTCGGTGCTCAACCTTTACGATCCCGACCGTTCGCAGACCACGCTCAATCTGGGCGATCCGCGCACCTGGGGCGAATTTCTGAACTGGTTCAGTCAGGCGCTGGACGATCAGCGCAAGAAACAGGGCGCGGGGCTTCGCATCCTGACCGAGACTTCCACCTCGCCCACGTTCGGCGATCAGATGAAGCGGCTGCAGGCCGAATTCCCGCAATCGAAATGGCACGTTTACGAACCCGCGTCGCGCCACGGCGCGCGGCTGGGCGCGCAGTTCGCATTCGGTCAGCCGGTCAACACGGTTTATCAATTCGACAAGGCTGATATCGTGCTCTCGCTCGACGCCGACTTTCTGACCAGCGGGCCGGGAAGCGTCCGTTACGCGCGCGACTTTATGAGCCGCCGCCGTCTGACCGATGGCGCGAAGGAGATGAATCGCCTCTACGTCGTTGAAAGCACGTTGACGACGACCGGCGCCAAAGCCGATCACCGCTTGCCGATCAGAGCGAGCGAAGTGGAAGCTTTCGCTTTGGCGGTCGCCGCCGCTGTCGGCGTCGCAGGCGCCCCGCAAGCATCGGGTTTGAACGAAGAGGCTAAGAAGTTCGCCGAAGAGGCCGCCAAAGATTTGAAGGCGCACAACGGCAAGAGCATCGTCATCGCGGGCGAACATCAATCGCCGTCAGTCCACGCCATCGCGCACGCGATCAACGCCGCGCTGGGCAACGTGGGCGCGACGCTCAATTACACCGATCCGCTCGAAGTCAATGCGGTTGACCAGATCGCTTCGATCACCGAACTGGTCGGCGATTTGAACGCGGGGAAAGTCGAACTGCTGGTGATCATCGGCGCGAATCCGGTTTACAACGCGCCGGTCTTCAATGGCCGCCAGGTCTTCCTCGACGCGATGAACAAGGCGCCGATGCGCGTCCATATGGGAATGTTCAACGACGAGACCGCCGCGCATTGTCAGTGGCACATCGCCGAATCGCATTACCTGGAAGCGTGGAGCGACGCGCGGGCTTACGACGGAACGGTTTCGATCATCCAGCCGTTGATCGAGCCTCTCTACAATTCCAAATCGCCGCACGAACTGCTCGCCGCAATGCTCAATCAGGGCAGCAAGAGCGGTCACGACGTGGTGCGCGATTACTGGCGCGCGCAGCCGCAATTCAGTGGGAATGGCGATCAGGCCTGGAAACAGGCTCTGCACGATGGCTCGATTCCGAACTCCGCGCTGCCCGCGAAGGCTGTCGCGCTGAAAGGCGATTGGGCCGCCGCGATTAAGCCCGCGACGCCGGGCAAATTCGAGATCGTCTTCCGGCTCGATCCGCACGTCCACGACGGGCGATTCGCCAACAACGCGTGGTTGCAGGAGACTCCCAAGCCGATCAACAAGGTGACCTGGGACAATTTTGCGATCATCAGCCCGAACACCGCCAAAGCTCTGAGCCTGGCGCCGGACAAAGAACCGTATCACGCCAACGCGAAGATGGTGCGGCTGGTCAATGAAGATAACGATCTGGCGATGCCGGCGTGGATTCAACCCGGCCATCCGGATAATTCGGTGACGGTTTATCTGGGCTATGGGCGTAAGCGCGCGGGCGGCGTCGGCAACAATCTGGGTTTCAACACCTACACCATCCGCACTGTCAACACGCCGTTCATTGCGACCGAAAAGGTTCAGGTCGCGAAGGCCGATGGCCAGTACGAACTCGCTTCGACGCAGGAGCACTTCAACCTGGACGCGAGCGGCATTGAAGTCAAAGCCTACATTCCGGAAGAGGCGGACCTGACCGAGCGTCACATCGTCCGCGCGGCGACGCTCGAAGAGTACAACAAGGACCCGCACGCGCTGCATCACGGCGCGCACAAGCCGGACAAGGATACGACGATGTATCCCGACTGGAAGTACGAGGGCTACGCCTGGGGCATGGCGATTGATATGAACGCCTGCGTCGGCTGCAACGCCTGCGTAGTGGCCTGCCAGTCTGAAAACAACACAGCCGTTGTCGGCAAGGAGATGGTCATCAAGGGCCGCTACATGCAATGGCTGCGGATTGACACGTATTTCCGCGGCTCGACGGCGAACCCGCAGGTCTATTTCCAGCCGATGATGTGCCAGCATTGCGAGAACGCGCCGTGCGAGGTGGTCTGCCCGGTGAACGCGACGGTTCACGACGCCGAAGGCTTGAACGTGCAGGTTTACAACCGCTGCGTCGGCACGCGCTATTGCTCGAACAACTGCCCGTACAAGGTGCGCCGGTTCAACTATCTGTTGTACGGCGATTGGGACACGCCGAGTCTCAAGCTCGCGCGCAATCCGGAAGTCACCGTTCGTTCGCGCGGCGTGATGGAGAAATGCACGTTCTGCGTCCAGCGCATCATGAACGCCAAGATCGAATCGGAGAAACAGAATCGCCACGTGCAGGATGGCGAGATACAAACCGCCTGCCAATCGGCCTGCCCGACCGAAGCGATTGTCTTCGGCGATCTGGGGCCGTATAGCAATCCCGGCAAGGAACCGCAGACGCGCGTCGCCAAACTCAAGACGGAGCCGCGCAATTACGGAGTGCTGGCCGATCTGAACACTCGCCCGCGCGCCAGTTATCTGGCCGTCATTCACAACCCGAATCCGGCGCTCGGCGGCGGTTCGCACGGGACGGCCTCGCCAGCGGAGAAGCAGTCAGGAGAGAAACATGGCTGAAGCAGCTCAAGCAATTCAGAAGAAGGAAGAATACGTTGATCCTCGTCCGCCGGTGGTCGGGCCGGGCCAGGACTTCAACTCGATCACCAGAAAGATCGGCGACATCGTCCTGATGCGCGGCTTCAAGAAGGGCTGGGTCTTCGGGTTCGCGATAGTCTTTCTGGGTTCGATCATGCTGTTCAACACCATCGCCTATCTGGTGCTGAAAGGCGTGGGAATCTGGGGCAACAGCATCCCGGTGGCGTGGGCCTTCGACATCATCAACTTCGTCTGGTGGATCGGCATCGGGCACGCGGGCACGCTGATTTCGGCGATCCTGCTGCTGCTGCGGCAATCGTGGCGCAACTCGATCAACCGCTTTGCCGAAGCGATGACGCTCTTCGCCGTCGCCTGCGCGGGGCTTTTCCCGGCGCTGCACACGGGCCGTCCGTGGATGGACTATTACCTCTTCCCGCTGCCGAACACAATGGGCATGTGGCCGAACTTCCGCAGCCCGCTGATGTGGGACGTGTTCGCGGTCTCGACGTATGCGACGGTTTCGCTGCTCTTCTGGTTTATGGGATTGATCCCGGATTTCGCCACGATGCGCGACACGGCCAGGAAGAAATGGCAGAAGGTGGTTTTTGCGATGCTGGCGCTGGGATGGCGCGGTGACGCCCGCCACTGGCATCGTTACGAGACGGCGTATCTGCTGCTGGCCGGGCTTTCGACGCCGCTGGTGCTTTCGGTTCATACGATCGTGTCGTTCGACTTCTCGACGGGCATCGTCCCGGGCTGGCACGCGACGATCTTCCCGCCGTACTTCGTCGCGGGCGCCGTTTACGCCGGTTTCGCGATGGTGCTGACGCTGGCCATTCCGGTGCGCAAGTTTTACGGCCTCGAAGATTTCATCACGATGCGCCACATCCGCAACTGCTGCAAGGTGATGCTGGCCACCGGATTGATCGTCGCCTACGGTTACGCGATGGAAGCCTTCTTCGGCTGGTACAGCGGCAACACCTACGAACTGTTCATGATGAAGAACCGCATGTTCGGGCCGTACGGTTTCCTGTACTGGCTGTTGATTCTGTGCAACGTGGTCGTGCCGTGGATTTTGTGGTCGAAGAAGATGCGCGACAATCTGACGGTCGTCTTCATCGTGTGCATGTTCATCAACGTCGGCATGTGGCTTGAGCGCTTCGTGATCATCGTGATGAGCCTCAACCGCGACTTCAACCCGGCGGCGTGGAGAATGTATTACCCGACCGTCTACGATTTCACGATGTTCTTCGGAACCGTCGGCTTCTTCCTGACGCTGATGTTCCTCTTCATCCGCTTCGTCCCGATGATTCCGATCTTCGAGATGAAGACCTTGCTGCCGGAATCGAAGGTGGACGAGAGCAAGGTCGAAGAGCACGTGAACGGCGAGGAGACGGCGCCTATCGGTACGTCGCCGCTTCCGCAGTTCGGGGACTAAGAGACAAAGACGGAATTTTCAGGGTTGAGCGGGATTGTTTTTATCTGGTCATCCTGAACAATCTTGTGGAGCCTGTCTGAAAAAGCAAAAGCTATGACGAAACAGGAAGAAAAAGGAACTTACGGATTGATGGCGGAGTTCGACTCTCCGAGCGCGATTGTTGCGGCGGCGCGCCGGACTTACGAAGCGGGTTATCGCCGCATCAACGCTTACTCGCCCTATCCGATTGAAGAACTGGCCGAAGCGATTGGTTTCCATCACAGCCTGGTTCCTCTGGTCACGCTGATCGGTGGCGTGCTCGGCGCTCTGGGTGGCTTCGGGTTGCAGTATTGGACTTCGGCCATCGCATACCCGCTGAACGTCGGAGGACGCCCGCTGCTGAGTTTGCCGGCGTTCATCCCGGTCACGTTTGAATGCACGATCCTGCTGGCGTCGTTCGGCGCGTTCCTCGGCAACCTGCTGATGAACCGGTTGCCGCAGCCTTATCATCCGGTCTTCAACGTGCCGAGTTTCGCGCGCGCGTCGCAGGATCGGTACTTCCTGTGCGTCAAATCGGATGATCCGAAATTCAACGACGCGGAGACTCGCGCTTTCCTTGCGGGTCTGGGGGCGAAAGAGGTGAGTAATGTTGAAAGCTAGATTGAAGAAATTCGGCGTCGCCGCCTGTCTGGTCTTCGCGGCCTTCGGCGTTTCGGCCTGCCGCCAGGACATGCACGACAACCCGCGTTATGAAGCCTACGAAGACGGAGCGAATCGTCAACCGCCCGAAGGCACGGTCGCGCGCGGTTCGTTAGCGCTGGCCGTCACTGCGCCTAAGACGGATGTGCCCGGTCAGGCTGGTTCGGTCGGCGATGACGGGTTCCCGTTCAAGCTCAGCGAAGACTCCGAAACCAGGAAGAAAGAGATCAAAGCGATTCTGGATCGCGGCGAGAGCCGGTTCAACATTTCATGCCTGCCCTGCCACGGCAAGCTCGGCGACGGCGCCGGAATGGTCGCAATGCGCGGATTCCGGCGTCCCCCGACCTACCATCAGGACAGGTTGCGCAGCGCTCCGACCAGCCACTTCTACGACGTGATGACCAACGGTTTCGGCGCGATGCCGAGCTACGCCGAGGTCGTCACGCCGGAAGATCGCTGGAAGATCATCGCCTACATCCGCGCGTTGCAGGCGAGCCAGAACGCCAACGCCGCTCAATTGAGCGAAGAAGATAAAAAGAAGTTGGAGGAGGCGGAGAAGGCAAAGGAGAAATCCGGCTCGCACGCGGCGGCTCCGGCCGGGAAACCGGGCGAGCACAGCGCGCCAGCGCAAACTTCATCTCCATCGGGAGGACATAGCAACTGATGAACACGAATTACGCTCCTCCGGCTGATCTCGGACGAGTCCAAAAAGTCGCGACAGGCGTCGGGCTGATCGGCGTCATCGTCTGGGTAATCAGCGCGGTTATTTCCGGCAAGCCCAAAGACACTTTCTTTCAGTCGTACCTGGTCGCCTTCATTTTCTGGACGGGTATGGCGCTTGGATGTCTGGGGCTGTTGATGGTTCAATACCTGGGCGGCGCGACCTGGGGGCTGTTGATTCGGCGGCAACTCGAAGCGGCTTCGCACACGCTCTGGCTGATGCTCGCTCTGTTTTTGCCGATTGCGCTGTTGGGTCTGCACACTCTTTACAAGTGGTCGAACGGATCCGAAGACCCGAAGGTCCAGGCGCTGATTGATCACAAAAGCCCGTATCTCAATCCGACGTTCTTCCTTATTCGCGGAATCATCTACTTCACGATCTGGATCGGGTTGACGACGCTTTTGCGCAAATGGTCGAAGCAGCAGGACGAAAGTCTGGATATGAGCGCCGTGCAGCGCGCCCAGAATCTGAGCGGGCCGGGGTTTGTGATCTACGGCCTGGCGGTCACGTTCGCGGGCGTTGATTGGGTGATGTCGCTCGACATCGAATGGTTTTCGACCATCTTCGGGTTGGTGATCCTGATCGGACAGGGCGTTTCAGCGCTGGCCCTTCTGATCTCGATAGGCGTTTACCTGTCGGGGCGCGAACCAATGTCGCGCGTTTACCAATCGAAGCATTTCCACGATCTGGGCAAATTGCTGCTGACGGCGGTGATGGTCTGGGCCTACTTCGCGTTCTCGCAGTTGCTGATCATCTGGTCGGGCAACCTGCCTGAAGAGCTTCCGTGGTACCTGGAACGGTTCAAGGGGCAGTGGCGGTGGATGGGCCTGGCGTTGATCATGCTTCATTTCGTTCTGCCGTTCCTGCTGCTGCTGTCGCGCAATCTGAAGCACAACGCGCGCCGGTTGATGATGGTGGCGTGGCTGCTGATCATCATGCGCTTCGTTGATCTGATCTGGATGATTGCGCCGGAGTTCAACCGCGCGCATGGCGGACAAGTGGCGCATTATGGACTGGCGATTTCAAGTTACATCAATTACGCCGCCGCGATGGTCGGAGTGGGCGGCGTCTGGCTCGGCTGGTTCTTCCATCAACTGCGCCAGCGCGCGCTGGTTCCGGACAACGATCCCCAGTTGAATGAGGTGCTGGCCAGAGCTGAGCACGTCTTGAGTTTTGAGGGACATTGAGATTTCAGATTCGGGATTTGAAATATGAGTGAGCATAATCCACATCACGGACACGGCGATCACGATAATAATCAGGTCGAGAGCAGTTCAATACAGCCGAGACCGATCCTGATGTTTCTGGCCATCCTGTTCGTCGCCACGGCGTTTGTCTTCGTCGTCGTCAAAGGTCTGGACTGGGGCCTCAAAAAGTTCGACGCGCCGAATCAGGAACAGGCCGCGACGCAGGTCGAAACGCAGAGCCGGAAGCTGCCGCCAAGCCAGATGCCTTTGTTGCAGGGCGCGCCAGGACGGGATTCGACCGCGACTTCCAACGTTCCGACCGAACTCCCGCTGGAAGAGATGGAGCGGGTTCGCAAAGAGACGAACGAGAAGATCAACGACTATGGTTGGGTTGACAAGTCCGCCGGCGTCGCGCACATCCCGATTGACCGCGCAAAAGAGATGATGGCCGAAAAGGGACTGGCGGCTCTGCCGTCGGCGGCCATCACCGAAGAGGTGCAGAAGGCCGAGACGACCCGGAAACTGGTGCTCAACGCCGATTCGAGCGGTGGCCGGATGATCGTGAATCAACAAGCGGCTTCACAACCGGCTCCGCAAATGGCTCAACTGCCGGCGCAGTCGCAGCAGCCGCCGCCGCAACCGCAGCATAATTCGCAACAGGAGAAGCCTCAGAAGCATTAAAGGGAGGCAAAGATAGTGAAGATGTTTGGATGTAAGCGACAAGGATCGAAAGGCGTCGGGCGAATCATCATCAACTCGCTGGCGGTCGCATTGTGCCTGCTGCCGTTCGTTCCTGGTCTTCGCGCTTCAGCGCAACCGGCGGGCGTGCGCCCGCCGGTGTTGAAAGATGTCGGCATTGATCAACTCTTGAACAATCAGGTTCCGCTCAATCTGGAATTCCGCGACGAGAACGGGCGGACGGTCAAACTGGCCGAGTATTTCAAAGACAAGCCGGTCATTCTGTCGCTGGTCTATTACGATTGCCCGCAGCTTTGCACGCAGGTGCTGACCGGATTGCTCGGCGCGATGAAGGGACTGCCGATGACTCCCGGCAAGGAGTTCATCAACTTGACGGTCAGTTTCGACCCGCGCGAAAAGCCGGAGTTGGCGGCAGCGAAGAGGGCTGAATATTTAAGGCGGTACAACAGACCCGGCTCGGAAGAGGGCTGGCATTTTCTGACCGGCGATGAAGTGGCGATTCAGGCGCTGACCAAAGCCGTCGGCTTCCGCTACATCTGGGACCCGGTGAGCAAACAGTACGCCCACGCCAGCGGAATTATGGTGCTGACGCCGCAGGGTAAGGTCTCGCGTTATTTTTACGGCATCGAGTACGCGCCGCGCGATCTGCGTTTCGGAGTGATTGACGCTTCGGCGGGCAAGGTCGGATCGCTCGCCGATCAGGTCATTCTTTATTGTTATATGTACGACCCCACACGGGGAACTTATGGTCTGGTGATAACGCGCCTGCTGCGAATCTTCGCCACCATGACTCTGGTGACATTGGCGGCGCTCTTCTTTTTCCTGAGGCGCAGGGAGAAACAGAAAGAGGCGCAGTGGAAAACGCAACATTTGGCTGGTAACGCGCCGTAATGCCATATTTCGTATTTGATATGAAATATGAAATATGAAATATGAGGATGAGAGGCTTGCGGCGCAGCG
>WBZO01000572.1_pt1 | contig 73326 bp, 60 predicted proteins | sample 5204261 | NCBI WGS metagenome assembly WBZO01 (sample SAMN12412400, study PRJNA552823) | activated sludge metagenome | isolation source: activated sludge from anammox sidestream of wastewater treatment plant... | place: USA: North Carolina | collected 2017-09
AGTACATCAACGACCTGGCCAATGGCGATGTCTGCATCGCGCATGGCTACTCGGGCGACGTGGTGCAGGCGCGTGACCGCGCGGCCGAGGCCGGCAACGGCGTCGAGGTCGCCTACGTGGTGCCGCGCGAAGGCAGCCTGCGCCAGCTCGACGTGATCGCGATTCCGGCCGACGCGCCGCACAAGGGCAATGCGCACGAGTTCATCAACTACCTGCTCGAACCCAAGGTGTCGGCCGCGATCACCGACTATGTCAACTACGCGAGCCCCAATGCCGAGGCCAGAGCCCTGGTCGAACCGGACATCGCCGCCGATCCCGCGGTGTTTCCCAGTGCCCAGACCATGGCCAAGCTGGTCGACCCGGTGACGCTGCCCGACGACGCCCAGCGCGAGCGCGTGCGCGCGTGGACGCGCATCAAGTCGGGGCGTTGAGCCAGCGTTTTCCGCCACAGCCGCACCCGGAGACTCGACGATGGCGCAACCCGGTCGCCGCCAGGCCCCGATCGAACCATGGCAGCAACCCGGCGCCCAGCCGTTCCTGCGCATCTGCAACGTCACCAAGACCTTCGGCCAGACCTGGGCGGTCGACGATGTCAGCGCCGAGATCTACAAGGGCGAGTTCTTCTCGCTGCTGGGCGGTTCGGGTTGCGGCAAGAGCACGCTGCTGCGCATCCTCGCCGGGCTGGAGACGCCCGACAAGGGCCGCATCCTGCTCGGGGATGACGACATCACCGACCTGCCGCCCTACGAGCGGCCGGTCAACATGATGTTCCAGAGCTACGCGCTGTTCCCGCACCTGAACGTGGCGCAGAACATCGCATTCGGCCTGCACCAGGAGCGCATGGGGCGCGGCGAGATCGCCGATCGCGTCGCGGCGATGCTCGATCTCGTGCAGCTCAAGGATTACGGCAAGCGCCGCCCCGACCAGCTGTCGGGTGGCCAGCGCCAGCGCGTGGCGCTGGCACGCGCGCTGGCCAAGCAGCCGCGCCTGCTGCTGCTGGACGAGCCGCTGGGCGCGCTCGACCGCAAGCTGCGCGAACAGACCCAGTTCGAGCTGGTGGGCATCCAGGAGCGCATCGGCATCACCTTCATCACGGTCACCCACGACCAGGAAGAAGCGATGACGATGTCCAGCCGCGTCGCGGTGATGGAGGCCGGGCGCATCGTGCAGGTGGCGACGCCCGCGCAGCTGTACGAGTTTCCGGCCAACCGCTTCGTCGCCGGCTTCATCGGCGCGGTCAATCTGTTCGACGGGCGCGTGTCGCAGCAGCAGGGCGAGGACCTCGTGTTCCATTGCGAGGCGCTCGGCGGCGACTTCCTCATGTACCACGGCGATCCGTTGCCGATCGGCACGCCGGTGGCGGTCGCGGTGCGGCCCGAGAAGGTCAGCGTGCACGACACGCGGCCGGCCGACCGGCGCAACGCGGTGCACGGCAAGGTGGTGGAAATCGCCTACCTGGGCGATGTGTCGATCTACCACGTCGCCACCGACCACGGCCAGGTCGTGCGTGTGCAGATCACCCACGAGGCGCGCTACTCGCGGCCACACTACAGCTGGGACGACGAGCTGTGGGTGTCGTGGGATCCCGACGATGGCGTGGTGCTGACTGCGTGAACACCAGCGCCTTCAGCTGGCTTGGCTTCTGGAACCTCGTGTTCAGCGCACTGGTGCAGCGCATCGGCGTGCTCGGTCGCGAACTGCGCCAGCGCCGCGGCCGCCTCATCGTCGCGGGACTGCCGCTGCTGTGGCTGGGGCTGTTCTTCCTGCTGCCGTTCCTCATCGTGGCCAAGATCAGCCTCACCACGATCGACCCGAACGTGCAGCCGCCGTATTCGAGCATCGTCACGCTGTCGCAGGACTGGCAGCTCGAACTGCATTTCAACCTCGACAACTACCGGCGGCTGTGGCAGGACGGCCTGTACCTGGGCGCCTATCTCAATTCGCTCAGGACCGCGGCGATTTCGACCCTGCTGTGCCTTCTGCTCGGTTTTCCGATGGCGCTGGGCATCGCCCGCGCACGCGCGCGCTGGCGCCTGCCGCTGCTCATGCTGGTCATCGTGCCGTTCTGGACCAGCTTCCTGATCCGCATCTACGCCTGGATCGGCCTGCTCAAGGACCAGGGCCCGCTCAACAACCTGCTGTTGTGGCTGGGCCTGATCGACCAGCCGCTGCACATCCTCTACACCAACACCGCGGTCTACATCGGCATCGTCTATTCCTACCTGCCGTTCATGGTGCTGCCGCTCACCGCAACCCTGCTCAGGCACGACCACAGTCTGCTCGAGGCGGCCTTCGACCTCGGCTGCAAGCCGCTGCGCGCGTTCTGGCGCGTGACCTTCCCGCTGTCACTGCCCGGGGTGATCGCGGGCAGCCTGCTGGTGTTCATCCCCGCAGTCGGCGAATTCGTGATCCCCGACCTGCTCGGCGGACCCGACTCGCTCATGATCGGGCGCGTGTTGTGGACCGAGTTCTTCCAGAGCCGAGACTGGCCGCTCGCCTCGGCGGTGGCGATGGCGATCCTGCTGCTCATCGTGATCCCCACGCTGTTGTTCGAGCACCTGCAGAGCCGCCGCGGCACGCAGGAGGCGCGCCGATGAAGCAGCGCTCGACCTTCGTGTTCACGATGATGGCCTTCGGCTACGCATTCCTGTACCTGCCGATCTTCTCGGTCATCGTGTATTCGTTCAACGCCTCGCGCCTGGTCACGGTGTGGGGCGGGTTCTCCACCCACTGGTATGGCGCGCTGTTCTCCAACAGCGCGATCCTCGAAGCGACCGGGCGCAGCCTGCTGGTGGCGGCGATGGCGGCGAGCCTCGCGGTCGCGATCGGCACGCTGGCCGCGGTCGCGCTCACGCGTTTCCAGCGCCTGCGCGCGCGGCCGCTGCTGTCGCTCATGACCAGCGCGCCGCTGGTGATGCCCGAGGTGATGCTCGGCCTGTCGGCGCTGCTGTTGTTCGTGGGCCTGCAGCAATGGATCGGCTGGCCCGGCGGGCGCGGCCTGCTCACGATCACGATCGCCCACACCACGTTCTGCTGCGCCTACGTGACCGTGATCGTGCAGTCGCGCCTGACACAGATGGACGAAAGCCTGGAAGAAGCCGCGCTCGACCTCGGTGCGCGGCCGTGGAAGGTGTTCTTCCTCGTCACCCTGCCGGTGATCTTCCCCGCGCTCGCCGCCGGCTGGCTGCTCGCCTTCACGCTCTCGCTCGACGACCTCGTGGTGGCGAGCTTCGTCTCGGGCCCGAGCTCGACCACGCTGCCGATGCTGATCTACTCCAAGGTCAAGTTCGGCGTCACGCCCGAGATCAATGCGCTGGCCACGCTCATCGTGCTCACGGTCACCGTGTTGATCGTGGCGGCATCGCTCATCATGGGCCGTCGCGACGCCAATCCATTGCGCTGACCGCGCGGGCATGGCGCGGTGCACGCCGGGTCGCCGCCGACGCCCGCCGGCAGCGGACCACGCGCCCCGGCCAGCGCATGGCACATCCTGCCGGCATCGCGCAAGTGCGCGACCCGATTGCGCTACCCCCGATGCGCCAAGGTCGCGTAAGCTAACGCGTCCGGTTGGCGTTGCACGTGCATGATTCCCGAGCTTGGACAATTCGCGCTGATCCTGGCGCTGGTGCTGGCGCTGCTGCAGTGCGTGCTGCCCCTCATCGGCGCACAGCGTGGCAATGCCGCGCTCATCGCGGTGGCGCGCCCGGCGGTCGCCGGCCAGGCGGTGTTCGTCATCACCGCGTTCGCGCTGCTGACCTGGTCGTTCCTGAGCCAGGATTTCTCGGTCGCCTACGTCGCCCAGCACTCCAATTCGATGCTGCCGTGGTTCTACCGCTTCTCGGGCGTGTGGGGCGCGCACGAGGGTTCGCTGCTGCTGTGGATCCTCATCCTCGCGATCTGGAGCGTGGCGGTGGCCGCGTTCAGCCACAAGCTGCCCGACGATTTCATGGCACGCGTACTTGGCGTGCTCGGCTTCATCAGCGCGGGCTTCCTGCTGTTCACGCTGCTCACGTCCAATCCATTCGCGCGCGTGCTGCCCGCGCCGGCCGATGGCATCGACCTCAACCCGATGCTGCAGGATCCGGGCCTGATCATGCATCCACCGATGCTCTACACCGGCTACGTCGGCTTCTCGGTGGCGTTCGCGTTCGCGATCGCGGCGCTGCTGGGCGGCGAACTCGATGTGCGCTGGGTGCGCTGGTCGCGGCCGTGGACCAATGTCGCCTGGGCCTTCCTCACGCTCGGCATCGCGATCGGTTCGTGGTGGGCCTACTACACGCTCGGCTGGGGCGGCTGGTGGTTCTGGGATCCGGTCGAGAATGCCTCGTTCATGCCGTGGCTGGTCGGAACCGCCTTGATCCACTCGCAGGCGGTCACCGAGAAACGCGGTTCGTTCCGCGCCTGGACCTTGCTGCTGGCGATCTTCGCCTTCTCGCTGTCGCTGCTGGGGACCTTCCTCGTGCGCTCGGGCGTGCTCACCAGCGTGCACGCCTTCGCCACCGATCCCAAGCGTGGCGTGTTCATCCTCGCCTTCCTCGCCGTGGTGGTGGGCGGCTCGCTGTTGGTGTACGCGCTGCGCGCACCGAAGGTCGCGGGCGGGGAACCATTCGCGGTGGTGTCGCGCGAGACCGCGCTGCTCGTCAACAACCTCATGTTCGCCTGCGCCGCGGCGATGGTGCTGCTCGGCACGCTGTACCCGATCCTCGGCGACGCCCTGTCGCTGGGGCGCGTGTCGGTCGGACCGCCCTACTTCGCATTCATGTTCATCCTGCTCATGCTGCCGGTGGTGGTGCTGCTGCCGTTCGGCCCGTTCCTGCACTGGCGCAGCGCCGAGCTTGGCAAGGCCGCGCGCAAGCTGCTGCCGGCGCTGGCGGGCGCAGGGCTGGCCACTGCGCTGGCGTGGTGGCTGGTGGGCGATCTGCCGTGGAAGGCACTGGCCGGCACCGCGGCTGCGCTCTGGATCGGGCTGGGCATCGTGCTATTCGCGTTCGCGCGCTGGCGCGGCGCCGCTGCGGGCCGGCGCTATACGCCCGAGATGCTCGGCATGATCTGCGCCCACCTGGGCGTGGCGGTGTTCGTCGCCGGCGTGCTCATCGTCGAATCCACCAGTATCGAGCGCGACGTGCGCATGGTGCCTGGCGCACGTGTCGAGATCGGTACGCTGAGCTTTCAGTTCGATGGCGTGCACGATGCGCGCGGACCCAATTTCAGCGCGCAACAGGGCACGCTGCAGGTATTCGAAGGGGGCCGCCGGATCGCGACGCTATCGCCACAGAAGCGCCAGTACCTGCGCAACTCGCAGGTCCAGACCGAGGCCGCGCTCAAGCCCGGCCTGGTGCGCGACCTGTATGTCGCACTGGGTGAACCGGTCGGCGGCGACGGCGCCTGGGCGGTGCGCATCTACGTCAAGCCCTTCGTGCGCTGGATCTGGCTCGGCGCACTGCTCATGATGCTCGGCGGCTTCATCGCCGCCAGCGACCGCCGCTTCCGTGTCTACGCCGCCACCCGCAAGCCGGCCGGCGCGAGCGACGAGCCCGCAGCCGTGGAGCCGCCCGCGCCCGGCCACGGTGCGCGCGCATGAACACGCGCCTGTTGCCGCTGCTCGGCTTCCTGCTGCTGCTGGCCTTGCTCGGCTTCGGCATCTGGTGGAGCAGCACCCATGACCTGCGCGAGGTGCCCTCGCCGCTGATCGACAAGCCCGCGCCGCAGTTCTCGCTGCCGCTGCTGGAGTTTCCGACGCGGTCGTTCGGCAGCAAGGATCTCGCCGGCGAGCCCTATCTGCTCAACGTGTTCGCGAGCTGGTGCTTCGCCTGCCGCGACGAGCATCCGATCCTCATGCAGCAGGGCAAGCGCCTGGGCATCCGCCTGGTCGGCTTCAACTACAAGGACGAGGCGGCTGACGCCAAGCGCTGGCTTGCGCAGTACGGCAATCCCTACGACGTCGTGATCGCCGACCTGCCCGGCAAGGTCGCGATCGACTTCGGCGTCACCGGCGCGCCCGAGTCGTTCCTCGTCGACGGCAACGGCATCATTCGCTACAAGCACATCAGCCCGATCACGCCCGAGGTGATCGAGCGCGAACTGCTGCCGCGCATCGCGGCGATGCGCGGGGGCGGACCATGACACGCGCACCCTGGCGCTGGCTTGCCGCGTTCGTGATCGCCTGCCTCGTTGTCACCCGCGTGCCGGCCGCGGTCGATCCGCTGCCGTTCAAGGACCATGCCGAGGAAGTGCGCTTCCAGAACCTGGCCAAGCAGTTGCGCTGCCTCGTGTGCCAGAACGAGAACCTGCAGGATTCCTCGGCGCCGCTCGCGGCCGACCTGCGCCGCGAAGTGTTCAAGCAGATGCAGGCCGGCAAGAGCGATGCGCAGATCAAGTCCTGGCTGACCGAGCGCTACAGCGACTTCGTGCTGTACGACCCGCCGCTGCGCACCGGCACCTGGCTGCTGTGGTTCGGACCGCTGCTGATCGTGCTGGTCGGCGCACTCGTGGTGGCGGCGACGATCCGCAAGCGCAGCCTTGCCCACCGCAACAGCGCCCCACCCGCCACCCCCGAGGACGACTGGTAATGGGTCTGCTCTTTGTCGGCTGCGCCGTGGCCATGACGCTGGCGGCGCTGGCGTTCGTGCTGTTGCCGCTCACGCGCCGCCGCGTCCACGACGCCCGGGCCGAGCGCATGCGCGCGCTCGACGCGGCACTGGCCGCGGGCGTGATCGATGCCGACGAGCATGCGCGCAAACGCGCGGCACTGGCGGCGAATCCCGCGCCGGCCAACACCGCGCGCGGCGCGCCGCTCGCGCTGGTGGTGGCGCTCGCGGTGTTCATCCCGGCCAGCGCCGCGCTGCTGTATCGCGCGGTGGGTACGCCGCAGGCACTGGATCCCAAGGCGCGCGCTCCGGTCGCGGCGTCGGGCGACCACACCAGCGCCGCCGACATGCAGCAGGCGATCGCGGCCCTGGCCGAGCGGCTCAAGCAGGAACCGGGTGACGTCGAAGGCTGGGCCCTGCTCGGCCGCGCCCATGCCACGCTTGGCCAGGCGGGCGCGGCGGTGGAGGCGTATCGCCACGCGCATGAGCTTGCGCCCGACGACGCGGCCGTGGGCGTGGAGTACGCGCAGGCGCTGGCGCTCGCGGCTCCCGACCATCGCATCGCCGGCAAGGCGCGCGAACTGCTCGATGCGATCGCCGCGCGCGAGCCGACCAACCAGCGTGCGCTGTGGCTGCTCGGCATCAGCGACTACCAAGTCGGCCGCTACGATGCCGCGATCGCGCGCTGGAACGCCCTGCTGCCGTTGTTGGCCGACAACCCGGGCGTGGCCGACAGCGTGCGCGCGCAGATCGCCGAGGCGCAGGCGCGTCGCGACGGCACCGCGCCGCCCGCGGCCGCTTCGGCGCCGCCCGCGCCCGGTGCCGCCGCGGCCACGCCGGTCGCACTCACGGTCGAGGTGCGCGTGGATCCGAAGCTGGCCGGGCGCGTCGATCCGGACGCGACCCTGTTCGTGTTCGCGCGTGCCGCCAGTGGCCCGGCGATGCCACTGGCCATCGCCCGGCTCAAGGCCGCGCAGTTGCCGGCCACGGTGAAGCTCGACGACAGCATGGGCATGCTGCCCACGCTCAAGCTGTCCGACGTGCCCGAGGTCATCGTCGGCGCGCGCATTTCCCGATCGGGCAACGCGAGCGCGCAAAGCGGCGACCTGCAGGTCGCATCGGCACCGCTGGACGTGCACCGCCGCGACCCGATCCGGCTCACCATCGACAGCGTGGTGCCTTGAGCTTGGTTCCTGCCGTGGCCGCGACGGCAACCGGCACCCACACGCTGCGCGGTCAGTCCCAGTCGGCGCGCTGCTCTTCCCGCGCGAGCGCGGCCATCGCATCCCGGTAACGCTGCATGTAAGCAGCGCGATCACCCTCGAACGGCAAGGCCTGGCCGACGAAGATGTCGACGAAGAACGGCACCAGCAGCCACTCGCCCCTGGGCAGCGCGCGGCCCAGTCCATAGGTGTAGATCGGTATCACCGGCACATCGGGACGGCGCTCGGCGATGCGCGCAAGCCCGCTCTTGAACTCGGCCAGCTGCTCGGGCTCGCCGCGCGATCCCTCGGGAAAGAAGATGAGGATGTCACCGCGCTCCAGCGCGGCGGCCACCGGCGCGAGCAGGTCCTCGCGCTCGTGCTGGCGCTGGCGGTTGAGCGGCACGATGCCGACCACCTTGAGCGCGAACCACGCCAGCCAGCGGTTGCGCAGGAAGTAGTCGGCCGCGGCCACCGGCCGCACCCGTGGCAGCAGGCGCAACGGCAACAGGCTGATGAGCGCCATCGCATCGAGATGGCTGTTGTGGTTGGCGGCGAGGATGGCCGGCCCGCGCGTGGGCAGGCGCTCGCGATGGCGCACGTTGAGGCCGAGCACGACCAACACCACGCCGCGCACGATCACGCCGTAGAACAACAGGCGCAGCAGGCCACCCATGGTCAGAAGTAGAAGTACATGAGGAAATGGAAGAACAGCGGCGCAGTGAAAAGCAGGCTGTCGATGCGGTCGAGGATGCCGCCATGGCCCGGGATGATCGCGCCCGAATCCTTCACGCCGATGTCGCGCTTGAGCGCCGAGATCGTCACATCGCCGATGAAGCCGCCGAAGCCGATCATGAGCCCGGCCGCGATCGCATCGCTGCGCGTGAGCGGCGTGAGCAGCGGCGCCAGCGCCACGCTCACGAGCGTGGTGCTGAGCGCGCCGCCGAGCAGGCCCTCGGCGGTCTTGTTCGGGCTTACGCTCGGGATGATCGGATGGCGACCCAGCGTGCGTCCCCACACGTATTGCAGCACGTCATTGAGTTCGGTGAGCAGCACCACGAACAACAGCAGCGCGGCGCCGTGCGCCGCCACCGGCGCGTTGCCGGGCAGCAGCAGCAGCCAGGCCAGGTGGCTCAGGCCGAACACCATCGTCATGAGGCCCCAGTGGATGGTGCCGGCGGCGCGCAGGAAATCGCGCGTCTCGCCGCGCAACACCATGCGCATCGCGATGAACAGGAACGCCCACACCGGGATGAAGATGAGGAACATGTTGTACCACTGCTGCCAGATCCACAGGTATTGCAGCGGCACGCACAGATAGGCCCAGAACAGCACGCGCCGGTCGGCGCGGCGGGTCGGGATCAGCGACAGGTATTCCTTGAGCGCGAGGAACGACAGCAGCGCGAAGAACGCGATCGCGATGCCGCGCCGGAACGAGATCGCGAGCGCGAAGATCGCCACCAGCACCCACCACGACTTCACACGCGCGGCGAGTTCGGTGTGCCGGCCGGCGCCGTCGCCACGCCGCATCCACGCCACGATCGCGGTGGCGAGCACGAGCACGCCGACCACGCTGCCCAGCACCCACAGCACGCTGGCAGGCACCCACAACTGCAGGTGGTTCATGTCGGACTCCCGCGATGATGCAGTTCGATGAGCGCCTGGCGCGCGCGATTGAGCACGGTGAGCGCCGACAGCGCCACCGCCAGCCACAGCAGTCCCGCCAGCCACGTGCCGCCGGCGACGCCGCAGCCGAGCAGCAGTCCGAGCGCACCGAACAGGAACGCGCGGTCGCTCTTGCCCAGTGGTCCGTCGTAGCGACGGCTGGCACCGATCTGCACGCCGATCACGCCCGTCATCTCGACGAGGATGCCGAGCACGACCAGCACCACCACCGGCACCGGCGCGAACTCGGGCCGCAACGCCAGCGGCAGGTACATCGCCGCATCGGCGACCACGTCGCCCAATTCGTTGAGGATCGCGCCCAGTCTGGACATCTGGCCATGCTCGCGCGCGAGCATGCCGTCGATCGCGTTGAGCGCCATGCGCACGAACAGCGCGACCGGCAACAGCCACAGGATGCGGCGGTCCGGCTCCACCGCGACCGAGGCACCCACCGCGGCCGCCAGCACCACGGCGGCGAGCGTGACCTGGTTGGCGCTGACGCCCGCGCGCGCGAGCGCGCGCACCGATGGCCGCAGCAGGGCCTGAAACGCAGGCTTGAGCTGGTAGATGCTTGGCATGGAGGCTTCCCGCAGCGCGCGCCACCATAGCAGAACGATATGCAGGCGCCGACCTTGGCCTGCCGCGCGGGCGCCGCTACAGTGGCAGACCCCTCGTGCCCCCAGCGTCCCCCATGGCCGATGCCCGCCGCTATTTCCAGCTGTCCTCGCCGTTTCGCCTGAAGCGTGGCGGTGAACTGGTCGGTGCGCAGCTCGCCTACGAGACCTGGGGCACGCTCGCACCCGCACGCGACAACGCGGTGCTCATCCTCACCGGCATGTCGCCCAGCGCGCATGCCGCATCCAATGCCGACGACCCCTCGCCCGGCTGGTGGGAAGACATCATCGGCCCGGGCAAGGCCATCGACACCCGGCGCTGGTTCGTGATCTGCCCGAACACGCTGGGCAGCTGCAAGGGCTCGACCGGCCCGGCCGACCTCGACCCGCGCAGCGGCAAGCCGTACCGTCTCGACTTCCCCGACATCACGCTGGAGGACACCGCCGACGCCGCCCACGAACTCGTGCGCAGCTTCGGCATCGAGCGCCTGGCCTGCCTGCTGGGCAATTCGATGGGCGGCATGGCGGCTCTGGGCTACCTCATCCACCATCCCGGCAGCGCGCGCAGCCACATCAGCATCTCCACCGCGCCGCAGGCGCAACCGTTCGCGATCGCGATCCGCTCGCTGCAGCGCGAGGCGATCCGTCTCGATCCCAACTGGAACGGTGGCAACTACGACGATGCGCACTACCCCGAGGCGGGCATGTCGATCGCGCGCAAGCTCGGCGTCATCACCTACCGCTCGGCGATGGAGTGGAAGGGACGCTTCGCGCGCATCCGCCTCGATGCCGACCAGCGCGACGATGATCCGTTCGGCTTCGAGTTCGCGGTCGAGTCATACCTGGCCGGCCATGCGCGCCGCTTCGTGCGCGGCTTCGACCCCAACAGCTACCTGTACCTGTCGCGCGCCAGCGACTGGTTCGACCTGGCCGAATACGGCCATGGCAGCGTCAGCACCGCGTTGCAAGGCCTGGGCGTGGAACGCGCGCTGGTGATCGGCGTGGAGACCGACATCCTGTTTCCACTGCGCCAGCAGCAGCAGATCGCCGACGGCCTGCGCGCGGCCGGTGCCGAGGTCGAGTTCGTGGCGCTGGACAGCCCGCAAGGCCACGACTCCTTCCTCGTCGACACCGCACGCTTCGGCGCCGCGATCGGCGGATTCCTCGCCACGCTGCCGCTCGCACACGCGGACCGCTCGCGCGCTCGCACGAGCCAAGCCTCGTGACTTATACTGCGCGGCCCCGCGCCAGGCGCGGGCCCGGCCGAAGTGGCGGAATCGGTAGACGCAGCGGACTCAAAATCCGCCGCCCTTAAAAGCGTGTGGGTTCGAGTCCCACCTTCGGCACCAGTTGCAGTCTCAAGCCCGACAATGCGGGCGCGCCGGCGCAGGCGCGGTGGTCAGGCGATGCGCTCGGCACCACCCATCGCCGGGCGCAGCACCTCGGGGATGGTGATCGAGCCGTCGGCGTTCTGGTAGTTCTCCATCACCGCGATGAGCGCGCGGCCGACCGCCACGCCCGAGCCGTTGAGCGTGTGCACCAGTTCGGGCTTGCCGCTGTCTGGATTGCGCCAACGCGCCTGCATGCGCCGGGCCTGGAAGTCGCCGCAATTCGAGCACGAGGATATTTCGCGATAGGCATCCTGCGAGGGCAGCCACACCTCGAGGTCCCAGGTCCTGGTCGCGGAAAACCCCATGTCGCCGGTGCACAGCAGCATGCGCCGGTAGGGCAGTCCGAGCCGTTCGAGCACGACCTCGGCACAGCGCGTCATGCGCTCGTGCTCGGCCACGCTGTCGGCGGGCCGCGTGATACTGACCAGCTCGACCTTCTCGAACTGGTGCTGGCGGATCATGCCGCGGGTGTCGCGGCCATGCGAACCGGCCTCGGCGCGGAAGCACAGCGAATGCGCGGTCAGGCGCAGCGGCAGGCGTTCGGCCTCGACGATGTCCTCGCGCACGAGGTTGGTCAGCGACACCTCGGCGGTCGGGATCAGGTAGCGCCGCGTCTCGCCCACCGCGGTCGCGAACAGGTCTTCCTCGAACTTGGGCAACTGGCCGGTGCCGCGCATGCTGTCGGCATTGACGATGAGCGGCACGTTGCACTCCAGATAACCGTGTTCGCTGGTGTGCAGGTCGAGCATGAACTGCGCCAGCGCCCGGTGCAGGCGCGCAAGACCGCCGCGCAGCACCGTGAAGCGCGCCCCCGACAGCCGCGCGCCGGCATCGCCGTCGAGCCAGCCGTGCCGTTCGCCCAGTTCCACGTGGTCCTTGACCGCGAACCCGAACGTGCGCGGCGTACCCCAGCGGTGTTGCTCGACATTGCCGGTCTCATCGCTCCCCTGCGGCACCGACGGGTCGGGCAGGTTGGGAATGCCTTGCGCCAGCGCGGCCAGTTGCTCCTGCACTTCGCCCAGCCGCTGCTCATTGGCCTTGAGCTGGTCGCCCAGGCCGGCCACCTCGGCCATCAGCGCGGCGGTGTCCTCGCCGCGCGCCTTGGCCTGGCCGATCGCCTTGGAACGCGTGTTGCGCTGGTTCTGCAATTCCTGGGTCTGGGTCTGCACGCGCTTGCGCTCGGCCTCGATCGCCTCGAAGGCCGCGACGTCGAGGTCGTAGCCACGGGTCTTGAGGCGCGCGGCGGTGTCGGCGAGCTGGCCGCGCAGCAGGCTGGGGTCGAGCATGGGATGAGGCTCCGGCAATCGCGATGCAAGTGGCCGATTATAGCGGCGCGGCCGGCGCCGCCGCCGCGGCGGTGCTGGGCGGTGCGTCGATCAACATCGCCACGATCGCATCCACCTCGGCGCTCGCGCGTGCGGCCTCGGCGCTGCGCACGTAGTTGTCGAGGATGATCGCGAAGGCGATGCGCTCGCCGGCCAGCGTGGTCGCATACCCGGCCAGCGCGGCGACGTTGCGCATCGCGCCGGTCTTGGCGAACACGCGCCCGCGCGTCGCATCGCCGTTGAGCCGGCGCGCGAGCGTGCCGTCCACGCCGGCTTCGGGCAAGGCACTGCGGAACGCACGCATCGCCGGTGCGTCGGCGCAGGCCAGCAGCAGCTTGACGAAGGCGGCCGCGCTGGTGAGGCTGCGCCGCGACAGGCCCGCGCCGTCGTCGAGCACGGCCGCGCCCGGTGCGATGCCCAGGCGCGCGAGGTAACGCCGCATGGCCCGCAGCCCGTACTGCTCGGTGCTGAGGAAGCCCGCCTCGGCCTGCCCTGCGGCCGTGGCCGCGGCGGCCGCCCGCTGCTGCTCGTGCGCACCCACGATGAGCAACAGGTTCTGCAGGTACAGGTTGTGCGAGCGCTTGAGCCCGCGCTCGAGCAGGACCGACAGCGGCGGCGACCAGGTGTCGGCCAGATGCCACAGCGCGGCATCCGCGCGTGCCGGGTTGGTGCGTGGCCAGCTGATGCTGCGCAGCTTGCCGGTCACCTCGATGCCGCGCTCGCCCAGGGCGCGCCGCAGCAGGTGGCCGGCCAGCAGCGGCGGGTCGGGCAGCGACAGCCGGTACTCGCTCTCGCGCGCGTGCTGCGCCACCTGGCCGAACGCGCCCAGGCGCCGTTCGCCGGGGCGCCGGACCAGATTGATGTCGCTGCGACCCGGCGGTGCCACCGTGCGCAGTTCGTTGACCACGTCGTAGGCCTGGCCCAGCACCGGCGGCTCGAAGCGCAACCGGGCCGGTTCGCCGGGCCTGGCGCCGGGCGCGATCCACAGGCCCACCACGTTCTCGCCGATGCTCAACGCCGAAGCCGGTACCGCAAACCAGCTCTGCAGGTCCTCGGCCTCCCAGCCACCCCCATACGATGCACTGGCGAAATGGGTGGCATCGGCGATGAGGTCGCCATCGACCTTGCGGATGCCGGCCTTGCGCACCGCCTCGGCCAGCTCGTCGGCCCAGCGCGCGTGCAGTTCGCTGCCCAGCGTGGGGTCGCCGTAGCCGTACAGGATGAGGTCACCGCGCAGCGTGCCATCGCGCAGCGGACGCGCGCTCGCGAACAGGCTGGTGGCGATGCGATGGTTGGCGCCGAGCGTGTCCAGCGCGAGCGCCGCGGTGTACAGCTTGGCCGCCGAAGCCGGCACCAGCAGGCGCTGCGCGTCGTGCTCGTACAGGATCCTGCCGCTGTCGATCGAGGCCACCTGGATGCCCCAGCTCGCGCCGGCAAAGCGCGCGGCGTTGACGTGCGCGTCGATGCGCTCGGCCAGGCTCGCGCCCGGTGGCGCGGGGCTGGCCGCGGGTGCCGGCTGCGCGCCGGCGGCGCTGGCCAGCAGCAGGCCCAGCACCACACCGGCCACGCTGCGGTGGCCGCGCGTGGTGCGCGGCCGATCGCCGTGCCCGGGCACGGTGCCGATCGCGCCGGCAGCCACGAACTGCGCCCGCGTGCGCCTGGACCACGCGCTCACGACTTGCGCTCCCGCGCCGCGCGGCGCGCCTCGCGCAGCGCCGCGAGCCGGGTCGCGATCTGGCCTTCCAGTCCCCGCTCGGTCGGCTGGTAGAACTCGCGGCCCGCGAGCGCGTCGGGCAGGCACTGCTGGTCGAGCGCGACGCCACCGGCGACATCGTGGTCGTACTGGTAGCCCTTGCCGTAGCCGAGCGAGCGCATGAGGCGGGTGGGAGCGTTGCGCAGGTGCAGTGGCACCTCCAGCGTGCCGCTGTCGGCGACACACGCGCGTGCCGCGTTGGCGGCGGCGTAGCCGGCGTTGCTCTTGGCCGCGAGCGCGAGGTACAGCACCGCCTGCGCGAGCGCGAGTTCGCCTTCGGGACTGCCCAGCCGCTCCCAGCTGTCCCAAGCATCCAGCGTCATGCGCCACGCGCGCGGATCGGCCAGGCCCACGTCCTCGATCGCCATGCGCGTGATGCGGCGCGCGAGATAGGCCGGGTCGCAGCCACCGTCGAGCATGCGCATGAGCCAGTAGATCGCCGCATCGGGATCGGACGAGCGCACCGACTTGTGCAGCGCCGAGATCTGGTCGTAGAACTGCTCGCCGGCCTTGTCGAAGCGGCGCGTGCGGTCGGCCAGCACATGCGCGAGCGTGGCCTCGTCGATGCGGCCGTCGAGCGCGAGCTCGGCGGCGATTTCGAGGAAGGTGAGCGCGCGGCGCACGTCGCCGTCGGCGGCCCGCGCGAGTGTTTCCAGCGTCGCATCCTCGACCTGCAGCGCGAGTGCGCCCAGCCCGCGGTCGCGATCCTCCAGCGCGCGGCGCAGCGCCAGCATGATCGCCTCGGCCGACACCGCATCGAGCACGTGCACGCGACAGCGCGACAGCAGCGCCGAATTGAGTTCGAACGAGGGATTTTCGGTGGTGGCGCCGACCAGCACGATCACGCCGCGTTCGATATGCGGCAGGAAGGCGTCCTGCTGCACCTTGTTGAAGCGGTGCACCTCGTCGACGAACAGCACGCTGCGCTGGCCCTGCTCGTAGCGCGCCTGTGCCTGCGCGAGCGCGGCGCGCACCTCGGCCAGCCCGGCCAGCACCGCCGACAGGGCCTGGAACTGCGCCTGTGCGTAGTGCGCCAGCAGCAGCGCGAGCGTGGTCTTGCCGCAGCCGGGCGGCCCCCACAGGATCATCGAATGCACGCGCCCGGCCTCGATCGAACGGCGCAGCGCGGTGCCCGGCCCGAGCAGGCGCGCCTGACCCACGACCTCGTCGAGCGTGCGCGGGCGCATGCGTTCGGCCAGCGGCTGCAGCGCGCTGGATTCGGCGAACAGACCCGAGGCGGGCGGCGTGGCGGTGGAACGGCGCGGCATCGGCGCATGATAAGCCAGCCGCTGGCGCGGCCGTGCGCCGCACCGGACAATGCACGTCAGCCCGGCCCGATCCCCGCCATGAACTATCGCCACGCCTTCCATGCCGGCAACTTCGCCGACGTGTTCAAGCACGTCGTCCTGCTCGGCCTGCTCGATGCGCTGCGCGCCAAGCCGGCCGCGTTCTGCTACGTCGACACCCACGCCGGCCGCGGCCGCTATGACCTGGCCGGCGCGCAGGCGCAGCGCACCGGCGAGTACCGCGACGGGGTCGCGCGCGTGCTCGCCGCGCCGGACCTGCCCGCGGCGCTGGCCGACTACGCGCAGCGCATTCGGGCCTTTGGCGTGGATGCGGCCGGCACCTTGCTGCACTATCCGGGCTCGCCGCTGCTCGCACGCGGCTGCCTGCGCGAGCAGGATCGCGCGATCCTGTGCGAGCTGCAGCCCGAAGAAGCGGCCGCGCTGCGTGCCAGCGTGCGCGGCGATGCGCGCATCGCGGTGCACGAGCGTGACGGCTATGCCGCGCTCAAGGCGCTGTTGCCACCCGCGCAGAAGCGCGGCCTGGTGCTGATCGATCCGCCATTCGAGGCGCAGGGCGCCGAGTTCGACTCGATCCGGCACGCGCTCGCGAGCGCACTCGCGCGCTGGCCCAACGCGATCCATGCGGTCTGGTACCCGATCAAGCTGCGCGAGACCGTGGCGCCGTTCCAGCGCTGGCTCGCCAACCTCGATGGCCACGCCGACGCGCTGGTGAGCGAACTGCTGCTGCACGAGGACAACTCGCCCGTGCGCCTCAATGGCTGCGGCATGGCCATCATCAATCCGCCATGGCAGTTCGACCGCGCGCTCGCGCAGTGGCTGCCGGCACTGGCCCGCGTGCTCACGCTGGACAGCGCCGCACGCTGGCGCGTGGACTGGTGCAAGCGCTGACCACGCGCTGACCACGGCCGTCGCCACGACCTGCTGCAGCCGCTCGCGCGCCGTTGCATACTCGCCGCCGCCGAGCCTGCAGGAGAGCCTGTGACCGACCAGTTGTTTCCACACATCCGCATCGTCATGGGCATGGTGATCGGCCTGGCGATGTCGAAGTTGCTGACCGGGTTTGCCGGCCTCATCCAGCATCCGGGTCGCTACCGGCTGTCCGCCGTGCACCTGCTGTGGGCGGGTTCGATGCTGGCCGAGCTCGTGCTGTTCTGGTGGTGGGAGTTCCAGCTGTCGCAGGTTCCCCACTGGACCTTCGCCACATTCGCCTTCCTGATCGGCTACACCGTGACGCTGTACCTGATGGCGGCGCTGCTGTTCCCCGATGACATCGACGAGTACGGCGGCTACGAGGCCTACCTGGTCCGCCGCCGCTACTGGTTCTTCGGCCTGCTCGGCCTCACCTTCGGCTTCGACATCGTCGACACGCTGATCAAGGGCGACCAGCACTGGACCCGCCTGAGCCATGACTACCTGATCCAGGTACCGCTCGGGCTGGCCCTGTGCGTGGTGGCCTGCGTCTCGACCCGCACCCGCACCCAGCTCGCGGTGGTGCTCGTCCACATCGCCTACCAGGCCTACTGGATCGTGCGCGTGGTGACCACCGCCGAGTGACCGCGCGGCCGCGACCCGCCGGGCAGCCGCAGCGAAGCAGGCACTTGCGCGCCTGCTTCGCGTGCCACCGTCCCTGGCATGGCGCCTGAAGGATCGCGGCGCCTTCAGCCGTGGGCGCCTTCGAGCTGCGGGCGCTGCATGCACTGCTTGACGAAGGCCTTGCGCTCGTCGCCCTTGATGCCTTGTGCCTTGGCCTCGGCGCCGCAGGCCTTGCGCTGCTCCTGCCTGGCGCTGGGCGCCTTGGCCAGCGCCGGCGCCGCTGCCGTGGTGGCTTCGTGCTGGCCCTTGAGGCAGCTGCTCATGAACGCCTTGCGCTCGTCGCCCTTGAGCGCGTCGGCCTTGGCCTTGGCATTGCACGCCTTCATGCGCGACTGCTGCGCGGTGAGCGGCTTGCCGGTCTTGCCGGCTTCCTCGGCGTGGCCGAGGCTGGCGCCGAAGGCAAGCGCGATGGAAAGGGCGAACAAGCTGAGGGTCTTGGACTGCATGTCGGTTCTCCTTGGGATCGTGGTGTCCGTGCCGGTCGGCGACGGCAGGGCCAGTGTCGGGCGGCGACGCGATCGGCAATAGCGCAACAGCGCGCGTGCGAGCGCGGGAAACGGCCGTCTTGGCGACGTGGAAACCCACTGCACGGCTGTAGGAAAACGCCCTCGCCGACCCGGCGGCGACACTTCCGCGCGCTGGTTGGAGCGGCGCCGCGGTGTGCGCGCCCGGGTGTGAATTGGCACCCGTCCTGCGCATGATCCACGCCACGGTTTTGCAAGCGCGGCGCCCGCGGATTGCCATAGGCCTGCCGCTATACTGCGCTCGGTCCGACCCCATGGGAGTGCACGATGGAATTGCGTTCGCCCGGTAGCGCGCTGCGCCTGCTGTGCGGCCTGCTGCTGACCCTGGCGCTGGTCGCCTGCAAGCCGTCCACCGACACCGCGCCGGCGCCGCAAGGCAGCGCATCACCGCCCGCCACCGCAACGACCCAGCAAGACAAGGTCGAAGGTTTCGGGCTGGCCTCGGCGCGCGCGGCGCAGCACGAGGGCTCGCCCGCACTCGCACTCGAGTTCAGCCAGCCGCTGGTCGGCAGCCAGGCATTCGACGGCCTCATCACGGTCACCGACGACAAGGGCGCGCCGGTGGCGGGCAGCTGGTCGCTCGATGAGGACGGCACCACGCTGTACTTCCCCTACGTGCAGGCCGACCGCAGCTATGCGGTGCGCATCAAGGGCGAACTCGCCGCGGCCGATGGCAAGACGCTCGGCAACGAGGTGTCGCGCGAGGTCTACAGCGGCCCGATGCAGCCGAATGCGGCGTTCGCCTCGCAAGGCAGCGTGCTGCCTGCGCGCGATACGCGCGGCCTGCCGGTGGTATCGGTCAACGTCAAGGATGTCGACATCGAGTTCCTGCGCGTGCGCGACAACGAGGTCGCCAATTTCTTCGCGGCCTACCAGAAGAACGGCCGGCGCGGCACCTGGGAACTGGACCCGCGCTGGGGCTGGGGCCGCGCAGGCGCGCCGATCGTGCAGATCGCCGACTCGGTCTACGCCAACCGCTTTGCGCTCACCGGCAAGGACAACGAGCGCGCACTCAACTACATCCCGATCCAGAACATCACCCAGCTCGCGCAGCCGGGCCTGTACTTCGCGGTGATGAAGGCGGCCGGCACGTTCGAGGATGAGCGGGAAACCAGCTTCTTCTTCGTCAGCGACATCGGCCTGCACGTGCGCAGTTATGGCAAGTCGCTGTTCGTGCACGCGGCTTCGCTCAAGTCGGGCGCGCCGATCAGCGGCGTCGACCTCAACGTGCTCAACGACAAGGGCGAAAGCATGGCCAGCGGCCGCACCGACGGCAACGGCAATGCGGAGCTGGCCTATTCGTTGTCGAGCGAGGACGTGCTGGTCGGGCGCAGTGGTCGTGACGTGTCGCTGCTGCCGTTCAACCAGCCGGCGCTGGACCTGTCCGATTTCGCGGTGTCCGGGCGCAAGCAGACCTGGTTCGAGGTGTTCGCATGGGCCGACCGCGACCTGTACCGGCCGGGCGAAACCATCGCGATCAATGCCCTGCTGCGCGACCACGACGGCAACCCGATCAAGCCGCAGCCGCTGTTCATCACGCTCAAGCAACCCGACGGGCGCGAGTATGCGCAGGCCCAGCTCGACCCGCAGGACCTGAACTACTTCCACTGGAAGCATGCGATCCCGACCGACGCGCCGACCGGGCGCTGGCAAGTCGAGTTCCGCACCGACCCCAAGTCGAACGAAGCCGTGCAGGGCATGAGCGTGCGCATCGAGGAGTTCCTGCCCGAACGCCTCAAGCTCGCGCTCACGACGCCGCAGGACACCATCGCCACGGGCGAGCCGTTCAAGCTCGAGGTGCAGGGTGATTACCTGTACGGCGCACCCGCCGCCGGCAACCGTTTCACTGCGCGGCTCACCCTCGCGGTCGACCAGCACCCGCTCGACGCGCACAAGGACTTCTGGTTCGGCGATCCGACCATCGACATGCCCAAGCAGGCCGACGACATCATCGACGAAGCGCTCGACGACGACGGCGCGCTGAGCACCGAGATCGACCTGGGCGAGCCGGCCAAGGCGGCCACGCCGGTCGCCGCGGTGGTCTCCGGATCGGTGCACGAGAGCGGCGGTCGCCCGGTCACGCGTACGCTCAAGCGTACCGTGTGGCCGGCCGACGCACTGGTCGGCGTGCGGCCGCTGTTCGATCTCAAGGACGGCGCCGATGCGCGCGGTCGCGCCGGGTTCGAACTCATCCGCAGCAATGCCAAGGGCGAGCTCGTCGCCGGCGCCGGCCTGCGCGTCGCGCTGATCCGCGAGTACCGCGATTTCCACTGGAGCTTCGACAAGGAAAGCGGCTGGCACTTCGAATACGTGTCGCGCTACGAGGAATCGGAAAAGCGCGAGATCAACGCCGAGGCCGGCAAGCCGGTCAAGTTCGACGTCTCGGTCGACTGGGGCAACTACCGGCTCGAGGTGTATGACCCGGCCACCAAGCTCACCATGCGCCTGCCCTTCCATGCGGGCTGGAGCTGGAACGACGAGAACCGCGGCAAGGAAGCGCGGCCCGACAAGGTCAAGCTCGCGCTCGACAAGCCCAGCTACCGCGCCGGTGACACGCTCAAGGTCACGGTCACACCGCCGCAGGCCGGTCCCGGCGTGCTGCTGGTCGAGTCCGACCACCTGCTGTACACGCGCAACATCGATGCCAAGCCCGGCGCTACGTTTGAAATCCCGGTCACCAAGGATTGGGAGCGCCATGACGTCTACATCACCGCGCTGGTGCTGCGCGGCGGCTCGGCCGCCGAGAAGGTCACGCCCGCCCGCGCGGTCGGCGAAGCCTGGGTCCGGATGGATCGCAGCGAGCGCAAGATCGAGGTCGCGATCGAGGCGCCCACGCAGATGAAGCCCGAGACCGACCTGCCGGTCACGGTCAGGGCCCCGGCGCTGGCTGGCAAGAAGGCCTACGTCACGGTGTCGGCGGTCGATGTCGGCATCCTCAACATCACGCGCTTCGCACGACCCGACGCGCTGGCGTGGTTCTTCGCCCAGCGCGCACTGGGCATCGACGCCTATGACCTGTATGGACGCATCATCGAGAGCTTCGATGGCGCCACCGCCCGCCTGCGCTACGGCGGCGACATGGCGCTGGGGCCGCTGCCGCAGGCGCGCCGCCCCACTGCCCGGGTACTCACGGTCGACCTGTTCTCGGGAGCGGTCGCGCTCGATGCCAAGGGCGAGGCCAAGGTCGCGCTCAAGATGCCCGACTTCAACGGTACCGTGCGCGTGACCGCGCTCGTGTTCGGCGAGAACCAGTACGGTGGCGGCGACGTCGAGACCATCGTGCGCGCGCCGCTGGTGGCGGAGATCGCCACGCCGCGCGTGCTCGCGCCTGGCGACAAGTCCGAGGTCACACTGGACCTGCAGAACTTCTCGGGCAGCGAGCGCGAGTTCTCGATCAAGCTCAGCGCGGGCAAACCGTTGTCGATCGCGCAGGGCGAACGCAAGGTCAAGCTCGCCGATGGCGCCAAGACCACCTTGAACTTCCCGCTCAGCGCGCAGGACGGCTACGGCGTGGGCAAGATCAACCTCAGTGCGAGCGGCGGCGACATCAAGCTCAACCGCAATTTCGAAATGGTGGTGCGGGCCGCCTGGCCGAGCGTGCTGCGCTCGAGCGCGCAGCAGCTCACCCAACTCGAACCCGTGTCCCTGGGCAGCGGCGCGATCGAGGGGCTGCTGGCCGATTCCGCACTCGCGCGCCTGACCGTATCGAGTCTGCCGCCGCTGCCATTCTCCACGGTGCTGCACGATGCGCTGCGCTATCCCTACGGCTGCATCGAGCAGACCACGAGCAAGGGCTACGCCAGCCTGCTGCTCGACGACAAGCTCGCGCAGGCGCTGCACACCGACGGCCTGTCGAGCACGGAGCGCACGGCGCGCGTGGACGGCGCGATCGGGCGCATCGCCTCGATGCAGGTGCCCAACGGCAACTTCTCGTTCTGGGGTGGCGACAGCTACGTCGCCGAGTACATCACCCCATACGTGGTCGAGTTCCTGGAGGACGCGCGCGAGGCCGGGTTCCTCGTGCCCGACGCCATGCTGCAAAAGTCGCTCAAGCGCCTCAACGACGACCTGCTGTCGGGTGGCCAGCCGTTCTACGGCTACGAGCACAGCGACCACATGCGCTTTGCGCAGCAGGCCTACGCCGGCTACGTGCTGGCGCGGGTCAACCGCGCGCCGCTGGGCACCCTGCGCGCCCTGTTCGACAACGATCGCGGCAAATCCATCACCGCGCTGCCGCTGGTGCATCTGGGTGTCGCGCTCAAGCTCATGGGCGACCAGCCGCGTGCCGAGAAGGCCATCGCCGAGGCGTTCGACAAGAAGGTCACGCGGCCGTGGTACCTGGGCGACTACGGGTCGGACCTGCGTGACACGGCGCTCATGATCGCGCTCGTGCACCAGTACGGCCTGTCCAAGCCGCAGTACGCGGCGGGCGTGTTCGACCTCGCACGTGGCCTGACCACGCGCAACAACCAGAAGTGGCATTACTACAGCACGCAGGAACAGATCGCGATCGCGCGGCTGGGCAAGGCGCTCATCACCGACGGCGATACCGCGGTGTCGGGCACGCTGACGATCGGCGGCAACAGCAGCCCGATCAGCCCGGATCGCCTGTGGAGTCGCAACTTCACCGCGGCCGAACTCGCCACGGGCGTGCGCTTCACGCCGCAAGGCGACCTGCCGCTGTACGTGAGCACCGACGTGGTGGGCGTGCCCAAGGCCGCACCGGCCCCCGACGACCAGTACGTTTCGGTCCGCCGCACCTACTACACGCTCGATGGCAAGCCGTGGGAGCCCGCGCCGCTCAAGGAAGGCGACAGCCTCATCGTCGGCCTGCGCATCGAGGCGCGCGAGGCCATGCCCGATGCGCTGCTCACCGACTTGCTGCCGGGCGGCCTGGAAATCGAAAACTTCAACCTCACCGATGCCAAGCAATGGGCCGACGTGGTGGTCGACGGCATCAGCATCACGGACCGTGCCCAGGCCGCCGATGTGCGCCACGAGGAGTTCCGCGACGACCGCTACGTGGCCGCGCTCAACCTGTACAAGGGCCAGCGCGCGAACGTGTTCTATCTCGTGCGTGCGGTCAGTCCGGGCAGCTTCCAGGTGCCGCCGCCACTGCTCGAGGACATGTACCGTCCCCAGGTGCGTGGTGTTGGCAAGAGCACGCCGGCCACGCTCAAGGTGATCCAGCCGTAGGCGGGGGGCCATGAACCTGTCCGCGTTGCCGCCTGCCCGTTCGCACCGGTCGTGACGGGCAGCGGCAAGCCACGCGCGCGGACAGGCGCCACACCGTCCGCCCTGCCACGCTGGCGACGCTGGCTGCGCCGCGGCCTCGTGTGCGCATTGCTGCTGCTCGCGCTCGCGCTCGTGCTCGACCGGCTGTTCCCGCTGCCATTGCCGGCCGCCGGTGCCGGCAGCACCGTGGTACTCGCGCGCGACGGCACGCCGCTGCGCGCGTTCGCCGATCGTGATGGCGTGTGGCGCTACCCGGTCACCGTCGACGAGGTGTCGCCGCTTTACGTGCAGGCGCTGCTCACCTACGAGGACCGCTGGTTCCACCACCACCCCGGCATCAACCCGCTGGCGCTGGTTCGCGCGCTGGGCCAGTGGCTGCGCCATGGCAAGCTGGTGTCGGGTGGCTCGACGCTGACCATGCAGGTCGCGCGCATCCTCGACGGTACGCCGCACAACCTCGCTGGCAAGCTGCTGCAGATGTTGCGCGCGCTGCAACTGGAAGCGCATCTATCGAAGCGGGAAATCCTCACGCTGTACCTCAACCACGCACCGTTTGGCGGCACCATCGAGGGCGTCGAGGCCGCCTCGTGGGCCTACCTGGGCAAACCCGCGGCGCGCCTGTCGCATGCCGAGGCGGCGCTGCTCACGGTGTTGCCGCAAATGCCCAGCCGCCTGCGTCCCGACCGCCATCCGCAGGCGGCGCAGGTCGCCCGTGACAAGGTGCTCGCACGCATGGCCGCGTTGGGCGTGTGGTCGCCCGCGCAGGTGCGCGATGCGCGCATCGAAGTGGTCGCCGCGCGCAGCCTGCAGCCACCCCTGAGCGCGGCGCTGTTGGCCGAGCGCATGCATGCCGAGCAACCGCAGGCACGCCGCATCACCACCACGATCGACCCCCAGCTGCAGAATGCGCTGGAAGCCCGCGTGACCGCCTACCTCACGCGCCTGCCCGAACGCACCTCGGCCGCGGTGCTGGTGATCGACAATGCAAGCCTCGAAGCACGCGCCTACGTCGGCTCGGCCTCGTTCGGTGATGCCGCGCGCCTCGGCCATGTCGACATGGTGCGAGCCTCGCGCTCGCCCGGCTCCACGCTCAAGCCGTTCCTGTACGGGCTCGCGCTCGACGACGGGCTCATCAGTTCGGAGAGCCTGCTCATCGACGCGCCGCAGTCCTTCGGCGACTATCGACCCGGCAACTTCGACGCGGCCTTCAACGGGCCGGTCAGCGCCGCGACCGCACTGCGCCTGTCACTCAACGTGCCCGCGGTCGACCTGCTCAGCCGGGTCGGTGCGCCGCGGTTCGTCGCGCGCCTGGCCAACGCCGGTCTTGCGCTGCGCCTGCCACGCGGCGCCACGCCCAGCCTGCCGATCATCCTCGGCGGCGTGGGCGTGCGCATGGACGCGCTGGTGGGCGCCTACGCCGCGTTCAATCGCGAGGGCGTAGCCGGCCGTGTACGCTATCGCAGCGATGAACCGATGATCGAGCGGCGCCTGCTGTCGGCGGGAGCGGCCTGGATCGTGCGCGACATCCTCGAAGCCAACCCGCGTCCCGGCTACGTGCCCGGCACCTTCGATCCGGGCTCGCGTCCGCGCGTGGCGTGGAAGACCGGCACGAGCTATGGCTTCCGCGATGCCTGGGCCGTGGGCGCCACGCGTGCGGCCACCGTGGCGGTGTGGATCGGACGTCCCGATGGCACGCCGCTGCCGGGCCAGTACGGCGCGGTGACGGCGCTGCCACTGATGTTCCAGATCGTCGACAGCCTGCCGCGCGACCCGCTCGGCGCAACACCTTCGCCACCACCGCCGGGCGTGACCCAGGTGGAGATCTGCTGGCCGCTCGGCCTGGCCTACGATCCGCGACATCCGTCGCTGTGCCAGCAGAAGAAGACTTCGTGGATCCTCGATGGCGTGGTTCCACCAACCCTGCCCGAGCGCGACGCAGGCAGCTGGAGCGCGGGCCTGGTGCGTCTGCGCGTGGATGCGCGCAGCGGCGAGCGGCTGAGCGCGGGCTGCACGCACCGCGTCGAACGGCAGATCGAGATCGCGCGCTGGCCCGCGCTCGCCTACCCATGGCTCGGTCCAGAACTGCGGCGCCGCGCGAGCCTGCCACCGCTCGCACGCGACTGCGCCGACGATGGCCTGGATGCGGTGCAATCGCTGCGCATCGACGGCGCCGTCGATGGCACCACGATTGCACGCGCGCCCAACAGCCCCAACCCCGCCACCTTGCGCCTGCGCCTGCTCGGCGCGCGCGACGAGGTGCTGTGGCTGGTCGACGGTCGCCTCGTCGGCACCACCCTTGGCAGTGCCGTGCTCGAACATGCTTTCGCCGAAACCGGCGACCACACGCTCACCGCGCTCACTGGCGGCGGCTATGCGCAGGTGCGCGTGCGCGTGCTGCGTTGAAGCGCTGCCGGCAGTCTGATGTCGGCGGCAACGCGCCCGATCAGCGTGCCGATTGCACCAGCAGGTGCTTGGCCAGTGCGCCCTGCACGCGCGCCACGCCGCGCGCCAGATGCAGCGTCGCGAACAGCAGCACCACGCCTGCGACGAACGCCAGCGGCGTCGCGAACCACCACGGCCCCAAGCCGGTCTCGACGCCGTCGACCACGAAGCCAACATGGCCTTCGATCACGCCACTGACCACCAACGCCTGCAGCACTGGCAGGAACACCAGCGCCAGTGACACCGCGATGCCCGTCACCGCCATCGTGAAGTAGCAGATGCCCAGCGGCAGCATCAGCACGAGGTAGAGGATGGTCGACCACGAGCGCGGATCGCTGAACATCGCGCCGATGCGCCGCAGCAGCGGCAGGTGTTGTTGTGCATACACCGGCCGCCGCGGCATGCGCTCACCGAGCATCACCTCGACGATCCGACCCTCGACCAGCGCAAGCACGCGCACCGAAGCGAAGAACGCTATCGGCACGAGCACGCCGATGATGAGCACCGACAGGCCCACCGACAATGACAGGCCGGCCACCACCCAGGTGAAGTAGAACACGCCAGTGGCGAGTGACAGCAGCATGTAGAACAGCGCGGCGTAGGTGCGCGGATCGGCGGCGACGCCGAAGAAGCGTCCGGCGAGACTGCGCCGCGCGGGCGGTGGCGGTGGCCGCAACGCCTGCTCGACTACGCGCTCCTTGTCGACATAGATCCCGGCGACCTCGGCCGGCGCGCCGTAGCTGTTGACGATCTTCGCCAACAGTTCGGCCTCCGGCGTATCCGGATGGTCGGCCATTTCCGAACGCAGGTGGTCCTCGGCGTCGTACAGCGCGTCCTGCACCAGCGCAGGATCGGCGCCAGCGAGCGCCGCACGCAGCTGTTCGAGGTACTCGCGGATGGTCGTGGGCGTGTTCATGCTCCCTCCAGCACGGTATCGACGAAATTGCGCGTGGTGGTCCACGCATAGGTCCACTCGTCGAGCACGCGCCGCCCGAGTGGCGTGATGCGGTAATAGCGGCGCGGTGGCCCCGCCACCGACGGCTCGACCTGGCTCGCAAGCAGGCCGGCGGCATCGAGGTTGCGCAACACCGGATACAGTGCGCTCTGCTTGCCACTGAGCACGCCCTCGCCGGTGTCATCCAGCTGGCGCGCGATCTGGTAGCCATACATCGGCTGCTTGGCGCGCGCGAGCACGCCCAGCAGCACCAGCGACACGATGCCGGCCGACAGTTCCTTGTGGAACTTCCACAGGTGTACCTGGGTGGTGGCTTCGGACACGATCCACTCCATGTCTAGGCATGACAGAACTGTATTGTTGACTTGACAATAGCGCATGCGCCGGAAGTCATGCCAATGCAGGTGCGGCGTTCACCCCACCCGCCGTCCCGGGTTGCCAAACGCGAGCGGAGCCAGCACTGTGTGCTTCGTCCTGCCCGGATCGGGAACCTTGATGAATTGCACCCGCCTGCCCCTTGTACTGGTTGTCGCCACCTCCCTCCTGCTGGGCGCATGCGCCAGTGTGTCGCACCATGAGGACGCGACGCCCGCGCCGGCACCGGCAGCCGCGCCGGCAGCTCCGATCGTCGAGTCGGTGGCGCAGTACGTGCCCGAGCGCGACGCCGATGAGGTGGCGCGCATGCGCGCGAACCCGGCGCCGGCCAGTGCAACGATCGAGGACGGCAGCAACTTCGAAGCCGACGATGACCGCCTGGGCATGGCCGGATATGTCCGCATCGGCCACGGCGTGTACCGCGGCGATCCGGCCTTCGTGCGCGATTCGATCGCACTCGACGCCACCGACGCGGGCGCCGAGCAGGTGCGGGTGTACGCGCCCGCTGCAACATCGGCCGCTGCAGGCGATGCGTCCGGCGTGGACGCCTGGGGCGCGATCTTCTACGTGCGCTACCGGCTGGCCTTCGGCGCCACCTTCCGCGACCTGCGCGACGAGGAGCGCGCCGCGCTCGGTGGCAAGGGCGGCGTGGAAATCGGTACCGTCATGGGTGGCACCCCGGCCGCGCGCGCCAACCTCATGGCCGGCGACTACGTGATCGCGTTCAACGAGCGTCCCCTCGTCGACAAGACGGCATTCCAGAGCGAATTGCGCGCCAATGCCGGACGCAGCATCACGCTGACCATCGTGCGCCAGGGTGAGACTTCGCAGCGCATCGTGCGCCTGGGCGAGGCGCCCGCTACCGCAACCCCGCAACCCTAGATGCGCCGCACCGACGCGCCCGCAAGCGCAGTTTGCGCTGTACGGGTTGGGTGCGCGCGCTGTCGCCGCGGCCCACGGCCGTGCCGGCGCCACCGGCTGAGTGGCGGTTTGCCGGCGTCGAGGTCAGCTGGTTCGTGACGCCGGGCGCGCGTGATGGTGCCTGCCTTCGTCCTTTGGCGGCCGCGATGGTGTCCGCGCGATCGCGGACGGGCGCCCGGGTCGGGACCGCCGCAGCTGCGGACGTCGGCGGGCGGCCCTGTGGTCGCGACGGGAAAGTCGAACCTGACCCGGGTTTTTGTTCGGTTGGGCCGTGGCCGTGTGTTGGGTGAAACGAGGCCCGCGTTTGGGCCGCGGAGATCGCCCATGTATCGAGTCATCGCCTCGCTCCTGCTTGCCGGACTCGCCAGCGCGGCGGGCCCGGTCCGCGCACAATGGCTGTACCACGACAGTCTCTACGCCGACCCGTCCAACCTGGCCAACGGCGCCAGCGGCGTCCAGTTCGGTCGCAGCATGGCCATCGACCGCAATGCGGACGGCAGCATCCGCGCCATGTATGTCGGCCTGCCCTACGCCACGGTCACCGATGTCCAAGGTACCGACCACCCAGCGGCAGGCAAGGTCGAGGTTTGGGTGCCGCAAGGCGGCTGGCACCTGGCGCGCACGCTGACCAACGGCGGATACACGCAGGCGGGCGCCCACTTTGGCGCGGCGATCGCGGTGCATCGTGGCGCCATCCTCATCGGCTCGCCCGATCAGGATGTCCAGTCCGGCTCGAACACGCGCATCGACGCCGGTGTGGTCACGTTGATGGCCGACGACAATGCGGGTGCCCCCGGGCAGACGCAACCGGACATCAGGACCATCCTGTGGTGGAGCGGTACCGCTGCGGGCCAGAAGCGCGGCTGGAGCGTAACCATCGACGGCGACGGCGTGACCGCGGGCATCGACGATGCGTGGTTCGCCTTTGGCACGCCCTACGAGTCCGGATCCGGCTGCGCGAGAGTAGGTCATCTGGCCAATGGCGGGCAAAGCAACTTGATGAGTAACGTCTGCGGACCCCACGCGAGCAATTTCGGCAGTTCGCTCGCCATACGCCATCTGGACAGCAGCCACTTCATGCTCGCGGTGGGAGCACCGGCCGCGGTACAGGGCGACCAGCAACTGGCCGGACAAGTCGGCATCTACATCGCCCCGATCTCGCCTCCACTGGACCAGCCGTTGCTTCTGGAGACACTCACTGCCACGTCACCGGCGTTCCTCGACGCGTTTGGCACGTCGGTCGCGATGGACGGCAGCCGGATCCACGTGGGCGGCACCGGCCGCCAGAAAAGTGGCGTCGGCAGGACCGGCTCGGTCTCGATCTTCAAGCCCTGCGGCATCATCGGCCATTGTCTGGAAACCGAGGTGTTCGGACCCACTGCCGGCGACCTGTGCGGCGCGGCACTGGCGGCCAACACGCGCGCCATCGGCGCTGCCTTCGCGATGGGCTGTCCAGGGTACGACGACATGGTGGTCGATGCGGGCCGGGTAGCGTACGTGCGATACCGATACCTGGCCGGATCGTGGTCCTGGGCGCCTGCCTTCATCGGCATGGGCGACCTGCCACATGGCGGCGACGGGCTCGGCCGCAGTGTTGGCCTGGCCTCCGGCTTCATCTTCGCCGGTGCCCCCGGCAACGATGACTTGGGCAGCGACAACGGCGTGGTGCGCATCTTCGCGCCCGACCGCATCTTCGCCAATGGCTTCGACTGAGCACCCGCGACCATCGGCTGCGAAGGCCGGTGCGGCCGGCCCGAACTCCACCTGCCCGACGCGCACGGGTTGCGGGACAGCCCACGCCGTGCGCCAGCGCGGGACGTGGCTCGGGTCCGGTGAAGGGAGCAGCACCACCGCGTGGCCGCCACGATCCGCGTTCCCCCGGAAACGAAACAGCGGGCCGATGGCCCGCTGTTTCGACCCGCCTGCGTCGGATGACGCTCAGTTCGCGGCGGCGTCTTCGGTGACGGCCTTCATCGACAGGCGGATACGGCCCTGCTTGTCGACTTCGAGCACCTTGACCTTGACGATGTCGCCTTCCTTGAGCTTGTCGGAGACCTTCTCGACGCGCTCGTTGGAGATCTGCGAGACGTGCACGAGGCCGTCCTTGCCCGGCAGGATCGTGACGAATGCGCCGAAGTCCATGAGCTTGGCGACCTTGCCCTCGTAGATGCGACCGGGTTCGACGTCGGACACGATCTGCTCGATGCGCTTCCTGGCCGCTTCGCCGGCGTCGCGGTTGACCGAGGCGATCACCACGGTGCCGTCATCGCTGATGTCGATGGTGGCGCCCGTCTCGTCGGTGATCGAGCGGATGGTGGCACCGCCCTTGCCGATCACTTCACGGATCTTGTCGGGGTGGATCTTCATCGTGAGCAGGCGCGGCGCGAACTCGCTCATCTCGCTGCGCGAGGCACTGATCACCTTGCCCATTTCACCGAGGATGTGCAGGCGGCCACGCTTGGCCTGCTCCAGCGCCACGCGCATGATCTCCTCGGTGATGCCGTCGATCTTGATGTCCATCTGCAGCGCGCTGATGCCCGCGGCGGAACCGGCGACCTTGAAGTCCATGTCGCCGAGGTGATCCTCGTCGCCGAGGATGTCGGACAGCACCACGAAGCGCTCGCCCTCCTTGACCAGACCCATCGCGATGCCCGCGACCGGCGCCGACAGCGGCACGCCCGCATCCATCATCGCGAGCGAGGAGCCGCACACCGAGGCCATCGACGAGGAGCCGTTGGATTCGGTGATCTCGCTGACCACGCGCAGCACGTACGGGAACTGCTCCATCGACGGCTTGACCGCCTGCACGCCACGCTTGGCCAGGCGGCCGTGGCCGATCTCGCGGCGCTTGGGCGCGCCGAAACGGCCGCACTCGCCGACCGAGAACGGCGGGAAGTTGTAGTGGAACAGGAACGGGTCCTTCGACTCGCCTTCCGGCGCGTCGATGATCTGCGCATCGCGCGCGGTGCCGAGCGTGACCGTGACCAGCGCCTGGGTCTCGCCGCGCGTGAACAGCGCCGAACCGTGCGTGCGCGGCAGCACGCCCACGCGCACCGTGATCGGGCGGATGTCGTCGAGCTGGCGTCCGTCGATGCGCACCTTGGTGGCGAGCACCGAGTCACGCATCGTGCGGTATTCGAGTTCACCAAACTCCTTGGCGAGTTCACCGCCGCTCCAGCCCTCGGCTTCGGCGCGGCCGGCCAGGGCCAGCAGCGTGTCCTGCTTGAGCTGGGCGATCGCATCGCGCCGCTGCAGCTTGTCGCGGATCTGGAATGCCTGCGCGAGCCTGTCGCCCACGCTGTCCTTGAGTGCGGCGATCAGCGGCTGGTTCTTGGCCGGAGCGGTCCAGCTTGACGGCTTGGTGCCCGCCTCGACGGTGAGTTCGTTGATGGCCTTGATCGCGGCCTGCAACGCCTTGTGGCCGAAGGTCACCGCGCCGAGCATGACCTCCTCGGACAGCAGCTTGGCCTCGGATTCCACCATGAGCACCGCGTTGGCGGTGCCGGCGACCACGAGTTCGAGTTCGGAGGTCTTGAGTTCGGTCGCGGTCGGATTGAGCAGGTACTGGCCGTTGGCGTAACCGACCTTGGCCGCGCCGATCGGACCCTGGAACGGGATGCCCGCAAGCGACAGCGCGGCCGAGGCGCCGATCATCGCGGGAATGTCGCCGTCGACCTCGGGATTGAGCGAGATCACCTGGGCGATGACCTGCACTTCGTTCTTGTAGTCCTCGGGGAACAGCGGGCGCACCGGCCGGTCGATCAGGCGACTGGTGAGCGTCTCCTTCTCGGTCGGGCGGCCTTCACGCTTGAAGAAGCCACCGGGGATACGGCCGGCCGAGTAGAACTTCTCGACGTAGTCGACCGTGAGCGGGAAGAAATCCTGGCCTTCCTTCGCCTTGGCGGCAGCAACGACCGTGACCAGCACCACGGTGCCGTCCATCGACACCATCACCGCGCCGGAGGCCTGGCGGGCGATTTCGCCCGTCTCCAGCGTCACCATGTGCTTGCCGTACTGGAATGACTTGCTTGCTTTCGCCACGTTGGTTGTCCTGTCTGGAAAAGCGCGCTCCCCATGGAATGCGCTTCATGTGAAAAGTGCGGTCACGGATGGCCGCCCGGGAGTTGCATGCAGCGTGAAACGCAATCCCCCATGATGCGGCTCGCCGAACGGCGTTCATGGACGAACGCCAAGGCGAACCGCGGCCACGGGGGACCGGAAGATTACCGGCGCAGGCCCAGGCGCTCGATCAGTGTCTTGTAGCGCTCGCCGTCCTTGCGCTTGAGGTAGCCGAGCAGGCTGCGGCGCTGGTTGACCATCTTGAGCAGGCCACGCCGCGAGTGATGGTCCTTGTCGTGGTCGGCGAAGTGCTTGGACAGGTGCTCGATGCGCGCCGACAGCAGTGCGACCTGCACCTCGGGCGAGCCGGTATCGTTCTTGCCACGACCGAAGTCGGCGATGATCTTGCTGGTTTGTTCGGTGGAAAGCGACATGGTGGTTACCCTCTGCTGAAGCGTCCGGCGCGGTTCGGCCTGTCGAGAGCACAATCCGCGTTAATGAAGTGCTGGGAAAAGCCGCTCATTGTAACTGCTTTTGTCCGATCGATGCGACACACTGCCGCGGGGGCCGCACCACAAGCCGAATCCGCCGCGCGCGCTCGTGATCAGAAACCTGCGCACAATCAATGGCATGCTGGTCATGGCGTGATGCCTGAGCGAACCGCGGCGCGACGCTGGCGCCGGGCGCCGCCTGCGCAGGCGCCGCTGGCGGCTGCGCGAGGCGAGGCGTCGCGCGCGGCGGGTCAGTCCTCGCCCGGCGCCGGATTGAAACCGCGCAGCGCGCGCAAGCGGCCATCGTCCACCTCGACCAGGGCCACCGCGCGCCCGGCGGCGTCGAGCGCGACGTGGCGACCGGCCGCGCCAGGCCAGTCCAGCACCTGGCCTTGGCGCAGGCGCATCGCCTGCGCCGGATCCAGCCGCAGTTGCGGATAGCCCACCAACCCCTGCTCCAGTGGCAGCAGCAGCGCATCGAGCGCGGCCGGCGACTCGGCCGCCAGCCTCCTCAGCTCCTCGAGCCCATGCATGCGCGGGGCGCGGAACGGCTCCACCCACAGGCGCCGCAGTGCGGTCACATGGGCGCCGCAACCCAGGCGCTGGCCAAGGTCGCGCACGAGACTGCGCACATAGGTGCCCGACCCACACTCCACCGCCAGGCGCAGACGCGCACCGTCGCGCGCGAGCAGGTCCAGACGCTGCACCTCGACCTCGCGCGGTGCAGCCGCGACCACCTCGCCGCGGCGCGCGCGCCGATACAGCGGCTCGCCGTCCTGCTTGAGCGCGGAATACACCGGCGGCACCTGCACGATGCGGCCGGTGAGCGTGGCCAATGCCGCCCGGATCGCGTCATCGTCGAGCGCGGGCAGCTCGCGCCGCTCCAGCACCTCGCCCTCGGCATCGTCGGTGGTGGTGGTGACGCCCAGCAGCGCCTCCGTCTCGTAGGCCTTGCGTGCCCCCAGCAGCAGGCCCGCGATCTTGGTCGCCTCGCCGAAGCACAGTGGCAGCAGGCCCGTGGCCAACGGATCGAGACTGCCGGTGTGGCCGGCCTTGTCCGCGCGCAGCAGGCGCCGCACCTGCTGCAAGGCCGCGTTCGAACTCAGACCCGCCGGCTTGTCGAGCAGCAGGATGCCGTCGACGCGGCGCCACGCCGCCCGCGCACTCACGATTCGTCGGCGGCCGGCCCGCTGCCGCGGCCATCCTCGCGCAGCAGCTGCTCGATGCGCTCGCCCTTGTCGACCGAATCGTCGTAGCGGAAGCGCAGTTCGGGCACGCGGCGCAGCTTCATCGTGCGCGACAGTTCGCGCCGGAACTCGCGGGCGAGCTCATTGAGCGCCTTGGTCGCGGCCGCGCCCTGCGTGCCGAGCAGCGCGGTCACGTACACGCTCGCGACGTCGAGGTCACGCGAGACCTCCACGTCCGACACGCTCACCGACGGCAGTGCATGCTCGCGCACCGCCGCATGCACCAGCACCGCCAGCTCGCGGCGCAACTCGGCCGCGACGCGATCGGAACGATTGAAGGACTTGGCAGGCATGGCCTACAGCGTACGCTGCACCTCGATGCGTTCGAAACACTCGATCTGGTCACCCGCCTTGACGTCGTTGTACTGCTTGACGCCGATGCCGCACTCGGTGCCGTTGCGCACCTCGTCGACGTTTTCCTTGAAGCGGCGCAGCGACTCGAGCTCGCCCTCGAAGATCACGGTATTGTCGCGCAGCACGCGGATCGGCTTGTGCCGCTTGACCACGCCCTCGACCACCATGCAGCCCGCGATCGCACCGAACTTGGAGGAACGGAACACGTCGCGCACTTCGGCGATGCCGATGATCTCCTCGCGCACCTCGGTGCCGAGCAGGCCGGTGGCGACCTGCTTCACCTGGTCGATCACGTCGTAGATGATCGAGAAGTAGCGCAGGTCCAGCCCGTTGGCTTCGATCACCTTGCGCGCCGAGGCGTCGGCACGCACGTTGAAACCGATGATCACGGCCTTGGACGCGGCGGCGAGCGTGGCGTCGGACTCGGTGATGCCACCCACGCCAGAGGCGATCACGTTGACCTTGATCTTGTCGGTGCTGATCGCGTCGAGCGCCTCGCGCAGCGCCTCGGCCGAACCTTGAACGTCGGCCTTGACCACGATGTTGAGCGTGAGCTGGCCCGTGCCCTCGCCCATCTGCGCCATGATGTCTTCCATGCGGTTGCCGGCCTGCTTGACCAGGCGCGTCTCGCGCCGCTTGGTCTGGCGCTGCTGCGCCACGTCCTTGGCCAGCCGCTCGTCGGCCACCACCACGAAGTCGTCGCCCGCCTGCGGCACGCCGGACAGGCCAAGCACCTGCACCGGGATCGAAGGTCCGGCCGACTCGACCTGCTTGCCGGTCTCGTCGAACAACGCACGCACGCGGCCGTATTCGACGCCGCAGACGAGGAAATCGCCGCGCTTGAGCAGGCCCTGCTGCACCAGCACGGTGGCGACCGGACCGCGCCCCTTGTCGAGGCTGGACTCGATCACCGCGCCGCTGGCACGGCCATCGGGCACGGCCTTGAGGTCCATCACCTCGGCCTGCACCGAGATCGCATCGAGCAGGTTGTCGACGCCCATGCCGGTCTTGGCCGACAGCGGCACGATCTGCACGTCGCCGCCCCACTCCTCGGGCACCACCTCGTGCTGCACCAGCCCCTGCTTGACCGCATCTGGGTTGGCGTCGGACTTGTCCATCTTGTTCATCGCGACGATCAGCGGCACCTTGGCCGCGCGCGCGTGCTGGATCGCCTCGATGGTCTGCGGCATCACGCCATCGTCGGCCGCCACCACGAGCACGACGATGTCGGTCGACTGCGCGCCACGCGCGCGCATCGACGAGAACGCGGCATGGCCGGGCGTATCGAGGAACGTGATCACGCCCTTGGGCGTGTCCACGTGATAGGCGCCGATGTGCTGGGTGATGCCGCCAGCCTCGCCCGCGGCGACCTTGGTGCGGCGGATGTAGTCGAGCAGCGAGGTCTTGCCGTGGTCGACATGGCCCATGATCGTGACCACCGGCGGCCGCGCCGCGGTTTCGCCCTCGTCGGCCGCCTTGCGCGCCAGCAGGGTCGACTCGGCACTGGTGTCGGCGGCCTCGACCACCTTGTGGCCGAGTTCCTCGGCAACCAGCACCGCGGTGTCGTGATCGATGCTCTGGTTGATCGTCACCATCACGCCCATCTTGAACAGCGCCTTGACCACGTCGGCACCCTTGATCGCCAGGCGCGCGGCCAGATCGGCCACCGTGATCGTCTCGCCCACGGCCACCTCGCGCACGACCGGCGCGGTCGGTCGCGAGAAGGCATGGCTGCCACCCGAGCGGGTCGGCTCGACCACGCGCGTGCGGGTCTTCTTGCGCCCGGTGCGGCGCGCCGCACCTTCGCGCGACAGGTGCAACTCGTTGCCGAAGTAGCGCGTACCGCCGGCTTCGTCACCGCCATCGTCCTGCATGCGATGCGAGCCGTGCTTGACGCGCGGACGGTGCGCGGTGTCGCCGCCGTTGCCGCCATCGCGGTGCCGCTCCGGGCGCTGGCGCTCGGTTGCGCCCGGCGTCGCTGCGGCAGCGCCGGGCTCGGCCGCCGGCTTGGGCGCGGCCGCCGCCTCGGCCTGGCGGCGCGCTTCTTCCTCGGCCGCTTCCGCGGCGGCGCGACGCGCCTCCTCGGCCGCACGCATGCGCGCGTCCTCTTCCTGACGCCGCCGGTCGGCTTCGGCCAGCGCCTGGCTCTCGGCCTCGCGCTTGAGCTGGGACTCGGCGAGCTTGCGCAGCGCCTCTTCGCGTTCGGAGTCGACCTGGGTGGTCTCTTCCACCGAACTGCGCTTGACGTAGGTGCGCTTCTGGCGCACCTCGACGTTGACGGTCTTGGCCGTCGCGCCACGCTGGCCCGGCACCACGGTGATCTCGCTCACGGTGCGGCGCTTGAGCGTGATCTGGCGCGGCGCCGTTGCGGTCGCGGCCGGCGCCTCTTCCTTCTTGCCATGGGTCCGGCGCAGGAAGCCGAGCAGCTTGACCTTCTCGGTGCTGCTGATGACCTGGTCGGGATCGGAGAACTTCATTCCGGCCTCGCCAAGCTGCGCGAGCAGCTTGTCGACCGGCGTGCCGAGCACCTTGGCCAGTTGTTTGATGGTGACGTCCGACATCGATTGAGCACTCCGTGACCCGTGCGAACCTGCGGCTGTGGTCGCAGCGGCGGCGCTTCGCACTGACGCCTGCCGCTGGCGGGATCGCGCTCGTGCGCGCCTCACCGCCGACTGTTCCGCCGCAGCGGAAAACGCGCTGACGCGCTTATGAGGCGTCCACGCCGCGGGCCGCCATGATCAGCGCCGCCGCCTGTGCCTCGTCGATCCCCTCGATCCCCAGCTCCATGAACTCGTCGGTGGCAAGGTCGGCCAGGTTCTCGCGCGTGACGATGCCGTGCGCAGCCAGCTCGAAGGCGAGGCTCTCGTCCATGCCGTCCACCGCGAGCAGGTCCTCGGCCGGCTGGTTGTCGGCCAAACCTTCCTCGACCGCCAGTGCATCGGTGAGCAGCGCGTCACGCGCGCGCGCGCGCAGTTCCTCGACGATGTCCTCGTCGAAGCCCTCGATCGCCAGCAACTCGGCGGTCGGCACGTAGGCGATTTCCTCCACGGTGGAGAAGCCTTCCTGCACGAGGATCTGCGCGATCTCGCCGTCCACTTCGAGCTTGCCGATGAACAGCTCGCGCGCGGCGGCCTGCTCGGCCTCGCTCTTGTCGCGCACCTGGTCGGCGGTCATCACGTTGAGCTGCCATCCGCTGAGCTTGCTGGCCAGGCGCACGTTCTGGCCACCGCGCCCGATTGCCTGCGACAGCTTGTCCTCGGCCACCGCGATGTCCATCGAATGCTTTTCTTCATCGACGATGATCGACTGCACCTCGGCCGGCGCCATCGCGTTGATCACGAACTGGGCCGGGTTCTCGTTCCACAGCACGATGTCGATGCGCTCGCCATTGAGCTCGTTGGACACCGCCTGCACGCGCGAGCCGCGCATGCCGATGCAGGCGCCGATCGGGTCGGTGCGGTTGTCGTGGGCGATCACCGCGATCTTGGCGCGATCGCCCGGATCACGCGCACAGGCCTTGATCTCGACCAGGCCCTGGCCAACCTCGGGCACCTCGAGCTTGAACAGCTCGATCATGAGTTCGGGCGCGGTACGCGACACGAACAACTGCGGTCCGCGTGGCTCGGACTTGACTTCGTACAGGTAGCCGCGCAGGCGATCGCCGGTGCGCACCGGTTCGCGCGGGATGCTGCGATCGCGTGCCACGAAAGCCTCGGCATTGCCGCCGAGGTCGAGGTAGATGCTGCCGCGCTCGACGCGCTTGACGATGCCGGTGATGAGCTCGCCCACGCGGTCCTTGTAGGCGTCGACCACGAGGGCGCGCTCGGCCTCGCGCACGCGCTGCACGATGACCTGCTTGGCGGCCTGCGCGGCGATGCGACCGAATTCGGGGTTCTCGATCGGCTCCTCGATGAACTCGCCGACCTCGATTCCAGGCACCTCGTCCACCGCGTCCATCAGGCGCAGTTGCCGGTCGGGCGACTCCATCACCACGTCATCGGCCACCACTTCCCAGCGCCGGAAGGTCTCGTAGTCGCCGCTGTCGCGGTCGATCGCCACCCGCACCGCGACATCCTCGTCGAGGTAGCGCTTCTTGGCCGCGGACGCCAGCGCCGCCTCCATCGCTTCGAAAATGACGCCCTTGGGTACGCCCTTCTCGTTGGCGACCGCATCGACGACCAGCAGCAGTTCTTTGCTCATTGAGTGACTCCTCCGGGTGCGATGCGCCATCGCCCTGCCGGTATGCAGAAACCTGGGTTGTTCGCCCGCCTTGCGCGCCGGGCCACGCGTGTTGCCTGCCACCACGGCCTCCAGCCGCCTGTTCCATCCATCGAATCCACGTGCGCCACGCGATCGATGCCGTTCGCTTGCACGCACCGCCGCGCACGGCGTCCGCGCACAACTACTTGCCGCGCTTGCCCGCCTTGGCAGCACCGGCCTTGCCCGGCTTGGCCGGTGCCAGGCCAAGCGCCGCGTAATCGGGCAGAAGGTGGGCCTTGATGATGTTGGCCCACGCAATCGCCACCGGCTTGCCGTCCTGCTCGATCACGACGCGCTCGGCATCCACCGGGCCGATCACACCCTGGAAGCGGCGCCGACCGTCGATCGGCAGGCCCACCGTGACCTTGGCGCGCTCGCCCTTGAACCGCTCGAACTGCGCGGGCGTGAACAGCGGTCGCTCCAGGCCCGGCGAGGACACCTCCAGCGTGTAGCGCCCCGCGATCGGATCATTGACGTCGAGCAAGGCCGATATCTCGCGGCTCGCGCGCTCGCAGTCGTCAATGCCCACACCCTGCCCGGGCTCGTCGATGTACACGCGCAACAGCCCGCCACCGGCACCGGTGGAGAACTCGATGCCGACCAGTTCCAGCCCGAGGGCCGTGACCAGTGGCTCGATGAGCTGTTGCAGTTGCGAGCTGTCCATATCGTCCCAACGCGCTGCCAAATCCCGGGAAACACAAACAAAAAATGGGCCCGAGGCCCATTCCGTCGTTCGCCGTTGTGTCGCATCCAACATCGGCGGCCTGCGCAATGCAGTCGGCACATCCTGCGCCTTGCCTCACACTGATCATCCCGGATCCTCCGCTCGCGCCGCTTCCATGGGCGCGTCACCGCCAAGAAAAAAGCCGCGTTTCGCGGCCTCCTCCCTGACCTGTCCCTGCTGGCATGCAGGGACGTGTGGTAGCGGGGGCAGGATTTGAACCTGCGACCTTCGGGTTATGAGCCCGACGAGCTGCCAGACTGCTCCACCCCGCACCGAGTCGCCTAGGATAGCCGCAACCGCGTAGCCGCGGCAAGGACCCCAGCGAAAAGCGGCGCCCCAGCCGCAGCGGGCGGCGCCATCGGCAGCCTGCAACGGGACGCCAGGGCTTGCGGCCCCGGCCGTTGCCGCGGCGCGAAGCAGCACCCGCTGCCGCCTTCCGGCAGCGGCGGTGCGCGATCAGGGCGGCAGCGGCACCGACGCCGCCAGGGCCTGGTTGCACCAATCCAGCAACGGGCTCCAGGCCACGCCCATCACCACCAGCGCGAGCGCATTGAGCGACAGGGCCCAGCGGAACGGCAGGTCCGCCGGCAGCGCAAGCGCAGCCTCGTCGGCCGGCGGGTCGAAGTACATCACCTTGACCACGCGCAGGTAGTAGAACAGGCCGATGATCGCGAAGATGATCGCGACGATCGCCAGCCACAGGTGGCCCGCGTCGATCACCACCTTGAGCACCATGAGCTTGGCGAAGAAGCCGAACAGCGGTGGAATGCCGGCCAACGAGAACATCGTGATCGCCATCATGCCCGCGTACCATGGGTTGCGCCGGTTGAGGCCCTTGAAGTCGTCGATCTCCTCGGCCTCGAACCCCGCCCGCGCGAGCAGCATCATCACGCCGAACGCGGCCGTGGCCATCAGCGCATAGCAGATCATGTAGAACACCGCGGCGGCGATGCCCGCGGCGGTGCCGTTGATGAAGCCCAGCAACAGGAAGCCGATGTGCGAAATCGTCGAGTAGGCGAGCATGCGCTTGAGGTTCGTCTGCGCGATCGCGATGACGTTGCCCACCGCGAGCGACAGCACCGCGAGCACGCTCAGCATCGTGGTCCAGTCGGTGTGCATCGTGCCCAAGGCGCCTTCGAGCAGCCGATAGGCCATGCCGACCGCGGCGAGCTTGGATCCGGAACTGATGAACAGCGTGATCGAGGTCGGCGCACCGTGGTACACGTCGGGCAGCCACATGTGGAACGGCGCCGCACCGAGCTTGAAGCCGATGCCGACCACGAGGAACACGAGGCCGAACGCGAGCAGCGTGCGGTGCGGCGCGGCCGCGGACAGGTCTGCAAGCGCGTTGATCCTGGCCAGGTCGAGCGTGCCGGTTGCGCCATACAGCATCGACATGCCATACAGCAGCATGCCCGAGGCCAGCGCGCCAAGCACGAAATACTTGATCGCCGCTTCCGACGACAACGTCGACTCGCGGTTGAGCGCGACCAGCGCATAGGAGCTGAGCGTGAGCAGCTCAAGCCCCACGTACACGGTGACGAGGCTGCCGGCCGACACCAGCAGCATCATGCCCAACGTGGCAAACAGCAGCAGCAGGTAGAACTCGCCCACCAGCAACTTGCGCTCACGCATGTAGCTGCGGCTGTAGAGGAACACCAGTGCGGTGGTCAACACGATGAACAGCTTGAGCAACTCGGCCACGCCGTCGCGGATGAACATGCCGTTGAACGCGTACACACGCGGCGCATCGGCGTCCTGCCACAGCAGGCCGGCCGTTCCCGCCAGCGCCAGCAGGGCGAGCACATGGGTGATATGGCGCTGTCCGGGCTTGAGGAACAGGTCGATCAGCAGGATCGCGCAGGTCGCGCCGAGCAGGAAGATCTCGGGCGCGAGGGTGACGAGGTCGGCGCTGTTGAACGCAATCATGGTCGGGTTCATACCTTGGCCTGCCCCAGCTGCGACACGATCTGCTGCACGGCCGGCTCCATCAGGTCGGTCAGGAATTTCGGATACACGCCCACGGCCAGCACGCCCAGGGCAAATGCCGCGAGCACGATCCACTCACGCATGTCCAGCGGCTGCATCGCCGCTACGTGGTCGTTCGCCACCGGACCGTAGATGATGCGCTTGACCAGCCACAGCGAGTAACCGGCACCGATGATCAGCGTGTAGGCGGCCACGAACGCGATCATCGGCTGGTCCTGGAACGACGCCATGATCACCATGAATTCGCCGACGAAGCCGCTGGTGCCCGGCAGTCCGCAGTTGGCCATCGCAAACAGCACCCAGAACGCACCGAACCACGGCATCACGTGGCCGATGCCGCCGTAGTCCTTGATCATGCGCGTGTGCATGCGTTCGTACATGATGCCGATGCACGCGAACAGCGCACCCGAGACGAAACCGTGCGAGATCATCTGCACCATCGCGCCCTGGATGCCCAGACGCGCGCCCGCGGCATTGCCGGCATCGCGCACGAGCGCGAGCGCGATGAAGGTACCCAGCGTCACGAACGCCATGTGCGCTACCGACGAGTAGGCGATGAGCTTCTTGAGATCCGGCTGCACCAGCGCGACGTGGCCGATGTAGACGATCGCGATGAGCGAGGCCGCGATCATGACCCAGGCATACTCCAGGCTCGCGTCGGGCGTGATCGGCAACGAGAAGCGGATGAAGCCGTAGCCGCCGACCTTGAGCATGATCGCGGCCAGGATGATCGAGCCGCCGGCCGGCGCCTCCACGTGCGCATCGGGCAACCAGGTGTGTACCGGCCACATCGGCACCTTGATGGCGAAGCCGGCCACGAACGCGAAGAACAACCAGGCCTGCTCCTTGCTGCTGAGCGGCGCGTTCGCGAACGCCGCGAGCGAGAACTCGCCGGTCTTGAGGTGCAGGTAGATCAGCGCGATCAACATGAAGATCGAGCCAAAGAACGTGTAGATGAAGAACTTGAGCGTGGCGTAGATGCGCCGCGGCCCGCCCCACACGCCGATCATGATGAACATCGGGATGAGCATGGCCTCGAAGAACACATAGAACAGCAAGGCATCGGTGGCGGCGAACACGCCAACCAGCACCCCCTCCATGCCAAGCAGTGCGGCCATGTACAACGGTACGCGGTCCTTGATCTGGCCCCATGAGCCGATCACGACCAGCAGGTGCGCGAAGGTGGTCAACACGATGAGCGCGACCGAGATGCCATCGGCGCCGAGCGCGTAGTTCGCATGCAGGGCGCCGATCCACGGCAGGTTCTCGACGAACTGCATCACCGGGCCACTGGTGTCGTAACCGGTCCACAGCGGTAGCGAGCAGGCGAAGGTCGCCGCGGCGAACGCCAGAGCAAGCCAGCGTGCGGTCTGCGCCTGGCGGCCGAACACGAGGACGGCAATCGCGCCGACGATCGGCAACCAGATCAACAGGCTGAGTAGATGCGAAGCAGGCATGAGAGGTCCGGTCCCGTGTCGATCAGGCCACCGCGTGCGCGAGCGTCCACCACAGCCCGCCCAGCAGCAGGATGAGGCCAAGGATCATCGCGAACGCATAGTGATAGAGATATCCCGACTGCACCCAGCGCACGACGCCGGCGGTGCGGTCGACCAGTGCCGAGGAGCCGTCGATCGCGCCATCGATCACCGCGGTATCGCCGGCTTTCCACAGGCCACGCCCGAGCGCCTGACCACCGCCGATGAACAGCACGCGGTAGAGGTCATCGACCCAGTACTTGTTGACCAGCATGTTGTACAGCGGACGCAGTGCCTTGGCCGCGTGATCGGCAATCGCGGGGCGGTACAGCCAGATCCAGGTCGCGACCACGAAGCCGGCCACGGCGATCCAGAACGGTGCCTGGGTGAAACCGTGCAGCACCGCGGCCAGCGGGCCGTGGAACGAATGTGCGAGTTCGCCGAGCACGTCGTTGCGCGGCAGCACCTGGATCGAATCGCCGAACCAACCACCGAACAGCGCCGGGCCGACCGTGCTCCAGCCGATCACCACCGACGGGATCGCGAGCAACATGAGCGGCACGGTCACCACCCACGGCGATTCGCGCGGCGGATGCTCCAGGTGCCCGGGCTCGTGGTGGTGATGGCCGTGACCATGCCCACCGTGTTCGACCACGAAGCGCTCCTTGCCATGGAAGGTCATGTACAGCAGGCGGAAGCTGTACAGCGAGGTCACGAACACGCCGGCCATGACGCAGAACCACGCATAGCCTGCGAATGCCCGATGCGACTCGGCCACCGCCTCGATGATCGCGTCCTTGGAGTAGAAACCCGAGAAGCCGGGCGCCGCCACCAGCGCGAGCGAACCGAGCCACATCGTGATGCAGGTGATCGGCATGTACTTGGCCAGGCCGCCCATGCGACGCATGTCCTGGTCGTGGTGCATCGCGATGATGACCGAGCCCGCGCCGAGGAACAGCAATGCCTTGAAGAACGCATGCGTCATCAGGTGGTAGACGCCGCCCGCGTAGGCCGACACGCCCAGCGCCACGGTCATGTAGCCCAGCTGCGACAGGGTCGAATAGGCGACCACGCGCTTGATGTCGTTTTGCACGATGCCGATCAGGCCGGTGAACAGCGCGGTGGTGGCGCCAATGAACAGCACGAACGACAGCGCGGTCTCGCTCAACTCGTACAGCGGCGACATGCGCGCGACCATGAAGATGCCCGCGGTCACCATGGTCGCGGCATGGATCAGCGCCGAGATCGGGGTCGGGCCTTCCATCGAGTCGGGCAGCCACACATGCAGCGGCGCCTGCGCCGACTTGCCCATCGCACCGACGAACAGGCACAGGCACACGATGGTGGCGACGCTCCACGGATGGCCCGCGAAGATCTCCACGGTGCGGTTGGCGGCGTCGGGCGCCTTGGCGGCCGCGAACACGCTGGCGTAGTCGAGCGAGCCGAACCAGTACAGTGCACCGGCGATGCCGAGGATGAAGCCGAAGTCGCCCACGCGATTGACGATGAAGGCCTTGAGGCTCGCATACACCGCCGAGGGCCGGTCGAACCAGAAGCCGATCAGCAGGTAGGACACCAGGCCGACCAGTTCCCAGCCAACGAACAGCTGCAGGAAGTTGTTGCTCATGACCAGCATGAGCATCGAGAACGTGAACAGCGCGATATGGCTGAAAAAGCGCGAAAAGCCCTTGTCATCGGCCATGTAGCCGATCGTGTAGATGTGCACCATGAGTGACACGAACGTCACCACCGCCATCATCATCGCGGTGAGGCGGTCGACCAGGAAGCCGATGTGGGCGCTGATCGGGCCGACCTCGAACCAGGTGTAGATGTTCTGGTTGTAGGTCGTCGCACCACCCCACACCAGCTGGTAGAACACCAGTAGCGACAGCGCGCACGACACCGCCACGCCCACGATCGTGACGCCGGCCGAGGCCGCGCGCCCGATCAGGTTGCGAAACAGTCCGGCGACCACCGCACCGGCCAACGGTGCGAGGACGATGAGCAGCAGGACGGTGGTACTCAAGGTCATAGCCATTTCCATCTGTTCGTTCAACCGCGCTGCCGTGGACGGCGCGGGTCATGCGCATGGGGTCGTCGGGCCTGTCCGGCGACCGGGTTTTCAACCGGCGCTCGGCGCCGCCTTCCCTGCCCCTGGGAAGGTTGTTCGTATCAGCCCTTCAGGTCATCGATGCGCGTGACGTTGATCGTCGCGCGGTTGCGGAACAGCACCACCAGGATCGCCAGGCCGATCGCCGACTCGGCCGCGGCCACGGTCAGGATGAAGAACACGAACACCTGGCCCGAGACGTCGCCGAGGAAGCGCGAAAAGGCGATGAAGTTGGTGTTCACTGCCAGCAGCATCAGCTCGATCGACATGAGCAGGATGATGACGTTCTTGCGGTTGATGAAGATGCCGGCGACCGCGATGCAGAACAGCACCGCCCCCAGCGTGAGGTAATGCGCGAGCGTGATCATGGGCTGCTGGTCTCCGGCTGCGGCGCGGGCTTTTCCGCGACCATCTTGACGATGCGCAGACGCTCGCCCGGCTGCACACGCACCTGGCGCGCGGGATCCTGCATGCGCACGCCCTGGCGTCGGCGCAGGGTGAGCGGAATCGCGGCCACGATCGCCACGGTGAGGATCAGCGCCGCGATCTCGAACGGCAGCAGGTACTGGCTGAACAGTGCCATCGCCAGCCACTGCGTGTTGGACATGCCGGCCGCCAGTGCCGGATCACCCGGTGCCGGCAGCTGCAGCGCGCGCACGCCGATCAGCGTGAGCATCTCCACCAGCATCACCACCGCGACCAGCAGCCCGACCGGCAAGGCCTTGATGAAGCCCTCACGCAGCGGGTCGATGTCCACATCGAGCATCATCACCACGAACAGGAACAGCACCATGACCGCGCCGACATAGACCAGCACCAGCACGATCGCGAGGAACTCGGCGTCGGCCAGCAACCAGGTGCAGGCGGCCGAGAAGAACGTCAGCACGAGGCACAGCGCCGCGTGCACGGGGCTGCGCACCGTGATCACGGCGAGCGCGGCCAGCGTGGTGATCGCGGCGAATACGTAGAAGCTGATGAGCGGGAATGTCATGCAGGCGCACTCGTCGTTAGCGGAAGGGCGCGTCTTGCGCGCGCGCCGCGGCGATTTCGTTCTCGAAGCGATCGCCGATCGCGAGCAACTGCGGCTTGGTGATCACGTTCTCGCCGCGCTGCTCCATGTGGTACTCGTGGATCGAGGTGAGCACGATCGAATCGACCGGGCAGCTCTCTTCGCAGAAGCCGCAGAAAATGCACTTGAACAGGTCGATGTCGTAGCGCGTGGTGCGCCGGCTGCCATCCTCGCGCGGCGCCGAGTCGATGGTGATCGCCAGCGCCGGGCACACCGCCTCGCACAGCTTGCAGGCGATGCAGCGTTCCTCGCCGTTGGGATAACGGCGCAGCGCGTGCAGGCCGCGGAAGCGGTTCGACTTGGGGATGTGCTCCATCGGGTAGCGCATCGTGTACTTCGGGCGCACCAGGTACTTGAGCGTGAGCCACATGCCGGCCCACAGCTCCAGCAACATGAGGCTCTTGAAGTAATTGACGACTCGATTCATTGCATTGACCTCAGGCGCCCGCCACGACCCAGCCGAAGTACTTCATGCAGCCGGCCACGAATACCCACGCCAGCGTGATCGGGATGAACACCTTCCAGCCCAGGCGCATGATCTGGTCGTAGCGATAACGCGGGAAGGTGGCGCGCAGCCACAGGTAGGCGGTCGCGAACACGAACATCTTGGCGAACAGCCACCACCACCCCGGTGCACCGATCCAACCCCAGCTGACCGGGAACGGCGACAGCCAGCCGCCGAGGAACAGCAGCGGCACCATGAACGAAACGAGGATCATGTTGGCGTATTCGGTGAGGAAGAACACCGCGAACGGTGCACCCGAATATTCGACGTGGAAGCCGGCCACGATCTCCGACTCGCCTTCGGCCATGTCGAACGGCAAGCGGTTGGTCTCGGCGATGCCGGACACGAAATAGATCACGAACATCGGCAATAGCGGCAGGAAGAACCAGTCGAGCGCGCCCTTGCTGCCTGCCTGCGCATCGACGATGTCGGACAGGTTGAGGCTGCCGGCGAGAATCAGCACGCTCACCAGCGAGAAACCCATCGCGATCTCGTAGGACACCACCTGCGCGGCCGAGCGCATCGCCCCGAGCATCGCGTAGCGCGAGTTGGAGGCCCAGCCTGCGATGATGATGCCGTACACGCCCATCGAGGTCATCGCGAGCAGGAACAGCAGGCCCGCGTTGGCGTCGGACCAGGCCACGTGCGAACCGATCGGCACCACCGCCCATGCCGCGAACGCGGGCACCAGCGCCCACAGTGGCGCGAGCACGAACAGGGCCTTGTTGGCGCGAGCCGGGTAGACGACTTCCTTGAGCAGGAGCTTGAAGACGTCGGCAAAGGTCTGCAGCAGGCCGAACGGGCCGATCTTGTTCGGGCCGACGCGCACGTGCATCCAGCCGATGACCTTGCGCTCCCACCACACGTACATCGCCACCGCGATGATCACGGGCAGCAGCGGGAACAGCAGCAGGCCGATCGCCATCGTGAGTGTCGGGAAGTGCGAGGCGCAGAACTGGTAGGCGTCGATGATGTAGTTCATGTCGTCGTCACGCCTTGGCGATGTCCACGGTGGCACCGTGTGGCGGCACCGCGCGGGTGGCGGCCAGTCCGGCCTCGATCCACGCCGCCCCACGCGGCACGCTGGCCGACACTTCGACCGGCAGGCTCACGCCCGACACGCTGGCGCTGCCGCCGTGGCCGAGGCCGAGCGCGAGCGCGTCCTGCGGGTTGAGCGTGACGCAGGCCGCGCGCGTGAGCGGATGCGCCTGCAGCGACGCCGCGCGGCGTACCACCTGGTCGCTGCGATAGATCGCGGTGGTGGCCACGCGCGTGAATGCGGCGCTGCCGGCCGTAGCCTCGGCGATACGCCCGGTGGCCGCCCCCATCGGCGCGTCGGCCTTGGCCATCTGCGCACGCAGTTCATCGATCTGCACGAAATCGAACTGCGGCATGCTCAGCGCGGCGCCGAGCGCGCGCAACACGCGCCAGCCGGCCTTGGCCTCGCCCGGCAACTGCGCGCCCGCGGCCAGCACTTGGGTGGTGCCGTCGACGTTGGTGTAGCTGCCGTCCACTTCCGGCGGCAGCCCGATCGGCAACACCGCGTGCGCCGTGCGGCGCACGCCGTTGCAGGCGTAGGCGCCGATGTAGACACAGAACTGCGCGTTGCTGCGCGCCGCATCGAATGCAGCCGGCGCGCTGGTGTCCTGCGAGCCGGCCTGGTAGACCACGAACGTGCGCGGCGGACGCGCCAGCATCGCGGCCGCATCGGGCCCGCCCGCGCGCGGCTGCGCGCCGGCATGGGCGAGTCCGATCGCATTGGCGCCGGAGGGAATCTCGTTGCAGGCGGCGCGACTGGCCTTGGCCAGGAAGTGCGCGGCGGCACGGATCGCCGACGCACGCGGGTGGTTGAGTGCGGTCTCGCCGAGCAGGATCAGCGCATCGCTGCCGGCATCGAACAGCAGCTTGGCCAGCGTCGTTGCGGCAGCACCGGCGCTGCGTCCCTCGATGAGCCTGGCCAGCGCGGTCGATTGCGGCAGGTGGCCGAGGTCGTTGGCCGCCTTGGCCAGGTCCAGCACCGCCTCGACCAGTGCCGGGGGCGTGAGGACCGACTTGCTCGCGGGCTCGAAGGTGAAATCGAAGTCGAGCAGGTTGAGCGCGTGGACCTGCGCGCCCGCCTTCCACGCCTTGCGCAGGCGCTGGTGCAGCAGCGGCATCTCATGGCGCGGGTTGCAGCCGATCAGCAGCACCTGGCGCGCCTTCTCCACCTGTGCGACCGGCATCTGGAAGCGCTGCGCGAACGGCGCATCGGCAAAGTCCTGCACGCGCAGGCGATGGTCGATGGCGTCGCTGCCCAGCCCACGCAGGATGCGGCCGAGCAGATGGCCCTCCTCATTGGAGGCGAGCGGTGCCACCAGCGCGCCCACCTCGCCCTGCGCCGCACGCAGGCCGTTGGCGACGAAGGCGATCGCCTCGTCCCAGCCGACCTCGACCAGCGCGCCGTCCTTGCGGATCAGCGGCCGGGTGGCGCGATCATCCGCCTGCAGGCCCTCGTGGCTGTAGCGGTCGCGATCGGACAGCCAGCATTCGTTGATCGCCTCGTTGTCGCGCGGCACCGTGCGCAGCACCTCGCCGCGGCGCGTGTGCAGCCACAGGTTGGAGCCGAGTGCGTCGTGATAGCCGATGCCCTCGCGCGCGATGAGCTCCCAGGCGCGCGCCTTGAAGCGGAACGGCTTGTTGGTGAGCGCACCGACCGGACACACGTCGATCACGTTGCCCGACAGCTCGCTCATGAGCGGCTTGCCCACGTAGGTGCCGATCTGCAGCCGCTCGCCGCGCTCCATCCCGCCCAGTTCGTGCGTGCCGGCGATTTCGGCCATCACCCGCACACAGCGCGTGCAGTGGATGCAGCGCGTCATCTCGGTCGCCACCAGCGGACCCAGGTCCTCGTCGGCGATGGTGCGCTTGCGCTCGACGAAACGGCTCACCGAACGGCCAAAGCCCATCGTGAGGTCCTGCAGCTCGCACTCGCCGCCCTGGTCGCAGATCGGGCAATCCAGCGGATGGTTGATGAGAAGGAATTCGAGCGCATTGCGTTGGCCGGCCAGCGCCTTGGCCGACTGCGTCCACACGCGCATGCCATCGGCGACCGGTGTGGCGCAGGCGGGTGCGGGCTTGGGCACCATGCGCCCGCCCATCTCGATCTCGACCATGCACTCGCGGCAATTGGCCGCGATCGGCAACTTCTTGTGGTAGCAGAAGCGCGGGATCGCGATGCCGGCCTTGTCGGCGGCCTGGATGATCATCGAGTTCTTCGGCACCACCAGTGACTGGCCGTTGATCTCGATCGTGACGTGATCCGGCGGCACGCCGGGTACTGCGGGCTGGGCGCTCATGACTGCGGGGCCGGAAAGCGGAATGCGAAAAGCGGCAGGCCGGCGGGCCGGCCAGGGTGGGTTGCGGCCAATGCCACGTCGCTGCGGGCCGCGTCATGCCGATGCCGGTTCATGCGGCGGCTCCGACGCGATCGTCGACGATCGAGCGACCGTTCCTGATGAAGTATTCGAACTCGGGCCAGAAATGCCGCAGCATGCCCTGCACCGGCCATGCCGCCGCCTCGCCGAACGCGCAGATGGTGTGACCTTCGATCTGGCCCGTGACCTCGCGCAACAGGTCGAGGTCTTCCAGTCGCGCCTGGCCGTTGACGATGCGCGTGAGCATGCGCTGCATCCAGCCGGTGCCTTCGCGGCAGGGCGTGCACTGGCCGCAGCTCTCCTTCATGTAGAAGCGGCTGATGCGCTGGCAGGCACGCACCATGCAGGTGGTTTCATCCATCACGATGACCGCGCCCGAACCCAGGCCCGAGCCGGCCTTCTGGATCGCGTCATAGTCCATCGTGAGGTCCATCATCACCGCCGCCGGCAGCACCGGCATCGACGATCCGCCCGGGATCACCGCCTTGAGGCGATGGCCGTTGCGCACGCCGCCGGCCATCTCCAGCAGGTCGCGGAATGGCGTGCCGAGCTTGATCTCGAAGTTGCCCGGATTGTTGACGTGGCCGGATACCGAGAACACCTTGGGCCCGCCGTTGTTGGGCTTGCCCTGCGCGAGGAACCACTCGGCGCCCTTGTTGAGGATGCTCGGCACCGAGGCGTAGGTCTCGGTGTTGTTGATCGTGGTCGGCTTGCCGTACAGGCCGAAATTGGCCGGGAACGGCGGCTTGAAGCGCGGCAGGCCCTTCTTGCCCTCGAGCGACTCCATCAGCGCGGTTTCCTCGCCGCAGATGTAGGCGCCGGCGCCGAGCGCGCCATGAATGTCGACGTCGATGCCCGAACCCTGGATGTTCTTGCCGAGCAGCCCCGCGGCATAGGCCTCCTTGAGCGCGGCCTCGAAGTGCTCGAACGGCTCGTGGTGGAACTCGCCGCGCATGTAGTTGTAGGCCACGCTGGTGCCGGTCGCGTAGCAGGCGATCGCGAGCCCCTCGACCACCGCATGCGGGTTGAAGCGCAGGATGTCGCGATCCTTGCAGGTGCCGGGCTCGGACTCGTCCGAATTGCACAGCATGTACTTCTGCATCGTGCCCTTGGGCATGAACGACCACTTCAGCCCGGTCGGAAAGCCCGCGCCGCCGCGGCCACGCAAGCCGCTCTTCTTGAGCTCGTCGATGATCGACGCGGGATCGGGCTTGTCGGCGAGGATCTTCTTCCACGCCTTGTAGCCGTCAACCTTCAGGTAGTTGTCCAGCGTCCACGGCTGCTCGAAATGCAGCGTCGTGTAGACGACCTGGTGTTCCTGGGGTGGATTGCCGTATGCCATGTCGAAGTCGTGGATGCGTGGAATCGGTCCGGGGTGGGAGCGGGTGATGCCGCCTACTTGAGCTCATCGAGGATCTGGTCGACCTGCGCCAGCGTGAGCTTCTCGTGATAGTGGCCGTTGACCACCATCATCGGCGCTCCGCAGCACGCGGCCAGGCACTCCTCTTCCTTCTTGAGGTAGATGCGGCCGTCGCTGCTGCTCTCGCCCAGCTTGATGCCGTACTTGGCCTCGCAGTGGCGCACGATCTCCTCGGCACCGTTGAGCCAGCACGAGATGTTGGTGCAGATCGCCACGTTGTTGCGCCCGACCGGCGTGGTCTCGAACATCGAATAGAACGTCGCGACCTCGTAGCCCCACACGGGCGGCAGGCCGAGATAGCGCGTGACCGCGGTGATGAGCGCATCGGTGAGGTGCCCGCCGTTCTGCTCCTGCGCGGCCCACAGCCCCTGGATCAGCGCCGAACGCTTGCGATCGGCCGGGAACTTGGTGAGCCAGTGGTCGATGTGCGCGCGCGTCTCGGCGCTCAGCGCGACCAGCGGGTCGACGTCCTTGACCTCGTTCCAGTTACCCGTGGGTTTCATCGGTCCACCTCCCCAAAAACCACATCGTAGGTGCCGATCATCGCCACCACGTCGGGCAGCATGTGGCCGCGCACGATCGTGTCCATCGACGACAGGTGGGCGAAGCTCGGTGCGCGGCAGTGCATGCGGAACGGCTTGTTGGCGCCATCGGACACCAGGTACACCGCGAATTCGCCCTTGGGAGCCTCGACCGCGGCGTAGGTCTCGCCCGCGGGCACCATGTAGCCCTCGGTGAACAGCTTGAAGTGGTGGATGAGCGCTTCCATGTCGCGCTTCATCTCCACGCGCGAGGGCGGCGCCACCTTGAAGTTGCGGGTGATGACCGGCCCCGGGTTGGCGCGCAGCCAACGCACGCACTGCTTGATGATGCGGTTGGACTGGCGCATCTCTTCCACGCGCACGAGGTAGCGGTCGTAGCAGTCGCCACGGCTGCCCACCGGGATGTCGAAATCGACCTCGGCATACCTGGCGTAGGGCTGCTTCTTGCGCAGGTCCCACTCGATGCCCGAGGCACGCAGCATCGGCCCCGACATGCCCCACTGCAGCGCCTGCTCGGGCGACACGATGCCGATGTCGACCGTGCGCTGCTTCCAGATGCGGTTGTCGGTGAGTAGCGTCTCGTATTCGTCGACGCGACGCGGGAAATCGTCGGTGAATGCATCGAGGAAATCGAGCATAGACCCGTTGCGCCACTCGTTCAGGCGCTCCAGGTCCTGGCCCTTGTGCCACTTGGACTCGGCGTAACGCGGCATCACGTCGGGCAGGTCGCGGTAGACGCCGCCCGGGCGGTAATAGGCCGCATGCATGCGCGCGCCCGACACCGCCTCGTAGCAATCCATGAGCTCTTCGCGATCACGGAACGCGTACAGGAACACCGCCATCGCCCCGAGATCGAGGCCGTTGGAACCCAACCACATGAGGTGGTTGAGGATGCGTGTGATCTCGTCGAACAGCGTGCGGATCCACTGCGCGCGCTCGGGCACCTCGACGCCGAGCAGATTCTCGATCGCACGCACGTAGGCGTGCTCGTTGCACATCATCGACACGTAGTCGAGGCGGTCCATGTAGCCGATCGAGTGGTTGAACGGCTTGGACTCGGCCAGCTTTTCGGTCGCGCGGTGCAGCAGGCCGATGTGCGGATCGACCCGCATCACGGTCTCGCCGTCGAGCTCCAGCACCAGGCGCAACACGCCGTGGGCGGCCGGATGCTGCGGGCCGAAGTTCATCGTGTAGTTCTTGATTTCCTGCATGGCTTACTTTCCGTCCCGCGCCTTGGCTTCGGCCTGCGCCTGCTCGTAGCGCGAATCGTCGCGGATCGTGCGCGGCACGGTGACGCGCGGCTGGACCGAGGCCACCGGCTCGTACACCACGCGCTTCTTGTCGGCGTCGTAGCGCACCTCGACATTGCCGATGAGCGGGAAGTCCTTGCGGAACGGATGGCCGACGAAACCGTAGTCGGTGAGGATGCGGCGCAGGTCGGGATGCCCCTCGAACACGATGCCGAACAGATCGAAGGCCTCGCGCTCGAACCAGTTCACACCGGGCCACACCGGCACCAGCGAGGCAAGGCTGGGCAGTTCGTCATCGGCGCAGTACGCGCGCACGCGCAGGCGCTGGTTGTGCCTGATCGACAACAGGTGTGCCACCACGGCGAAACGGTGCGGCACGTGCGCCGGTCGGGGCCGCCCGGCCCAGCTGAAACGTCCCGGCCCGGCGCCTTCGACGCCGCGCGAGAAGCCCTGCCAGCTCGCCTCGTCGCCCTGCCACTCGACCTCGCCCCATGACAGATAGTCGACGCCACACAGGTCCATGAGCTGCTCGAACTGCAACTGCGGATCGTCGCGCAGCGTCATGGCCACGTTGAACCAGTTTTCGGGCAACACTTCGATCGTGGTCTGGCCACGCGCCTCGTCGATGCGCGCACAGCGTGCGCCCAGACGGGCCTGGAGCAATTGCGCGAGGGCCGAGTGCGGCACTGGATCGGTTGCGGTCATCTGCGCCTCCATCAGCGCGCGATCGTGTTGGTGCGGCGTATCTTCTGCTGCAGCTGCAGGATGCCGTGGATCAGCGCTTCCGCGGTCGGCGGACATCCGGGCACGTACACATCGACCGGCACGATGCGGTCGCAACCGCGCACCACGGCATAGGAATAGTGGTAGTAGCCACCGCCATTCGCGCACGAGCCCATCGAGATCACCCACTTCGGGTCGGGCATCTGGTCGTAGACCTTGCGCAGCGCGGGCGCCATCTTGTTGACCAGCGTGCCGGCCACGATCATCACGTCCGACTGGCGTGGACTCGGGCGATAGATCACCCCGTAACGGTCCAGGTCCAGGCGCGCCGCGCTGGCGTGCATCATCTCGACCGCGCAACAGGCCAGCCCGAACGTGACCGGCCACATCGAGCCGGTACGCGCCCAGTTGATCAGCGCATCGAGCGAGGCGGTGGCAAAGCCGCGCTGGATCAGCGGATTTTCGGCATCGGGTCGCAGGATGTCATCGACGACATCGACCGGCGCCGGGTTGTGCATCGACGCGCTGACACGGGACACAATGCTCATGCGACGGTCCTGGCAAGCTGATCACGCGAGATGGCCACGCCGCCGCATGCGCACGCGCATGCCGCCGCTACGCCGCGGTGGGGCCTCATTCCCATTCCAGCGCCCCCTTCTTCCACACATAGGCGAAGCCGAGCACGAGCAGGCCGAGGAACAGTCCCATCTCGACGAAGCCGACCAGGCCGAGGCTGCTGAACACGGTCGCCCACGGGAATACGAAGGCGATTTCGAGATCGAAGATGATGAACAGGATCGCGATGAGGTAGTAGCGCACGTCGAAGCGCAGGCGCGAATCCTCGAACGCCTCGAAGCCGCACTCGTAGGCCGAGGCCTTCTCACGATCGGGTCGCCGCGGGCCAAGCACGTTGCCGATGGCAATCAGGGCGACACCGATGATCGTCGCCACCACGAGGAACAACAGCACCGGAAAATATTCGGCCAGCACAGACACCTCCGCGCCGTCGGCGCATCAGCGGTCGGGCCGGCGCAACCGGCACGACGACGGTAAAGAACGATCCGGAACGACGATCGCCTGCCAACGGCGATCGTCGTCCGCATCAAAGTGGTGCCCAAGAGAGGACTCGAACCTCCACGGGTCTCCCCGCTACCACCTCAAGGTAGTGCGTCTACCAATTCCGCCACCTGGGCACTGCCAACTTTCCGTCCTTCCTACTTGCCGGGTTCGGGCGCGGCCGCAGGCGGTGGTGCCGCCGGCTTGTCGCCCTGCGCCGCCGGAGCAGCCGGTGCGGCCGGCTTGTCCGAGGCGGGTGCCGCGCTGGCCGCGGGCACGTCGCTCGTCGCCGCCGGTGCGGGATCGGCCGGCTTGGCGGGCGTGGTGACGCCTGCCATCACGCCCAGGTCCGTGCTGGTCGGCCGATCGCCTGCCGTACGGCTCACGTACATGCCCATGCCGAGGCTGAGCAGGAAGAACAAACCGGCAAGCACCGCCGTGCTGCGCGACAGGAAGTTGGCCGAGCCGCGCGCACCGAAGACGGTCGCCGACGCGCCGCCGCCGAAGCCTGATCCCGCGTTGGCGCCCGCGCCACGCTGCAGGAGGATCAGGACAGTCATGGCGACCGCCGTCAGCACATAAAGGACATTGGCAACGATAAACAGCATCTTGCACTCTTCACGAAACGGAGGCGGCAGCACCGATGGCGCGGAAATCCGCTGCCGACAATGACGCACCGCCGATCAAACCACCATCCACATCCCGCTGGCCGAACAGTTCGGCCGCATTGGCGGGTTTGACGCTGCCGCCATACAGGAGCCGCAGCGAGTCGGCGATTGTAGCATCGTGCCGCGCGAAAGTGTCACGCATGAAGGCGTGCACCTGCTGCGCCTGCTCCGGGGTCGCGGTGCGCCCAGTGCCGATCGCCCACACCGGCTCGTAGGCCACCACGGCCTGCGCGAACGCGGCGATGCCCGCGGCGGCGATGACTGCGTCGAGCTGGCGCCCCACGACCTCGCGCGTGAGGTCGGCCTCACGCTGCTGCAGGGTCTCGCCCACGCACAGGATCGGCACCAGCGCGGCCTGCTGTGCAGCGCTGAACTTCGCGGCGACGAGCGCATCATCCTCGCCGTGGTACTGGCGCCGCTCGGAATGCCCGACCAGCACGTAGCGGCAACCGATGTCCTTGAGCATCGAGGCGGCCACTTCGCCGGTGTAGGCACCGCCGGCGTGCGCCGATACGTCCTGGGCGCCAAACGCCAGGCCGCTTGCCGCGTGGCGCGTCAGCAGCAGGTCCAGGTAGGGGAACGGCGGCAGGACCGCAAGTTCGACCGCCCCGCCCGCATCGACCGCAATCGCATCGACGAGCTCGATCGCCATCGCACGCGAGCCGTGCATCTTCCAGTTTCCGGCAACCAGTGGTCGACGCATGGGATCGCGGGCCCGCTTCGAGAGGGCGGCCAGCATAGCCGCGCATGCGGCGCAGGCTCAAGCCGGCGGCTGCGGCGTGCGGGCGCAGACCGGCTGGTGACGTACATCGGGTTTGGTGGGCGGTGCAGGGATCGAACCTGCGACCCTTGCCGTGTGAAGGCAATGCTCTACCGCTGAGCTAACCGCCCGGAACTGTTGCGACCGATTCCCGCGATGCGCCGCGGCGGCAACGCCGATGCGCTGCCGCCGCGCCGGATCTGGTGCCGGAGAAGGGAATCGAACCCCCGACCCACGCATTACGAATGCGTTGCTCTACCAGCTGAGCTACTCCGGCGAGGGCCGCGGAGTATAGACACTCGCCCGTTGGGCGACAACCGCCGGGCGGCTCCACGCATACGTCGGCGCCGCAGGATCACCAGCACTTGCCATTGCTTTCGGTGCCGGACTGGCCCTTGAAACCGGTGTTGGTCAGGGTCAGGTTCCCGCACTGGTCGGGCGCCTGCGCGCCTTGCGGCGTGGCGGTGAGCGTGTAGGTCTGGTCGCTGTTGCCCAAGGCCACGTCGACCGTGTAGTACCTGTTCTCCGAGGTGGTGCCAAGGCCGAGGTCGGCCATCGCGCCGTAGCGGTTGAGGCTGGTGAAACGGCGCTCCTGCGCCGCGGCCACACGCATGAGGAACTCCTTGCCGTCGGCACGCCGCGTCCGCAACACGTAGTTCGTGTAGCTGGGATACGCAATCGCAGCGAGGATCGCCACGATCGCCACCACGATCATGAGTTCGATCAGCGTGAAACCCCTGGCTTGCTTCATGTTTGCTCTCCTGCAGTGCATGCGGCCGCGGAGGATGCGACCGCATGCACGACCCTGTGGTTACTGGTTGAGCAGCTCGCGCCAGCCGCTACGATGCCAGATCGGAATCGCCGCGGACAGAACCTGGTCGATGGCCTCGCGCACGGGGATCGGGATGCCGGCCGGCAGACCCACGATCACGCCACCGCCGCCACCACGCTTGATCACCGGATCGCTCGGCGGCTCCGGCGCGGTCACCACCGCTCCGATGAGGCCGCGGCCACTACCGATGCCACCCGCGGTCGGAATCGCTGCGCCGGTGGCCGCATCGATGGCCATGATCGAGTAGCGCGCACCCGGATCGCAGGGGTCGTCGCTCTTGGGAATCAGCCCGTACAGCAACGCGACGTTGGCGGTCACCACCGGGACCGCGCGGCGCTGCGCGCGCTCACCCCGCTCGGTGGCGATATTGAGGCGCATGCGCCAGCCGTGCGCCGCCACCGATGTCACGATCGGGTCGCCGCTGGCGTCCACCGAACCCATGCGCATCGGCGGCACTGCCGACGGCAGCGTGCCTCCGGGATTGGTGTAGCCCGTGATGCTGCGCACGTCGTTGCCGTCCTGGGCGATCGTCTGGGTGATGAGCTGGTTGGCCTTGATCGGATACCAGGCCGAGGCCGTGCCGTAATCGCGGATGCCGTAGAACGCCTGCTGCGGAATCAGGCTGGTGCGGTCGTCCTCGCCCAGGTACTTGCCGGTGCCGAACACGAGAATGGCACTGCGCGTGACCGGGTCGGCCAGTGCCGTGGGATTGAACACGATCGGCTGGTCGCCTGCAGCCGCCGCTCCGCCGCTGCCGTAGGTCGTGAACATGAGATCGACCTTCCAGTCATTGGGATCGTCGGCCGACAGATCGAAGCGCCACAGGTTGCCGGCAAGGTCGCCTGCATACGCGAGATCATCGACCTCGTTGCTGCCCACATCGAACACCATGGGCGTGGACAGGCCGAAGGTCTTGAAGCCCGCCGGCGGCGTCTGCGGCGCCTGGCTCGTGCGCAGCTCCTTGATCAGGGTGCCGGTTGCCAGGTCGATGACGAGCAGCGAGGTCCGGCTCGCCGCGGCTTCGAAGCGGTCGGAATCGCGAGCGGCCGCCTCGACGTTCTCGGGGAAGTAACCCGTCGAGACCAGCGCGACCCACTTGTCGTCGTAATTCAGGCGCGCGATGTTGATCGAGTCATAGGTGTACCCGAGCGAGGCGCAGCTGCGTGCGCCGGGACTGCATGGCGGATCCCCCGCGGCGCTCGCGACATCGCCGCTGCTGAACTCCCACATGACCACGCCGTTGGTGCCCGCCGCGGTGGTCTCGTCGGGCTGGCTCGGTGCCGTCACGTCGAGCGCGTACACGCCACGGCCTCCCAGGCGCAGCGACCCCACCAGCACCGTACGCCAGCGGCCATTGATGAATACATCGCGCTCGCGCGGCTTGGCATCCACACCCGGCACGAGGTCGGCATCGCGCACCGTGGCAGCAGCCAGGCGGCCGTTGCGAATCACCGTGTCGGGCACGAATGCCCATGACTCGACGCCGGTGTCGGCATCGAACGCATGCAGCATGCCGTCGTTCGCACCCACGTACGCCATCGGGCGGCGCGCGCGCTGCGCATTCTGGTACTGGGCATAGGTCTGGCCACTCGTCGCGGCGGTGGCTTCGGGCGAACCCGCGGGAAACATGTCGTGGTAGCCACCGCGCGGGGACGACACATAGGCCGGTTCACCGTTGATCACCGCACCCAGCAGCGATTGGCGCTGGCGCAACAGCGGCGTGGCCGGCGCGGTTTCGTTGTCGCGCTTGCCGCGCAGGTAATCCACGCGATCGGAACCGTAGCCATCGCAGTTGGGACCCGTGCCCGTGCATGGCGCCATGCCGGGCTTCTGGTTGAGTGCATTCTGCTGTGCGCTGGTCAGGCTGGCCCAGCGGAATGGCCTGCCGCCCGCCGCGCCATCCGAGGTCACCATGATGCGGCTGTTGGGATCACGCACCGGATTCGTGCCGGCTGGATCGGCGCAACTGCCACCCGTGAGCAGACAGCCTGCATCCCACACCACGCTGTCGGGTTGGCCGGCCGCATCGAGCGTCATCCGGCGCAGGCTGCCCGGCCAGCCGCTGGTGTCATAGCCACCGCGATAGGCACTGTTGCCGCCGGTCATGATCGGCAGCGATACCGCGGCCGGAGTCGAGGAACTGCTCTGCGCGACCACGCTGGCGATGATCCGGCGCAGCGCGTTGATGAGGTCGTCGGGGCTGGCCGCCGAGATGTAGTCACCGCGGCTGTTGAGCCCGGCATGCCACATGTCGTCGATCTTCTCGTTGGTGTCGCTGTAGGGTGAGCTGCCGATGAGCCCGGGCCACTGGATGTCGCCCTGGCGCAGCTTGAGGTAGTTTGCCGCGGTCTGCGGGATCGTGCCGCTCACGCCCAGGCCGATCATGAACTGCACCATGTGCGGCCAGGTGGCCGGGTCGTTGGCCGGATTCCAGTACAGCTCCTTGTTGTCGAGCCAGTTGTCGCCCGGCTGCAGCGGCGTGCTGCCGGTGATGCCGGTGGTGCGATCGGCCAGATAGGGACGCACCTTGAGCTTGGTCTGGGGATTGCCCTGGAAGTCCGGGCGCAGATCGGTGGCCCAGTAATGGAACGCGATGTTGGCCATCGTGTTCTGGGCCGCGGCGGTCGCGGTCTCGTTCCAGAAGATCTTCGACTGCAGGTCAGTGGTCGAATAGCTGCGGCCATCGGGCAGAGAGCCGATCGCGATCGTGTCCTTGCGCGTGACCGACACCGTGGAGTTGTTCCACAGGCCGTCGGTCATCTGGATGTGGAAGTTCTTGCGGCAACTGAGCTCACGCCCGGTGGCGCGTTCCCAGTACGGATTGGTGTCGGATGCGCCCGTCGCGCGCTGGTAGAACTGGCCGACGCGATTGGCCGCGGTCTGGTTGGGGGTGTTGCCGCCCACGGGCGTGGAGAACAGCCAGTTGTAGAAATCCGTGCGCGTCGTCACCGCCGCGTCTTCGAATGGGTAGATCCTGGTGTTGGTATTGAGCTGGCGCGTGTTGATGTTCTGCCACGCCACGCGAATGCCCTTGTCGAACGAGGCATAGGCGCGCGAGACCGAGCTCACCGACGCCGTGTAGCGCGTGTGGTAGTAGGAATACCAGTTGGCGAAGTTCTGCTGCTCGGCGACGGGCAGCGGCACCCATTCCCAGTTGCCGGGTGTGTACAGCGTCCCGGTATTGCTGATGCGGCCATCGGCGTCGAGCGTGAGCGTGACGCTGCTCTTGAGGCGGTAGTAGCCCGCAGTGTTGCCGCAAAACCGAGTTCCGCTCCCGAGGTTGCGCGTGCTGGAGCTCGTGGGCGACACGGGACGGTTGGGCAGAATGCCGTTGTCCCACGCCGCCGTGAAGCGCGCGTCGGGGAACGCACTCACGCCATCGGCCTTGAGCGGCGGCAGGTAGGTCGAGTTGGGGTTGTAGTACACGCCGTTCATCGCCCACGACCGCGGATCGGCCGGATCGGTCACGCGCGGATCGATCACGCCGGCGCACAGGTAAGGCGAACCACCGCTGTTCCAGGACTGCGAACCCGAGGTGTTCTGCTGGTCGCTCGCCCCCCAAGCCGCGCCGGTGTACGGGCGCCGGTCGGGCATGTAGTTGCGCCCCATCGAGCCCGAATCGTCGAAGGTGAGGACCACGTTGGGCGCGACCTTGGAGGTCAGCTCGGGCGGCGTGGTGAGCAGGTTCACCGTGCCCGGCGCCGGGGTCGGTCCCGCTGCCTGCGCCACGGGCACGGCGCCGATGCCGGTGGCAGCACACACGAGTGCGATCGAAAGGGTCAGGCTGGACGATGAGATGAGGCGGTTCATGGGCTCGCTCCTGGGCACATCGACGGGATCACGGCTACGGCGTGGCCGCGCCGGCATCGGTCATGTTGGATGCTGAATACACGCTCTCGACCACACGCTGCACCGAGGCGTTGCCGCCCTGGCTGCGCGCGGTGATGCGGTAGAAGTGGTAGGCGTTCTGGGATTCCGGATCGATCGCGCCCGACTGCTGGCCGAACTTGGGCGGCACATTCGGACCCACGTCCTCGATCATCACCTCGGGTTGCCGCGCGAGCGAAGCGGTCTCCTCGTCGCCACCCAGACCCGACAGCACATGGGCGTAGCTGGGCATGCCCGGCAGGGCCGACACCCACGAGAACGAACTGCGGAACTGCTGCACGCCCGCGAGCAGCGTGCCGGTCTGGCTTGGCCGGTAGACACAGGTATCGGTGCCGCCCACGCACGGTGGCAGCGGATTGCCCACGGGGTCGTTGAACCTCACGTGCCACAGCCAGGCTTCGGTACCGCGCACCGCGCTTTCCGCACCCATCATCGCGAGCTGCTGGTTGCGCATGCCACCGGTCATCTTCTCCTGCAGGATCGAGGTGCCCATCGCGGTCAGCGTGAGCAACGTGATCAGCAGCAGGAATACCAGCGCCACGAACAGCACGGCGCCGCGCTGCTGTCGCCCAATGGAAATGGTCTGCATGGTCATCATGGTCGGCCTAGAGGTGGCGGTCACGGACGGAAACATAGGCGATGAACTCCCGGCGCAACTGGCTGCCGGCATTGATCCCCGAGGGCAGTGCATCACCGTCGGCCCTGGTGAAGGTGCTGCCATCGAAACGATAGGTGCGGCCCGCATTGTCGAGCCCGAACACCTCGTTCACGGTGTTGAGCAGCAGATGCGGTTCGATCGTGCGTACCGCACGCCACATGCAGCCGGGTTCGAGATTGAGCCCGGGAGGTGGCGCCGGGCAGCCGCCCGCGCCATTGACCTGCTCGGCGGTCAGGAACTGGGTGTTGCCGCCCGCGTCCTGTACGCCATAGCGGAACGCGAGCTGGTCCACCCCGCGCACGAGTTCCTGCTCGACACCGTTCTCGCGACGGATCAACACCGGGATCAGGCGCTGCGCGGCGGCGCTGTTGGGCCGCGCATCCGGGCTGTTGTCGGCACGGAACGCGAGGTAGTAGCTCACGGTCACGAAGTCGTCGGTGAAGTTGAACAGGCGCACGTCACGCGTGCTGTTGCCCGCGCAAACCGCGCCCAGCGCACCGGGCAGGATGCCGCCGCTGGTCGCGGGCGCGGTGCCGATCGTGACCGTGTTGCCGGCCACGGCGCTGATCGGGACCACCACGGGATTGACGCAATCGGAAATGAGCGCAAGCCCCGGCTGCATGCGCGAAATGGGATCATCGCCCGTCTGCGGACTGAGCGTGATCGCGGTGCCATTGGTCAATGGCGCCGCCGCCGGTGTCGCGCACGCGCCCATGCCCACCGGCCAGCCCGTGCCGCGCTGATAGCGAATCGTGAGCACGTCGGAGGCTGGCACGCGGCTGCCGTCAGCCAAGCCCATCGCGGGAATCTGGCCCGGCCCGGTGGGCATCGTGGGTGTGCAACTGCTCGAACTGCAGGAATAGCCCTGCACGAACCAGCGTGGGCTCAGCGCATAGGCGACCGTCGCCGATGCCGCAGCCGCGTTGCCCGAGCCGTCGATGCTGTTGATCCTGCTGTCGGGCAGCCTGAGATCGGGCGCAAACACCATCGGCGCGCGCGCCGGCACCACGGGCGACACCGTACCCGGTGCCGCGCCGCCCTGGGTGTTGCTGCAGTACTGCGCGCCGAGCATGCGCAAATCGCGCTCCATCTGGCTGACCGCGAAGCGCCCGTTCTCCTGCAAGCGCGCCAGCGCATCCTGCAGCTTGTTGGTGCGGCTGGTGCTGTTGAACAGGCTCATGATGCCGATGCTGAGCAGCAGCCCCAGCGTCAAGGCGATCATGATCTCGATCAGGGAGAAGCCGCGGGCGGCGACGACATTGCGGCGGACGGCCGCGCTGGCTGGACGAGGAATCATGGCTGGAACACCCAGGCAAAGGTTTGCGTGGCCGGCGCACTCGGCGTCGCGCTGCGGGACAGGTCGGCTTCGGTCCATTCGATCACCATCGAACACACACCGTTGAACGGCTCGGTGCCCGTCCCCACGGGCGTGTTGCCTTCGCCGTAGCCGCCGTTGCATGTGATCGTGGCCTCGCCGGCAGGCAACTGGTCGATGAGCTGCTGGCTCCACAGCTCCTTGTCGCGCGCGGCCAGAGCGGTCGGGTTGCAGGCGCCACCGCAGTTGCCGGCTCCGACCGTGCTCGCGTTGTAGGTGCCGTTGTAGTCGTTGGCATGGCCCACGTTGCTGCGCATGCGGTCGGCCATCGATTGGGCGAGGAACGAAGCCTGGGTGCGCAGGTAGGCACTGTGGTTGGTGCGCACCGACAGCACCATCAGGCCGGCCACGCCGAGCAGGCCCAACGTGAAGATCAGCACGGCGATCAGCACTTCGAGCAGGGTGAAGCCGCGGGGTTGCTTGGACAGGATCATCGTGGGGTCCTCAGCCGCAGGCGCCGGCGGGTGAACTGGTGGTGTCGCGGTGACTTTCGAGGGTGCCGCTCGCACCCACGTGTATCCAGCGCGACTGCAACGCGTCGGCGTAGCCGGCGGGCCGGCACACGCTGAAGTCGAAACCCGCGCCGCCGCCCTGCAGGCCGCCCATCGCGGTGAACACCACCTGGGTACCGCTGCCAAGGATGCGATAGCCGTCATCGAGCGCATCCTGATGGCGCAGGCACAGCGGCACCGTGCTCGCGGGCACCACCGCATTGTCCAGATACGCGGTGCACGCCGCCGAAGTGGCGCCCGGCGACGTGGGCGTCGCCTCCACGCCAGTCGCGGTCTCCTTCGACACCACCACCTGCCAGCCCTGGCTCCAGTCGCCACCGTTGGCGATCACCGCCGCGGGGCGACCGCGCTTGACCGCTTCGGTGCGCGCGGTATTGAGCGCACCGATCAGGTTGTTGGTGTTTTCGGTCACCGCCATGCGCGCGGAAAACTCGCGGAAACTCGGAAACGCGATCGCCGCAAGGACGGCCACCAGGGCCACCGTGATCATGAGCTCGATCATCGTGAAGCCGCGCGTACGCACTGGCCGCGAACTCCCCCTGCGAGCCTTGCATGCTTGGATATGCATCAAAACCTCCGCCGATGTGTCCATCCGCCCGGATCGTCGCACGCCGGTGGCGCAGTGCGATAGGCCTATCCTAGCCACAAGCCTGCGACAAGGCGGGCCGGCCCCGATCATCGGCGACAGTCCGCCGACGAACGGCGCGCCTGCCCATGCGGGACGGCCTGCGCGAGGCGGTGCCGTGACGGTCGGCGCGGCCGCACCGGCCTAGCGCGCGCGCCGCAGGCGCAGCTCCCTGGGCAGCGCGAACACCATGTCCTCGGGCTTGCCGTCGAGTTCGCGCACGCTGCTCGCGCCCACCGCGCGCAGGTGCTCGACCACCTCGCGCACGAGCTTTTCGGGCGCCGAGGCCCCCGCGGTCACGCCGATGCGCTGGCGTCCCTCCAGCCACAGCGGGCTGATGTCGCTGGCGCCATCGATGAGGAACGCAGGCACGCCCTGCTTTTCGGCCAGCTCGCGCAGGCGGTTGGAGTTGGAGCTGTTGGGCGAGCCCACCACCAGCACGAGGTCGCACTGCTGGCCGAGCCGGCGCACCGCGTCCTGGCGATTCTGCGTCGCATAGCAGATGTCGTCGTGGCGCGGACCCTGCAGCGCGGGAAACCGCTCGCGCAGCGCCTTGATGATCGCGATGGTGTCATCCACCGACAGCGTGGTCTGGGTCACGTAGGCGACCTGTTCGGGATCGCGTGGCTGCAGCCGCGCCACGCCCGCGAGATCCTCGACCAGGTGAATCGCACCCGCATAGGCCGCATCCCACTGCCCCATCGTGCCCTGCACTTCGGGATGGCCTGCGTGGCCGATCAGGGCCACGTCGCGCCCGGCCTTGCCATGCCGACCCACTTCCAGGTGCACCTTGGTGACCAGTGGGCAGGTCGCGTCGAAGATGCGCAGCTTGCGCTGCGCCGCCTCCTCGCGCACCGCGCGCGACACGCCATGGGCGCTGAAGATCGCGGTGGCGCCGTTGGGCACCTCGACCAGGTCCTCGACGAACACCGCGCCCTTCGCCCGCAGGTTGTCGACGACGTAGCGGTTGTGCACGACCTCGTGGCGCACGTAGATCGGCGCGCCGAAGGCTTCCAGCGCACGCTCCACGATCTCGATCGCGCGATCGACACCCGCGCAGAAGCCGCGCGGATTGGCCAGGATGACTTCCATCGGCCGATTATCCGCGCTGGCCACGCGCGTGCCCACTGCCCAGGCCGTACACGATGAGCATGACCGCACCGATGCTGATCGCGGCATCGGCGATGTTGAACGCGGGCCAGTGCGCGTCCCCCCAGTGCACGTCGATGAAGTCGACCACGTGGCCGAGCCGCAGGCGATCGGCGAGGTTGCCGAGCGCGCCGCCGACGATGAGCGCGAGCGGCGCGGCGTTGCGCCAGTCGTGGCGCGGCAGCCGCGCGAGCCACCACGCCATCACGCCGCTCACGCCCACGGCCAGCGCGGTGAACAGCCAGCGCTGCCAGCCGTCGGCCGAGGCGAGCAGGCTGAAGGCCGCGCCGGGATTGAATGCGAGCGTCCAGTCGAGCAGGCCCGCGATCACCTGCTGCGGCACATGCGGCGTGAGCTTGGCCAGCGCGAGCAGCTTGGTGGCCTGGTCGAGCCCGATCACGAGCACCGACAGCAGCAGCCAGACCAGTGCGGAGCGCGCCGGCGGCCCGGATGCGGGGGAAGTCATCGCCGATACCCCACTCAGAACCAGCGGCGCCGCTCGCCGCCGCGCTCGACATTGTCGACGCAGCGCGAACAGATCTGCGGGTGCGCGGCCTCGGCCCCCACGTCGTCGCGGTAATGCCAGCAGCGAATGCACTTGGCGGCCTCGCTGGCGCGCGCGGCCAGCGTGACCCCGCCGTCCGCGAGCGTGACCACCATCGCATCCTGCGCCGGCGTCGTGGCCTCGGCCCAGTCCAGGCGCGAGGTGATGAAGAAGAAGCGCAGTTCTTCGGCCACCTCGGCATAGCGCGCGCGGATCGCCGCATCGGCATGCAGCGTGACCTCGGCCTGCAGCGAGGCACCGATCACCCCGCTCGCCCGCATGCCCTCGAGCAGGCGCGCCGCGCCGCTGCGGATCGCCAGCAGGTCGGCCCACCACTGGCGCCGTTCGGGCGTGCCCTGGGTCGCGGCGAGGCCGTCGTACCACTGCTCGAACAGCACCGATTCGTCGCGCCGGCCCGGGATCAGCGGCCAGATCTCCTCGGCCGTGAACGACAGGATCGGCGCAATCCAGCGCACCAGCGCCTCGACGATGCGGTACATCGCGCTCTGCGCGCTGCGCCGGCCATGGCTGTCGGTGGGCATCGTGTAGAGCCGGTCCTTGGTCATGTCCAGGTACAGCGCGCCCAGTTCGTTGGTGCAGAAGTTCTGCACGCGCGCGACCACTTCGGGGAAGTCATGCTGCGCGTAGGCCGCGATCACCGCGACCTGCACGTCATGGGCCTGCTGCACCGCCCACTGGTCCAGCAACAGGCAATCGGCCACCGGCAGCAGGTGGCGCGCCGGATCGAAGCCATCGAGGTTGCCGAGCAGGAAGCGCGCGGTGTTGCGGATGCGCCGGTAGGAGTCGGCCACGCGCTTGAGGATCTCGTCGGACACCGCGATCTCGTTGCGGTAGTCGGTGGAAGCCACCCACAGGCGCAGCACGTCGGCGCCGAGGGTGTCGACCACCTTCTGCGGCGCCACCACGTTGCCGAGCGACTTGGACATCTTGCGGCCCTGCGCGTCGACGGTGAAGCCGTGGGTGAGCACCACGTCGTAGGGCGCGCGCCCGTACAGCGCGCTGGCAGTGAGCAGCGAGGACTGGAACCAGCCGCGGTGCTGGTCCGAGCCTTCCAGGTACATGACCTTGTCGCCGGGCTTGCGCGCGAGCTGCGCACGCTGGTCGAGCACGCAGTGGTGGGTCACGCCCGAATCGAACCACACGTCGAGGATGTCGGTGACCTTTTCGTAGCGATCGGCCTCGGCACCGAGCAGTTCGGCCGGGTCGAGCGCGTACCAGGCATCCACCCCCGCCTGCTCCACCCGCTGCGCCACCTGCTCCATGAGCTCGACGCTGCGCGGATGCGGCTGCTGGCTTGTCTTGTCGACGAACAGCGCGATCGGCACGCCCCAGGTGCGCTGGCGCGAAATGCACCAGTCCGGGCGCCCCTCGACCATGCCCGCGATGCGCTCCTCGCCCCAGGCCGGGTACCAGTCCACGTCGTCGCGGATCGTGGCCAGCGCCGCCTTGCGCAGGCCGGCCGCTTCCATGCCGATGAACCACTGTGGCGTGGTACGGAATGCCACCGGCGTCTTGTGCCGCCAGCAGTGCGGATAGCTGTGCGTGATGGTGGCCTGCGCCAGCAGCACGCCACGCTCGCGCAGCAGGTCGACCACCGCATCATTGGCCTTCCAGATGAACTGGCCCGCGAACAGCGGCGTGCCGGGCAGGTACACGCCATTGCCGCCCACCGGGTTGAGCTCGCCCGCGGGCGTCGCCTCGACGATGCCGTAGTGCTGGCCGACCGCGAAGTCCTCCGCGCCGTGGCCGGGCGCGGTATGCACGGCGCCGGTGCCATCGGTCGCCGACACATGGTCGCCCAGGATCAACGGCACCGTGCGCGGGTAGAACGGATGCTGCAGCACACCCGTGGCCTCGGCCGCGGTCGCCGCGGCCAGTGCCGCGCCCTTGGCCTGCCCGAGCACCTGCGGCCGCTCCACGCCGTAGCGTGCCAGCGCCGATGCGGCCAGCGCCTGCGCGAGCACCAGCAGCACGCGGCGCCCCGCGCGCGGCGGGCCCTCGACCAGCACGTAGTCGAGGTCGGGGCCGAGCGCCACGGCGAAACTCGCCGGCAGGGTCCACGGCGTGGTGGTCCAGATCGGCACCGCCACGATGTCGTCGGCGGCGAGGTCCACGCCGAAGCGGGCCGCGAGCGCCCGCGCATCGAGTGCGTCGTAGGCCACGTCGATCGCGCTCGATGGCTTGTCCTGGTATTCGATCTCGGCCTCGGCCAGCGCCGAGCCGCAGTCGAAGCACCAATGCACCGGCTTGAACCCGCGCAGCACGTGGCCATTGGCGTGGATCCGCGCGAGCGCACGGATCATGTCCGCCTCGTAGCGGAAGTCCATGGTGCGATACGGGTTGTCCCAGTCGCCGAGCACGCCCAGGCGCTTGAAGTCGGCACGCTGCAGGTCGATCTGTTCGCTGGCGTAGGTGCGGCACAGCCGGCGGAACTCGGCCGCGTCGACCTTGTGGCCGACCTTGCCGACCTTCTTCTCGATCGCGATCTCGATCGGCAGGCCGTGGCAGTCCCACCCCGGCACGTAGGGCGAGCGGTAGCCGGCCAGCAGCGCCGACTTGACCACGATGTCCTTGAGCACCTTGTTGACCGCATGGCCGATGTGGATCACGCCATTGGCGTAGGGCGGCCCGTCATGCAGGATGAAGGCGTGCTCGCGCGTGGCGCAACGCTGCTGGATCCGCGCGTAGCGCTGCGACTTCTCCCACGCCTCGAGCATGTCCGGTTCGCGCCTGGCCAAGTCGGCCTTCATCGCGAACGAGGTGTTGGGCAGGTTGATGGTGTTCTTGTAGTCCTGGCTCATGCAAGGCTCGGGCATCGGCAATGGGGGCAAGACACGGCAATCGGTGGCACGGGCATCGGCGCGGACCTCAGGCGCAACGCCGCGCGGCAAGCAGTTCGCGCGCCTGCGCGGCGTCGCGTTCGATCTGGCGCACCATCGCGGGCAGGTCGTCGAACTTGCGCTCGTCGCGCAGCCTGGCCACGAACTCGACCTCGATGCGGCGTCCGTACAGGTCGCCGTCGAAGTCGAACAGGTGCGCCTCCAGCAACGGCTCGGTACCCGCCACGGTCGGACGGATGCCAAGGCTCGCCACGCCCGGCAGCGCAGTCGCGGCCACGCCGTGCACACGCACCGCGAAGATGCCGCCCAGTGGCGCCGTGCGCCGGCCAAGACGGATGTTGGCGGTCGGATAGCCGAGCTTGCGGCCCAGCTGCAGGCCACGCACCACGTGGCCGCCGATCGAAAAGCGCCGGCCGAGACCGCGCGCGGCCGCATCGAACTCGCCCAGCGCGAGCAAGGCGCGCAATGCGCTGCTGCTCACGCGCTCGTCGCCCTCGCGCACGTCGGCCAGCACCTGCAGCGTGAAGCCGTGCGCGGTCGCCAGCTGCTCCAGCAGCGCCACGTTGCCGCGCCGTGCGTGGCCGAAGTGGAAATCGGCCCCCACCCACAGCTCGCGCATGCCCGCGCGGGCGAGCAGCAACTGCTCGACGAACGCGGCGGCGCTCATCGCGGTGAGGTGCGCGTTGAAGCGCAGCGCGAGCACGCGCCCGATGCCGCTGTCCAGCAGCAGTGCGAGCTTGTCGCGCGCACTGGTCAGGCGCGGCACCGCGTGGCCCTGCGCAAAGTACTCGCGCGGTACCGGCTCGAAGGTCACGGCCAGCGACTGCAGGCCGAGTTCGCGCGCACGCGCGCAGGTGCGCGCAAGCAGCGCTCGATGGCCCAGATGCACGCCATCGAACGCACCCACGCACACGACACTGCCGCCCGGCGCCAGACTCGGCCCGGCGGCGTCACGAAACAGCCGGTTCATCGCGCGAGTATAGCCGCTGCGCCGCAGCAATCGCGGCGACCGGGTGCGCGCACGGCGCGCCGCAGCGACCGGCTCAGCTGGCACGCAGGTCGCGCAGGCGCAGGCCCGCCGCCAGCAGCACGAGCACGAAGGTGCCGGCCGCGGCCGCGATCACCGCGCCCAGCCGCCACACGCGCGCGAGCGCACCCCACTCGCCCCAGACCGGCCAGTACCACCGTGCCAGCAGCAGCACCAGCACCATCGCCACGCAGGCGAGCGCGAGCCGCAGCAGATGACGCCCCCAGCCGGGCTGGCGCTGGTAGACGCCCTCGCGCCGCAACGCGCGCCACAGCAGTGCCAGGTTGAGGTAGCTGGCCAGCGCACTGGCCAGCGCCAGCCCCATGTGCAGGCCGGGCACGCGCGCGATGCCGGCCAGCCAACCCTCGGCGAGATCGGCCGGTTCGTGCCACAGCCAGAACAGCAGCGCCACGAACAACAGGTTGAGCAGCATGTTGGCGCACATCGCGGCCACGCCCGCGCGCACCGGCGTGGCGGTGTCCTGGCGCGCGTAGAACGCCGGCGCGAGCACCTTGACCAGCACGAACGCGGGCAGGCCCAGCGCGAGTGCCGACAGTGACAGCGCGGCCATGTCGACGTCGTGCGCGGTGAAGCGGCCGTATTGCAACAGCGTCGCCAGGATCGGCCCGGCCAGCAGCACCAGCGCGAGCATGGCCGGCACCGCGATCAGCAATGCGGTGCGCAGGCCCCAGTCCAGCGCCCGCGCGAATGCCGCGCGGTCGGTACCGACGTGGTGGCGCGACAGCGACGGCAGGATCACCGTGCCCAGCGCGACGCCGAACACCCCGAGCGGAAACTCGAGCAGGCGATCGGTTTGCGCCAGCCAGGTCTGCGACCCGGCCACCAGGAACGAGGCGATGAGCGTGTCGAGCAGCAGGTTGACCTGCGCCACCGACGAGCCGAACAGTGTCGGCAGCATGAGCCTGAGCACGCGCCGCACGCCCTCGTGGCGCCAACCCCAGCGCGGCCAGACGAGCAGCCCCAGGCGCGCCAGCGCGGGCAGCTGCAGCAGCAGTTGCAGCACGCCCGCGGCGAGGATCGCCCAGCCCAGCGCCATGATCGGCACGTCGAAGAACTGCCGCCCCCAAAGCGCCGCCGCGATCATGCACAGATTGAGGATCACCGGCGTGAGCGCGGGCAGCATGAACTGGTGGAAGCTGTTGAGCACGCCACCGGCGAGCGCGGTCAGCGACACGAACAGCAGGAACGGGAAGGTCACGCGCAGCAGGTCGCTGGTGAGGCCGTACTTGTAGGGGTCATCGATCGAGCCGGGCGCGAAGGCCGCGGCCAGCCACGGCGCGCCGAGCACGCCTGCGGCGGTGACCAGCAGCAGGATGGCGCCGAGGGTGCCGCTCACGCGTGCCACCAGTTCCCTGAGTTCGGCCGGCGGGCGCGTCTCCTTGGTCTGGGTGAGCACCGGCACGAACGCGACCGAGAACGAACCCTCGGCGAACAGCCGGCGCAGGAAATTGGGGATGCGGAACGCGACCCAGAACGCATCGGTCATCGCGTTGGCACCGAACGCCCATGCAATGGCCTGCTCGCGCACGAGCCCGAGCACGCGCGACACCAGCGTGCCGCCACTGAAACTCAGCATCGAACGCAGCAGGCTGGGACGTGGCATGGCTCGGGACGGGCGGCCGCGGGACGGGATCGAGGGGGCGCAAGCATACATGCGTGCCGCGGCCGCCGACTTGACGCATGCGGTCAAACTCCGGACAATTCGCGGTCTTTTTCCCAGCAACCCCAGTCTCCGGAGTCATCCCTTGGCCAACATCAAGTCCGCGAAGAAGCGTGCGCGCCAGTCCGAGCAGCACCGCCAGCGCAACGCGAGCGCGCGTTCGATGGTCCGCACCACGATCAAGAACGTCGTCAAGGCGATCGATGCGAAGGACAAGGCCCGTGCCGAGGCCGCCTACAAGATCGCCGAGCCGGTGATGGACCGCTATGCCGCACGCGGCCTCATCCACAAGAACAAGGTGGCGCGCCACAAGAGCCGCCTGACCGCGCACATCGCCGCGCTCGCCTGAGCCGCGGCGCGCGCGCGGCGGCGTGCGGGCCCGGTGCCAGCACCGGCCAGCCGCTCACACCTGCATCATTCCGCAAAGCCGGCGTCAGCCGGCTTTGTCGTTCCTGCCCGGGCCGGCGCATTGCGGCGGTCGCCAGCGGCGCTGATGCCGAGCACGCGCCAGGCACGAATCGATCGCCGCGCAGCGGGATCTCATCGTTGAGTGGCACGTCGCAAGTGCTGCCGGCGGGTCAGTCTCCCGCCCGCAACCCCAGCTCTCACTCGAAGCCGTCGCTGAAGATCGGGTCCCCGCCGAAGCCTGCGACCGGCATGGGCGTGGTGTGGTGTCCGACCATGCCGTTGCCAAGTTGCCCTGCGACGTTGCAACCCCAGCGAGGACGCGTACCGTTCGCGAACATCGCGCAAGTATGCGAGCCACCCGCGGCTGATGCGGCCATGCTGCTCAGCCCTGGCACCGCTACCGACGTCCGACGGATTGATGGAGACACCGAGGTCAAGGACAAATCCGGGTCAGCGAGGCACGCGCATGACGGCACACCCGCGTTCCCGACGAAGCATGAGCCCAGGGACGCGGTGGGCCGGGTGCAGCACACGTCGCGGTCACCATCACTCGAAGCCGCCATAGAAGATCTGGTCGGGATGGCAGCCGTCCGACCAGGTGTGGCCGACGGCGGCGTCCCACGCGGCATCGGTCGGCGAAGGCGTGCTGAGGCGGTTCGGGCACAGGCCCGACTCCCCGTGCAACAAGTTGTTGGGGATTGGCACCCGCGGCGGTGTACCGCTGAGCTGGTTGTGTTCCACCCGGAACCTCTCCAGATTGCCCAGCGTCACGAGCAAGAGGCTAGGGATGGGGCCGCTGAGCTGGTTGTTGTTCAGTTGGATCTGCACCATCCCATTCGCAAAGGCGTCGGGGACGGGACCGCTGAGCTGATTGTTGGACAGGTCGAGATACGCCAGATTGCCCAGACCCATTAGGCTCGGAATGGGGCCGCTGAGATGGTTGCCACGCAGGCTGACAACCCACAGATTCCCCAGCGCCGACAGGTTGGGAACAAGGCCGCTGAGCCCGTTGTTAGGCAGGTCAATTTCCCTCACATGCTGCCCCGCGTCGTCGCAGCCGATGCCGTACCAGCCATTGTCGCAAGGGTCTCCGGTGAGCCAGTTGTCGTTGCTCACCCAGTTGGCGCCGTTGGTGCTGTTGTAGAGATTCACCAGCGTCTGGCGCTCGGCAGCCGGTACGGCGGCGCTGGCAGGCACGCAGGGACTCAGCACACCAGCAAACAGGAAGGTGGCGACAAGGCCGCGCCAACGGTTTGACGGACTCATGGTTTTCCCCTGTGCGGTTGTCGTATCCCCCGGATGCCTTGCCTCGCTCGATCTTCTCCCGCGCATCGTTGACGCTAATGAGGATTGCCGCACAGTGTCAACCTCGAGCGAACGCGGTCAAGTCCTGAGGTTTCCCCACGAAACCCCTCGCTCGATCCATGCGTTGCGCACGGATTGAGCGAACGGTGCGCGCATGAAGCGGTCACACCTTGCGGATATCGAGGCCAGAGGCCGGACTCGCGCCGTTCGTGCGCGGGCCTTCAGCCACGCGCCGCGTCGGCGCTGGTCGCCTTGAGTTCGTCGAACAGGCGCTGGATGTCCAGGCACAGCGGCCAGGTGCCTTCCCGCGTGATCGCCGACACCACGTACCACGGGTGTTTCCAGCGCAGCCGGCGCACGATCGCGCGCGCAACCTGGTCGCGCTGCTCGGGTGCGAGCAGGTCGGCCTTGTTCAGCACCAGCCAGCGCGGGCGGCGCAGCAGGCTGGCGTCGTAGC
>WBZO01000573.1_pt1 | contig 73281 bp, 80 predicted proteins | sample 5204261 | NCBI WGS metagenome assembly WBZO01 (sample SAMN12412400, study PRJNA552823) | activated sludge metagenome | isolation source: activated sludge from anammox sidestream of wastewater treatment plant... | place: USA: North Carolina | collected 2017-09
GACGATCGGCCACCACACGCGGATCTACTTCGCCTTCGTCACAACGGCACCGAGCGAACTCGATTCGCCGGCCACCGTCACGCTGCACGCCGCGACATTTGCGGACGTCGTCAGCTTCGCCGCAGAACCCATCACGCTCGATCCATCCCGTGCACGAACACCAGCGCGCCTGGTGCTCGTGGATGCAATGGAGCTCGCATGGCAGCGGGCGAATTATCGGGGCCATCAGCACGCATTGCTGTCTGCGGATCCCGGGCTGGTCGGTCTCAACACGCTGCAGCACTGGCTCTGGCAACGGCTTCAAGCCCCGGCAACCAGCCAGGTCGCGGCATGACTCGCTCTCACTCGTCAGCGTCAACCGCTCGCCGAGGAGGCGAGCTTTTCAGGAGGTTCCATCATGGTCGTCAAGATCGTTCCGAACGACAAAGCCAACCCGCCCGGCAAACTCGCGGATGCCGAGCTGCATTTCACCGACGGCGTGCTCGACGGCTTGAAGCTGATCGGGTTTGCCGTGTGGGAGCGCCGCAGCGGAACTGGCCGCAACGTCACGTTCCCGGCGCGTCAGTACAGCGTCAACGGTGAGCGCCGCAGCTTCGCGTTGCTGCGTCCCGTCGCTGACGCGGCATCGCAGGAACGCGTACGTGATCTCGTGCTGCAGGCGTACGCCGAGTACGAGGAGACGACGGCAGCAGAGGCGGCGATGTAGCCACGAACAAGTGTCCGGACGCCGCCGCGAAGGCGGCGTCCGGAGACGGTAAGCGACAATGCCACGCCGTGCTCCTCTTCGGATGACACCGGACGGTCGACAGCAGACCGCCGACAAGCAACCCGTGTCGAAGCATCACGTCAGCGCTGACACGCTGGACGAGGCTGAACGAGAGTTCCTCAAGCCTGTTGCTCGGTACCTTGCGGTCCTGCGAGAATGGGCTGTGGAACGCCGGCTCAGCGAGGCCGGCTCCCATCCCACTGACCAGTCATGAAGAGCCGCGCTCGTCAGCAGCCCGCTAGCAAGCCCGCGCCGGGCCGCGCCGCAGTCATGTACGTCAGGGTGTCGTCGAAGGAGCAGGAACAGGGATTCTCGATCCCGGCCCAGCGACAGCTCCTCACCGAGTACGCGGAGCGTGAAGGCATCCACGTCGTTCAGGAATTCGAAGACGTCGAGACCGCGAAGCGTGCCGGGAGAACGGCTTTTGGGGAGATGGTGGCGTGTCTCCGAACGAAGGCGTCCGCCTGTCGAATTCTGCTGGTGGAGAAGACGGACCGCCTGTACCGCAACATCAAGGACTGGGTGACGATCGACGAGCTCGGCATCGAGGTCCACTTCGTCAAGGAAGGCGTCGTGCTCTCGGACGACTCGCGTTCGTCCGAGAAGTTCATGCATGGCATCAAGGTCCTGATGGCGAAGAACTACATCGACAACCTCGGCGAGGAAGTTCGCAAAGGGATGATCGAGAAGGCCAGACAGGGCCACTGGCCGACGGTTGCGCCGGTCGGCTACGTGAACAACCCGCTGACCCATCGGATCGAGCCTGATCCCGGACGCGCTCCGGTGGTCGTCAAGCTCTTCGAGTGGTACGCCTCAGGCGAATACTCGCTGAAGGCGTTGGTCAAGAAGGCAGCCGCGGCGGGTCTCACGAACAGAACCGGCGGCAAACCGCTGGTCAAGGCCAAGATCCACCAGCTGCTCCAGAATCCCATCTACTGCGGCGAGTTCTACTGGCTCGGACAGCTCCATCAGGGCCTCCATCAACCGATCATCAGCCGAGACCTGTTCGATCAAGTGCAGCAGACCTTCGCAGCGGCGAACCATCCTCACCACACGAAGCGAGACCATGCCTTCATCGGCATGATCACCTGTGCGCGGTGCGGGTGCGCCTTCACCGCCGAAACGAAGAAGGGCCAGTACATCTACTACCACTGCACTGGATACCGTGGTGACTGCGGCAACACCTGGGTTCGCGAGGAGGAGTTGATCCGCCTGTTCGGCGATATCCTCGGGCAGGTCCGCATCCCGCCGGAGTTGGCCGACAAGCTCAAGGTCGTCCTCCGCGAAAGCCAGTCCGACAAAGAGAAGTTCGTGCGGACGGCAATGCTGCGCCTGCAACAGCAGCAGATGCTGCTGCGGTCCAAGTTGGACCGGGCGTATGACGATCGGTTGAGCGGTCAGATTCCTGACGATCTGTGGACCTCGAAATCGGCGGAGCTCCAGGAGGAACTCCGGCGCGTCCGAGCGGAGATGGAGCGGCACGAACACGCGAGCGAGGCGTACGAGTCAGTAGGGCTCGAAATTCTCGAACTCGCGCAAAGCGCCTACTCCTCGTATGTTACGAGGAATCCCCATGATCAAGCGCATCTCGTGAAAACACTCGTATCGAACTCGACGTTCGATCGCGGAAGTCTTTGTCCCACCTACGTTAAGCCGTTCGAGGTGTTCGCCAACGGAAGCAAAAGTGGAGATTGGCTCCTCAGGCTGGACTCGAACCAGCAACCCTCCGGTTAACAGCCGGATGCTCTGCCGTTGAGCTACTGAGGAATATTCGGGAGGATGCAGACCGATCGGACCACTCTCAGCCGACCGGAACGGCTATCGTAACCAATCGCCCGCGGCAGCGTCAATCCTCGACGCCGGCTCCCGGCCTCACAGCAGGCGAAACGCGAACGCCGCAATGAGCGTCGGCACCAGCGCCGCCATGAAGAGGCGGGCGGGGCTGACCGCGCCCTCGAAGAAACGTGCAAGCAGCGCCTGCCCGGCGGGGTTCGGTGCGTTGGCGATCACGGTCAGTCCCCCGCCCGTGACGGCGCCCGCGACGACCGCCTCCTTCAGCGACTCGCTGAAGTTCGGCACGAGCGTCGCCAGATACGTGATGAGCGCGTTGTCGTTCACCGCCGTGAGCAGCGTCGCCCCGACGAACAGCGGCTGCTCGGACAGGCTCGCCAGCGTCGGCGCAATCCACCACCCCTGCAGGCCGCCGTGGATCACCAGCCCGGCGAGAAAGAACCCGACGAGCAGCGGCGCACGCAGCGACACCTGGCTTTGATACGGCGCGGTCGCGCGCGCGAAGCCGAGGAAGAACAGGAAGCCGCCGACGAAGAGCGCCGGATAGTGCGCGTTCACCACGGTCCAGACGAGAAACGCGACGTGCACGATCGTGATCCACGCCGGAACCGGCAGCAGCGCCGCCGAGCCCGACTCGACATCCTCGTCGGGCCGCTCGACGTCAGGCTCCGGCGGCCGCCGGGCGAGCCGGCGCAGCTCCGAACGGAAGATCAGAAAGTAGACGGCGTTCGCGACGAGGATGGCGACGAGGGCGCGCCACCCGAAATGCTCGATCATGTACGGCGTGTCCCAGTCCCACACGCGCGCCACCATCAGCACGGGCGGCGCCGCGAAGTGCGTCAGCGTGCCGCCGATCGAGACGTTCACGAACAGCAGGCCGAGCGTCGCGTACTTCAACCGCGCGGACGGCTCGAGATCGAAGAACCGCCGCGCGAGCAGCAGCGCGCTGATCGTCATCGCCGCCGGCTCCGTGATGAACGATCCGAGCAGCGGACCGACGGTGAGCACCGCCATCCACCACGCGGCTGGTGTGCCTCGGCCCAGCGACGCGATGCGGCGCAGCACCGCCTCGGACAGTCCGACGATCGGACGCGTCGCGGCAATCGTCATCACCACGACGACGAACATCGGCTCGGTGTAGTTGACCGTGTCGTTCACGTAGTGCTTGGTCGCCGGCCACCCCTTGTCCGCCGCGGCCACGACCAGCAGGACGATGGCCCAGAGGCCGAACACGACCTCGACCTCCCCCATGAAGTGCAGGAGCTCGACGAGCGGGCTTGGAGCGACCGTGGCGCCGCGCGCGGCCTGTTCGTCGCGGCGATGCTGCAGCCTGTGCGCGAGGGCCGCGAATCGCGGCGCCACGAAGGTGTGGAGAACCGCGCACACGAAGATCGCCGTCGCGATCGCGTTGAACGGATCGAGCGCCACACGCGCCGCGAGCGTGCTGGCAAGCCCTTCGGCGGATGCAGCCGGATAAGCGGACAACGGCAGCGGGAAGTCTGTCATCGGTCGATGCGAACATCGTGACACAGCGCGTCACGACGCTCGCCATGGATTCGTCGAGCAGATATCTACACAGGGCCGCGTGACCAGGAACGCGGCCGACCCGATGCTGCGGTGGCGCTGCTGGCAGTGAGGGGGCGAGCCCGGGACGTGGTGCCGCCGCAGGTCACGCCGTCGAGAACAGGAACACTGGCGTGGCGTTCCGCTTCAGTCGAAGTGTCGACCGTCCGATGTGGCGTCCGGCTTCAGCCGGACGAACACCGCGATCGCATCAGCTCAATCCCACCACCAACACCACCGCGCTCAGCGTCGTCATGCCGACGAGCGTCCATCCAATCGGCCGCAGATAGCGCGGAGACGGAGGCTTCGCCGTCAACCCGAGCGCGAGGACACACACCGGCAGCGCGGCAACCGGCGCAACTGGCGCCAGCTTCCCGGTGACGCCGAGCAGCACCAGCATGCCGACGACGCCGACGGTCAGCGCCGCGGCGACGAGCAGCGGAGGGCCGCCGCTCGCCTTCACGCGGCCGATCACCGCCCGCACGGCGACGGTCGCCGTCGTGAAGACCGATGCGAAGACGACGAAGAGCGTAAGCGCATCCCGCGTGTCGACGTCGCCGGCAATTGCGATGGGCAACGACGCCGCTGACAGCGCCACGGCGGCGAGCAGCTCGCCGCCGGTGCTCCGCTGGCGATGTGTTACGACTGTCGCGCCGACCGCGAGCGCGAGCGCGAGCGGCACCAGCAGGAATACGAGCGCCGCACGCGGCAGGAGTGCCAGCGCGACGGCTCCGCTGACGGCACAGAAGCCGCCGAAGAGCGCGAGCGATCGGCGCGCGGCGGCGTGCTGTTCCCGTGCAGCGCGGCTGCCCCGCTGACCGAGAACGACGAGGAGCGCCTCGTGCGCGAGAAAAGCGCCGATCGACGCGCCGGCCAGCAGATAGGCGCCTGCCGCCGGACGGCCGATCAGCAGCGCGCAGACGAGCGGGAACAGGAGATAGCCGTACGCTCCATGTTCCCGCGGAATGAGCATGACCCCTCAGCCGACCTTGGCGTCCAGCGTGATCTGCAGCGAGCCGCGGTAGGCGTTGCTGACCGGACACATCTTCTCGGCTTCCTGCGCCACCGCTTCGAACTGCGACGGCTCGATCCCCTTCAGCCCGTACACCGTCGCCGTCAGGTGCGACGACTTGATCGTAATCCCTCCGCCGAGCTCGGCCGAGACCTTGGCGCTCACGACCGTGCGCTCGGCCGACGCCTTCTTGTTGCCGAGCGTCGCGTTGAGCGCCATGGCATAGCAGATCGCGTGCGCCGCCGCCATCAGCTCCTCAGGGCTCGTCCGGCCTGCCGGATCCTGGATGCGCGACGGGAAACTCACCGGCAGCGTGAACGCGCCGCTGCCCGCCTTCGCTTCACCCGTGCCGTCCATCAGCCCGCCTTGCCAGTTCACCTCGACGTGACGCTCGAACGTAGCCATTCAGCCTCCTTCGAATTCAGAGTGCAGAGTTTAGAGTGCAGAGTTTAAAGTGCAGAGTTTAGAGTGCAAAGTTCAGAGTTCAGAGTTCAGGGTGCCGGGTGCGACGTGTTCATTTCCGTCTTCCTCCGGACGCCGACAGCTGCACGATCGTCCCGAGCAGGCCGAGGCCGATCCAGGCGATTGGCGCCCAGCGTACTCCTGGAGTCGATGTCGGATACAGGATCCACACCTCCGCATCCGACTGGCCGCGCGCGATCCCCTGCATCCTGGGAAACAGGTTCACCGCGGCCACGACGATCGTCCAGGCGCCGCCGAACGCGGTTCCGGCGACGATCACGTACTTCTGAACGAACATCGCGCCGATGGCACCGGCAATCGCAGCGGCGATGACCGCAATCGCCGGCGGGTCCGACGGCCACACCTGGCTCCAGACGATGTGCGCGACGAGAACCCCGATGCCAGCGCCGACGAGCGACACGCCGACGAACCACGCGAGCACCAGCACGAGCGAACCGACGATGCCGCCGACGATCGCGGCCGCGATCATCCCGGCCGTGTTGCTGACGCCGACGACCGAGCTCGCGATCATCGCGCCGAGGATGAACCCGTAGATCCCGAGAACGACGCGAAACAGCCGGTAGCCGGCGAAGCACGCCAGCACGCCCCCCAGCAGCAGAACGATCGCGGCCGGCTGCTCGTAGCCGTGCGGCAGCATCACGTCAGACCTCGCGCCGCCCTTCGAGCGCCTTGTGCATCGTCACCTCGTCGGCGTACTCGAGATCGCTGCCGACCGGCACGCCCATCGCAATCCGCGTGACCTTCACGCCGAGCGGCTTCAACAGCCGGGCGAGATACAGCGCCGTCGCTTCGCCTTCGACGTTCGGGTTCGTGGCGAGGATCACCTCGGTGACCTGCCCCGCGCCGATGCGATCCAGCAGACCCTTGATCTTCAATTCGTCGGGACCGATGCCCTGCAACGGCGAGATCGCGCCCATCAGCACGTGGTACACGCCCTTGAACTCGCGCGTCTTCTCGATGCCGGACACATTCTGCGGCTCCTCGACGACGCAGATGACGTGGCGATCGCGCTGCTCGTTGCGGCAGTACTCGCACGGGTCGGTGTCGGTGATGTTGTTGCAGACGGAGCAGTAGGTGACGCGCTCCTTCAGATCGCGAATCGCCGCGGCCAGCCGCTCGGCGTTCTCGCGCGGCGCCTTCATCATGTAGAACGCGAGCCGCTGCGCCCCCTTCGGTCCGATACCGGGCAGGCGCTGCAGCTCCTCGATCAGACGCGTGAGCGGCTCAGGAAAGGACATGGCAACGATGATGAGGGCCTGATGCCGCGTGCGTCAGCGCCGGGTGCGTGGCACACCCTCCCAGGACTCCGGGACAGGCATCCGCAGTCAGAAGTTGAATCCCGGCGGAAGCATGCCGCCCATCTGCTTCTTCAGCTCATCGTCGGCCTTGCGCTGCGCGTCGTTGATGGCGGCGACGATCAGATCCTGCAGCATCTCGACATCGTCCTTGGAGACGACCTCGGGATCGATCCGGATCGACTGCACCTGCTTGGCGCCGTTGACGACGGCGGTGACCATGCCGCCGCCGGCGCTCGCCTCGACCCGAGTCTCGGCCATCTGTTTCTGCAGGCGCTCCTGCATCTGCTGCGCCTGCTTCATCATCTGCTGCATCTGTTGGATGTTCATCGGCTCTCTCGATCGGACGCAACCGCCTGCGCGCCTGGACATGGCGCTTCCGCCGCAGTCGCGGCGCGGGCGGACGGTCCGCGGTTACATTTCTTCCACGTCCCGGATTTCGGCTGGAAACACTTCGAGCAGCGCCTGCACTCCGCTGTCGGCGAGCGCCTGCTCCTTGAGCGCGGCCTGCTTTGCCGGGTCGACGCCCGGCTTCGGTCCCGAATCCTTTTCCGGCTCCGGCTCCGCGCCATTGCCATCCGCTTCGACCGCGACCTTCCTGCCGGCGAGCTTCGAGGCGATCGACTCGATCGCGACACGATACTTCTCGAAGGCCGGACCGAACTTGAACGAGGAGGCGAACGTCAGGACGAAGCGGTCGCCGACGACCTCGAGCTTCTGCGCTTGCACGAGCACCGTGTTGTACAGCATCTTGTGCGACGCGCGCGCTTCGGACAGCACCGCGTCGCGCAGCGCGGAGCCGCCGAGGGATTCGGCGGCGCGGGCGCTCGGTGCTACGCGCTGGGTGCCTGGTGCCGGGTGCAAGGTGCTGGGTGCTACGCCCTGGGTGCTGGGTGCCGGGTGCTGGGTGCGGGGTGCTGGGCCCTGGGTGCTGGGTGCAGGGTGCAGGGTGCTGGGTGCTGCACCCTGGGTGCCGGGTGCTGAGTGCAGGGTGCTGGGTGCTACGCCCTGAGTGCTGGGTGCGGCGGCCTTGGTGTTCTGTGCGAGCGGCGATGCGGTCGACCGGGTAGCCGGCATCGAGAGCGGCCGCCGGATCTGCGACGACGGGGCGCCGGCGGCGGACGACGGCGCGGAGGGTGCGGCCTGAATCAGCTCCTCGATGGCGACCAGCTTCCGCAGGTGGATCCACCGCAGCAGCGCCATCTCCAGGTGATAGCGCGGCTGCGCCGCCGAACGGATGTCGCTCTCGGCACGCGTGAGCAGATCGAAGGCGCGCAGCAGGTCCTCGCGCGAGAAGCGGCGCGCGAGCTCGATCAGCCGATCGCGCTCCCCTTCACCGGCGATCTCCGGATCCGACGCGCGGGCCGGATCGACCGAGAGGACGAGCAGATCGCGCACGACACGCGCGAGCTCGCGGCAGACGAGCCGCAGGTCGTATCCCATGTCGACCGCGCGCCCGGCCAGGACGAATGCCGCGACGGCATCCTCGTCGGCGACCGCCTGCACGGCACCGAGCAGCAGATCGCGTCCGACGAGCCCGAGGACCGTGCCGACGTCCTCGACCGCGATCGTCTCGCCCGTGAACGCGATGACCTGATCGAGCTTGCTCTGCGCGTCGCGCATGCTGCCGTCGGCATCGCGCGCGATCAGCTGCAGCGCCTCGTCCGGCACCTGGATCCCTTCGGCGTCGGCAATCTTCCGCAGCTGCCCCGCGATCGCGGCGGTACCGATCATCCGGAACTCGTACACCTGCGACCGTGAGAGGATCGTCTCGGGAATCTTCTCCAGCTCCGTCGTCGCCATCATGAAGACGACGTGCGGCGGCGGCTCCTCCACCGACTTCAGCAGCGCGTTGAACGACGATGACGAGAGCTGGTGCACCTCGTCGATGATGAACACCTTGTACCGGTTGCGCACCGGCATGATCCCGAGACCCTCGATGATGATCTCGCGGACCTTCTCCACCTGCGTGTTCGTCGCGGCATCGATCTCCAGCACGTCGATGTCGCGCCCCTGCGCGATCTCGACGCAGGCGTCGCACTCGCCGCACGGATCCGCCGTCGGCCCGCTCACGCAGTTCAGCGCACGCGCAAGGATGCGCGCCGTCGTCGTCTTGCCGACGCCGCGCGGACCGGCGAAGACGAACGCCTGCGCCAGCCGGCCGCTTCGAAGCGCGTTGCGCAGCGTGCGCGTGACCGCCTGCTGCCCGACGACATCGTCGAAGCGCTGCGGGCGCCACTTGCGTGCGATGACCTGGTAAGACATGCGAGCGTTGCCGACTGCTGGTTGCTAGCTACGGAGTCGTGATGCCGACGGTTGCAGGCGCGCAGCCGAAGCGGGCTGCGTCCCGGGCGGAAGAAGAACTGTGGGCTGAACCGCGATCCGGAAGACCTGCGGCACATGGCAGGGTCTGCTGAGCGCTGCTACCTTCCGGTCCTGACGCGGTTCGCAGTCTGGCATTGCACAGGGTCCGGACCGCGGTGCAGCCCACAATCCAGTCTATTGTGACAGGCGGCAGGTCAAAGGCAAAGGACCTCGCCGTGTCTAGCCGAGGCGCGTGTCGATCGCTGCCCAGTTGACGACGTTCCACCACGCGTCGACGTAGTCGGGACGCCGGTTCTGATAGTGCAGGTAGTAGGCGTGCTCCCACACGTCGATGCCGAACACGATCTTCTTGCCGTCCATCAGCGGGCTGTCCTGGTTCGCGGTGCTCTCGATCGACAGCTTCCCGCCGTTGTCGATCACCCACGCCCAGCCGCTGCCGAAACGTCCCACCGCGGCCTTCTTGAACTCCTCCTTGAACTTGTCGAAGCTCCCGAAGGCGCTGTCGATGGCGTCGGCGATGCGGCCGCTCGGCGCGCCGCCGCCGTTGGGTCCCATGATCTCCCAGAACATCGTGTGGTTCGCGTGGCCGCCGCCGTTGTTGCGGACCGCGGTCCGGATGTCCTCGGGCATCGTGTTGATCCCGGCGAGCAGTTCCTCGACCGTCTTCGAATGCAGTTCAGGATGCTTGTCGAGCGCCGCATTCAGGTTGGTCACGTAAGCCTGGTGATGCTTGCCGTGATGAATCTCCATCGTGCGCGCGTCGATATGCGGTTCAAGCGCGTTGAAAGCGTACGGAAGCGGGGGAAGCGTATGAGCCATCGGGCTGACCTCCTAGTCGGAATCGTGAGACGTGTCCAGACGTGCAGGTTACCGGATGCTGAGCATCCGATCCAGCGCGACACGGTTCCAGTGCTTCTGATCGTCCGGCACGACGACGCGGTTGTGCACCTCGCCGGCGACGAGCCCTTCGAGAATCCACAAGAGGTGGTTCGGCGAGACGCGGAACATGGTCGAGCAGAGACACCCGAACTGATCCAGCGAGAGCACCGTCCGCTCAGGTGCGACCTGTTGCGCGAGACGGCTCACGAGGTGTACTTCGGTACCCACGGCCCAGATGGATCCGGGCGGGCTCGTCTTCACCGTGTTGATGATGTACTCGGTCGAGCCGGAGTCGTCTGCCGCCTGCACCACCTCCCACGGCACTTCGGGATGCACGACGACGCGCAGCCCCGGATGCTGCTCGCGCAGGTGCTGAATCTGCCGCACCGTGAAGCGGATGTGCACCGAGCAGTGACCCTTCCAGAGGATGATGCGCGCCTTGCGCAGCTGATCGGGCGTGAGGCCGCCCCAGACCTCGTTCGGGTCCCACACGACCATCTCGTCGAGCGGTACGCCGATCTTGTAGGCGGTGTTGCGGCCGAGGTGCTGATCGGGCAGGAACAGAATCTTCTCGCCGCGCTCCCACGCCCACTTCAGCGCGGCCGCGGCATTCGACGAGGTGCAGACGAGGCCGCCACGCTCGCCGACGAACGCTTTGATGGCGGCCGACGAGTTGATGTAGGTGACCGGGATCGCCGGGTGCCGGGTGCTGGGTGCTGGGTGCTGGGTGCTGGGTGTGATGAGCCCCATTTCCTGCAGATCCCGCCAGCACATCTGCAGCTGCTCCGGATCGGCCATGTCGGCCATCGAGCAGCCGGCGGCGAGGTCGGGCAGGATCACCTGCTGGTGCGGCGCGCTGAGGACGTCGGCGCTCTCCGCCATGAAGTGCACGCCGCAGAAGATGATGAACTCGGCGTCAGGGTGCTTGGAGACCTGCTGCGAGAGCTTATAGGAATCGCCGGTGTAATCCGCGAATTTGATCACCTCGTCGCGCTGGTAGTGATGCCCGAGGATGACGAGCCGGCGACCGAGTGCCGCCCGTGCCGCCGCAATCCTGCGGTCCATCTCTTCGTCCGACAGACCGATATACCGCTCCGGCAGCGGTTGACGCTCGGAGACGTGCGACTTCTCGTACTCCGTCAGGACGGGAATGAAAGTGTCCACAACACTTGAGTATTGCAGATTTCGCCGCAGTCGTCGGCTGGTGGCCGGACGCGGTTGGATCGGCAGATTGGAGACGCGCGGCTCCACCCGAGACGAGCTCCGGCGGGTCTGAAGACCCGCGGCTACATTCGAGGTGGGTTCCAGGCGGGTCTGAAGACCCGCCCGCTACGTACGATCGAAGACCCGCCCGTTACGTGCGATCGAAGACCCGCCCGTTACGTGCGATCGAAGAACCGCCGCAACGCACGATCGGGCGACGCTCAGCTCGCGACGGCGCTGCGGCGGACGACGTTGTAGAGGGTGTCGCGCTCGATCGGCTCGCGTCCGGCGGCGACGATCAGACGCTCGAGCTGGCGCGGCGTCATGGCATTCGGGGTCTTCGACCCGGCCATGTGGTAGATGGTCTCTTCCTGGACGGTACCGTCGAGATCGTTCACGCCAAACCAGAGCGCGGCCTGCGCCACCTCGACGCCGGTCGCGATCCAGTACGCCTTGATGTGCGGGATGTTGTCGAGCATCAGGCGCCCGACCGCGTGCACGCGCAGCGAGTCGGTCGCCGTCGGCGCTGGCAGCTTGCGCATCTGGTTGTTGTCGGGATGGAACGCCAGCGGGATGAACGCCTGGAATCCGCCGGTCTCGTCCTGCAGCGCGCGTGCGCGAAGCATGTGATCGACGCGCTCCTCGCTCGTCTCGATGTGCCCGTAGAGCATCGTGACGTTCGTGCGCATGCCGAGCCGGTGCGCGGTGCGATGGATGGCCAGGTACCGGTCGCCGTCGCACTTGTCGGCCGCGATCTTCTTCCGCACGCGCGGCGCGAACACCTCGGCGCCGCCGCCGGGCAGCGAGTCGAGACCCGCCTCGCGCAGCTCGACGAGCACCTGCTCGTCGGTCTTGCCGTAGAGATCGGCGAAGAACGCGATCTCGACCGCCGTGAAGCACTTCAAATGGATGCCGGGACGGATCCGCTTGAAGCCGCGCAGCAGCTCCGTGTAGTACTCGAACGGCAGATCCGGGTGCAGCCCGTTGACGACGTGCACTTCGGTGAGCGGCTGGTGTGCGCGCTGCCGCAGCTTGTTCCAGACATCTTCGAGCGTCAGCGTGTACGCTCCCGGGTCGCCCGGCTTCAGACGCGCGAACGAGCAGAACAGGCAGTTGGCGACGCAGACGTTCGTCGCCTCGAGGCGGATGTTGTAGTTGTAGTAGGTCCTGGCCCCGTGCTGCCGCTCGCGTGCGCGGTTCGCCAGCCATCCGACGGCGAGCAGATCCGGCGTATCGAACAGGCGGATGCCGTCTTCGAGATCCAGCCGCGCACCGGCGTCCAGCTTCTCGGCGATGTCAGTCAGGCCGGCGGCGCGGAGACGGGGAAGCATCAAGGCAAGGGAAAAACAAAAGGTGTAAAGGGATAAAGGTGTAAGGGCCGACCGCGCACGCGTGGTCGCGACGTCGCCGTTACGGCCTGCGCTCCGTGCCCGTGCTATCCGTGGACGCCGAAGATCTGGATGCGGAGCGAGCGCGCGCGCGGACCGTCGAGCTCCGCCATCAGGATGCGCTGCCACTGCCCCAGCACCACTTCACCGCCGCTGACCTGCAGCGTCAGGTTGTGGCCGAGCAGCAGCGCGCGCAGGTGCGAGTCGGCGTTCATGCGATCGCAGTCCGAGTGATCGGGATCGTTGTGCATCCACTCGGCGTCGCGGGCGACCATCTGCTCGAGGAAACGCTTCATGTCGGAGAGCAAGGCGGTCTGAAACTCGTTGATGAACAGCGCGCAGGTCGTGTGCATCGACCAGAGGGAGATCAACCCCTCGCGTATGTTGAAACGGCGCGCGAACTCCATGACGCGATTCGTGAGGTCGACGAGCTCGATGCGCTGGTCGGTCTCCACGACGATCGTCTCCCCGTGGATCGTAAGGCCGCCGACAGTCGCCGAAGCCACATCCTCGACGGGCTTCTCGCGCACTGTGACGGTCGAACTCTTGCTCATGCTCTCCTCGTGGCTTGTGGGTCGGCCTCTGTACGGCCCTGGTACGAACAGGCCATGTTACGAAAAAATCCATCAGGCAGGCAACCGCCGTCGCGCTGGGCTATAGTGAAAGGCACATATCGACGCTCGCCCCGGCGGCCACGCGAAGTGGGTGCAAGTCCCACACGGTCCCGCCACTGTAAGCGGTTAGGGGAATTTCCGGCGGATCTGAAGGTCCGCGACACGTCACTGGGCTCACGCCTGGGAAGACCCGGAAACCCGCCACGACCCGCAAGTCAGGAAACCTGGTCACCGGGGGCGTCCTTTTTCGGCGCGCGAGACGCCGGAAGGAGCACCGATGCGACCCCGTCTTCCCCGTAACCGGGCGTACGCCCGCCGTTTCATTCACATTCTGTTCGCCGCTGTCCTCGGTCTCCCGGCCGCGGCGCACGCAGCCGACCTCACCGGAATCGTCGTCGATCCGGACGGCCGCCCCCTGCCGCGCGCCCACGTACGCGTCATCCGCACCGGCCAGTCCGCCTCCACCGACCTCTTCACCGACGAGAACGGCCGCTTCTCCGTAACCGGCGAACCGGACTGCGTCGTGGAGGCAGCGCTGCCCGGCTTCCGCACCACCCGCGTTCCGTGCGCGGCGACCGAGCTGACCATCCAGCTGCCGCTCGCCCCAATCGAAGAGAGCGTCGTCGTCACCGCCACGAGGAACGAGGTGCCGGCAGGCCAGACCGGCCTGTCGGTGACGACCTTCACCGCCGACGACATCGCGCGGCGTCAGACGCCGCCGGTCAGCGAGCTGCTGCGAAGCAGCCCCGGAGCGATGGTGCTGCAGAGCGGCGCACCGGGCGGTGTGACCGGCCTCTCCGTGCGGGGCGGCGAGACCAGCTACAACCTCGTGCTCGTCGACGGCATTCCGCTGAACGAACCGGGCGGCACGTTCAACTTCGACACGCTGACGACGGAGAACGTCGAGCGCATCGAGGTCGTGCGCGGCGCGAACTCCGCGCTCTTCGGATCGGACGCGATGTCCAGCGTCGTCCAGATCTTCACGCGCCGCGGTGATCGATCGGCGTCGACCCGCCCCACCGTCTCGGCGCAGGTGGACGGCGGCAGCTACGGGACGTTCCACGCGGCGGCAGGTGCCTCCGGCGCGACGAACGATTTCGACTACGCCGTCGCGGCGGCTCGACTCTCGACCGACAACCGCGTTCCGAACAGCGCCTTCGACAACACCACGCTGTCGGCCAACGTCGGCTGGACCGCGGGATCGACGAGCGTCCGCGGCATTCTTCGCGGCGAGCTCGGACGAACCGGCACGCCGGGGCAGACGGCGTACGGCCGTCCCGACCTGGACGCCTTCTACGAACATCGCGACGTCGCAGGCGGCGTGACCGTCGAGCAGGATGTCACCGAGAGGTTCCACCAGCGCGCGAGCTACTCGCTGACCTCCTCGCATCAGGCGTCGACGAACCTCGTCGAGGATCCGCCGTACACGCCGGCCTACGAGGGGCGGACCGCGCCGTTCGCCTACTCCGACTTCACGTTCGACAGCCGCAACGTCTACCGCCGTCATCACGCGAGCTACCAGGCGGATCTGCACCTGGCGCGTGGCGGGCGAAGCGGCGACCATCAGCTGACGCTGCTGGCCGATTGGAACGGCGAGCGCGCGCGGCTCGAGGATCGCCTCGCGGGCGATCGGTCGAACCCGTCGCGCGACAACGTCGGCGCGTCAATCCAGCACCAGCTGCTCTGGAAACGTCTGTCGACGACGGCGGGTCTCCGGATCGAGCACAACGACAGCTTCGGCAACGCCGTCGTCCCGCGCGTGTCGGCGGCGTTCACGGTGCGCGACGGCGACGGCAGCGTCGGTCCGACGCGGATCAGGGGGGCCGCGGGGCTCGGCATCAAGGAGCCGACGATGCTCCAGTCGTTCAGCACGTCGCCGTACTATCGCGGCAACCCGGACCTGGAGCCGGAACGGTCGCGCGCGGTCGAAGCGGGCGTCGATCAGCGGTTCGCGTCGGATCGCGCACGCGTGGCGCTGACGTGGTTCGACAATCGCTATTCGAACATCATCGCGCTCCGGCCCGACGAGAGCTTCACCTACACGTACTTCAACATCGGCCTCACGCGCGCGCGGGGCGCCGAGCTCGCGACCGAGGTCGTGCCGCACGCCGCTGTGCGCATTCAGGCCGGCTACACGTTCCTCGATTCGCAAATCCTCCGGAGCACGTCCGACTTCAGCCCGGTGTATGCGGAGGGAAACTGGGCGTTCCGGCGCCCGCGCCATTCCGGGTTCGTCGGCGGATCGTTCACGGTCGGCGCGCTGACCGCGGACGTCCGCGGCACGATGATCGGCCGCTACGTCGACAGCGATTTCGTGTCGCTCGATCCCCCGATTACCGAGAACCCGGGCCGGACCCTCTGGGACGCGAAGCTGTCGTATCGCCTCAGCCGCGCCGTCCACGCGCTCCTGAGCCTCGACAACGTGACCGGCCGCGACTACCAGGAACCGCTCGGATACCTGGCGCTCAGGCGGTCGGTTCGCGCAGGGCTCCGCATCGGCCTGTGAGCGGCGCCGACGTCGTCCTGAACGTCCGCGGCGTGTCGTTCGCGTACGAACGCGGCACCGGCGTGCCGGCAGTCCTGTCGGATGTGTCGATCGACGTTCGGCGCGGATCGATCGTCGGGCTGCTCGGGCCGAACGGTTCAGGGAAGACCACGCTGCTGCGGCTGATATCCGGCGTGCTCGCACCCGACCGCGGCGGCATCGAGATCGACGGCGATCCGTTGACGACGCTGCCGCGGCGCGAGCTGGCGCGGCGGATGGCAGTCGTCCCGCAGGAGACGCGGGCGCTGTTCGATTTCACGGTGCTGGAGATCGTGCTGATGGGACGCTATCCGCACCTCGGCCCGTTTCAGCTGGAAGGCGCCGACGACATCGACCTCGCGCGCGAGGCGCTCCGCGCGACGGGGACGACGGCGCTGGAGCATCGGCCGTTCGCGACGCTCAGCGGCGGCGAGAAGCAGCGCGTGATCATCGCGAGCGCGCTCGCGCAGGCGTCGCAGCTCCTGCTGCTCGACGAGCCGACGGCGGCGCTCGACCTGCGGTATCAGATCGAGATCCTCACGCTGCTTCGCGCGCTGAACGAAGAGCGCGGGACGACGATCGTCGTGTCGACGCACGACCTCAATTTCGCGGCGGCCCTGTGTCATCGCGTCGTGCTGTTGAAGCAGGGGCGCGTGCTCGCGCAGGGGCCCACCGCCGAGACGCTGACCGGAACGAACGTCGGCGCGCTGTACGAGGTCGACGCCGACGTGCAGTTCCACCCGCGAGCGGGTCATCTGACGGTGGTACCGCTTGCGAGCCGCCACTGATCCGCGGCCCGCACGCTCCGCCCGCGCCAGCCTGCGAACGCGGCTCGCCTGGACCGTAACGGGGTTCGGCACCCTCGCGGTGATCGCCTGCCTGCTGGCGCCGCTCGTCGGCTCGACGCCCATCAGCCTCGCGCGCGTGTTCAGCCGGTCGGTGCCGTACGTGGACAACGTCGACGCACAGATCTTCTTCATCGCCCGCCTGCCGCGGGTGCTCGCAGCGGCGCTGGTCGGCAGCGCGCTGGCACTGGCCGGCGTCGTCTTCCAGGCGCTGCTGCGCAACCCGCTCGCGTCGCCCGACACGCTCGGCGTCTCGGCAGGTGCGTCTCTCGGGGCGATGCTGGCCATCACCTTCGACCAGCGCTTCACGGCGCTCGGCATCTCCACGCTGCCGCTGGCGAGCTTCATCGGCTCGCTTGGAGCGCTGGCGATCGTCTACGGGCTCTCGATCGCCCGCCGCCGCGGCACGTCGAGCATGGTGCTGCTGCTCGGCGGCGTGACGCTGACGGCGCTGCTGTCGGCGGTCATGGGATTCGTGCAGTTCATGGCCGACTTCACGCAGACGTTCCGGAACGTGCGGTGGATGATGGGATCGCTCGACGTCGCGTCGTATGCGCCGATCGTCGCGGCGCTCGTGCCGCTCGCGATCGCGTGGGCCGGCTTCGCGACGCTGCCGCGCGTGCTCGATCTCCTGAGCATGGGCGCCGAGGCGGCGGCATTCCGAGGCGTCGACGTGGTCCGCACCGAGCGCGTCGCGCTCGTCAGCGCGTCGCTCGCGACCGGCGCGGCCGTCTCGCTCGCCGGACCGGTGGCCTTCGTCGGCATCGTCGTGCCGCACCTGGTCCGCCTGATCGTCGGCGCCGATCATCGGCTCGTGCTGCCGGGATCCGCGCTCGCAGGGGCGGCGCTGCTCGTCGCCTGTGACGTCGTCGCGCGGACCGTGATGGCGCCCATTGAGCTCCCGGTCGGGATCGTCACCGCAATCATCGGAGGACCGGTGTTCCTATGGCTGCTCTTCAGGCGCGCGTAAGGCGAACCGTCCTCCTGGTCGCGCTCGCGGTCGGCGTCGTGCTCCTCGCGGCGGCCGGGCGGGCGGCGGCGCCGTCGCGCATCGTGTCGCTCGTGCCGGCGACGACCGAGATGCTCTTCGCGATGGGCGCCGGCAGTCAGGTGATCGGGGTCGGGAGCTACGATCGCTACCCACCGGAGATTGCCAGGCTGCCGCGTCTCGGAGGACTGCTGGATCCGAACGTCGAGCAGCTGCTCGCGCTGAGGCCCGACCTCGTCATCTTCTACGACACGCAGACGGAGCTTCGCGGCCGGCTCGAGCAGGCGGGCATCCCGACGTTCGGGTACCACCACGCGACGCTCGGCGATGTCACGGCGACGCTGAGGGCCATCGGCAACCGCATCGGACGACCTGTCGAAGGAGAGCGCACCGCGGCGGCCATCGACGCGCGCCTGGACGCCGTGCGCGCGCGCGTCGCGGGTCGTCCGCGGCCGCGCACGCTGCTCGTCTTCGGCCGGGAGCCTGGCAGCCTGCGCGGCATCGACGCGAGCGGTGGATACGGGTTCCTCCACGATCTGCTGGAGCTGGCCGGCGGCGCCGACGTGCTCGGCGACATCAGGCAGCAGTCGGTCAGCATGAGCACGGAGATGGTGCTTGCGCGCGCGCCAGACGTGATCGTGGAGCTGCACTACGGCGAGGAGTGGCCCGACGCGCGCATGGCGAGCGAGCGGCGTGTCTGGTCAGCGCTGCCGTCGGTGCCGGCGGTTCGGAACGGGCGCGTGCAGCTCCTCGTCGGCGACGAGTTCGTCGTCCCGGGCCCGCGGGTCACGATTGCGGCCGAGCGGCTCGCGCGGGCGCTGCATCCGGAGGCGTGGTAGCACCGACGTCGCCTGGGCGATGCCTCGCGCGACGTTCATGTCGCTCGTAGGGCCCCCGGCCTTCGCCATCGTCGGGTCTAAAGACCCGACGCTACGTACGGAGAGCGTACGAAGGCGAAGAGCCTCATAGGACACGGCGTTACGAGTCGAGGAACAGCGGCTCGATCGATCGAGGCACGAGGTCGAGCGACTCGGCCTTCTCGAACAGCGTCTTCACCGCGCGCTTCCCTTCGGCTCCGAGATCGACGGAGTACTCGTTCACGTACAGGTCGATGTGCTTGTACATCACGTCCTCGCTCATCTCCTGCGCGTGAGCACGCACGTACGGCAGGCTCGCCTCGCGGTGCGCGAATGCGTACTCGACGCTGCGCCGCACGAGCGCGTTGATCGTGCGCTTCATCGGCTCCGGCAGCGATCGGCGAACGGCGATTGCGCCGAGCGGAATCGGGGTGCCGGTCTCGCGCTCCCAGAGCTCGCCGAGATCGACGATCCTGTGCAGCCCTTTCTGCTGATAGGTGAACCGGTTCTCGTGGATGATCACGCCCGCGTCGAAGCGGCCGTCGAGGAGCGCGCGCTCGATCTCCGAGAACAGGAGCGGCGTCCGGTTCCGCGCCTCTGGGAACGCGAGGCCGAGCAGGAAGTTGGCCGTGGTGTACACGCCGGGGATTGCGATGCGAAGATCGCCGCGCCGTACTTCGTCAGGCCCAATCGGGCGTGCGGCAATCAGCAGCGGACCGCAGTTCCGGCCGAGCGCGCTGCCGGCGTCCAGCAGCACGTAGTCGCGGCGGCAGTACGCGTATGCGTGGTAACTGAGCTTCGTGACGTCGGCCGTGCCGTCGAACGCCGCACGGTTCAGCGCCTCGACGTCGGCCAGATGCGGCGCGAACGCCAGCCCTTCGAGATCGATGCGGCCGTTGACGATCGCGTCGAACATGAAGCAGTCGTTGGGGCAGGGCGAAAAACCGAGCGAGAGCATAGGGCGTCCGAGCCAAAAGGCTCACGATAACAGACGGAACGCGGTCTCGCCGAGCGCGGCAATCGCTCCGGGCAGATCCCAGGCCGCGCGGTTGCGGCGTTCGACACGGTTGGACACGGCGCGCACCTGCGCGAACGGAACGCCCGCGGCGAGGCAGGCGTACATGAACGCCGCCCCTTCCATCGACTCCACGTCGGGCGCGCAGCGCGTCACGACGGCGGCAATGGAGGGCTCGTGGCCGTGGACGGTATTGACCGTGATCCCGGAGGCCGCCGGCAGATCGCCGAGCCCTGGCAACGCGGGCGCGGCATCGTTGACCAGACGTCCGCCAGTGAACGGGAACTCGTCCGGCTTCGCGAGCCCGATATCCGCGAGGGAAAGGAACGCGTCGCCATCCTCGACGCCCAGCTCCGGCATCGCGTCGCTCGTCACGTGGACCACGGTCGGCGGAGGCAGTGCGGGGTTGAAGCTGCCGCAGACGCCCAGGTTCAGCGCGGCGTCGTAGCCGCCGATGGAGAGCGCACGCGTGCACCAGACGGCGGTCGCAACCATGCCGACGCCGGTGAGCAGGATGTCGATTTCGTGGTTGAAGCAGGTGCCGCTGAGGACCCGATTGTGCGCAATCGGGCTCGCGAGCCTGGACACGAGCGGCTCGACCTCGGGCCGCGTCGCGGCGACGACGAGCAACCTCATTGAAAGTTGAAACTCAAAACTGGAAACTCAAAACTGCAGACGCGAGTCTCAGTTCCACGCTTCGGCTCCAAGTCTGGAGTTTCGAGTTTCAAGTTTTGAATTCTGAGTTTCCAGTTGGCCAGTTTTCAGTTCAGTTTTGAGTTTTGAGTTTTCAGTTTCAAGTTTTAAGTTTGCCCGTCCTGATACTCCTCGTGCCACGCCATCTGGATCGCTTCGAGCTTCGGCTCGTTCGACCCCTTCGGGTCGTCGTCGAAGCCATCGAGCGCGATAACGCGTTCGCGGAGGTCGGTGAACCGGACCGTGAGCGGATCGACGTCCGGGAACTTCTCGGCGAGCGCGATGCCGATGTCTTCGGCGTCGGTCCACTTCATGGCGCCACCTCCTCGGCCTTCTTGCGGTCCGACTTCCCGAGCTGGATTCCGCCGCCTTCCTGGACGTAGTTCCGCGTGTACATCGGCAGCTCGCAGACGACGTCCCCCTTGATCACCGCCTGGCAGCCAAGACGCGAGTGCGGCGTGAGGTCCCACGCCGTGTCGAGCCGATCGGCTTCGTCGTCTTCCATTTCGCTCAGGTTCTGCGCTCCCTGTCGGACGATGACATGGCAGGTGGTGCAGGCACAGCTGCCGCCGCAGGCGTGTTCGAGCTTGACGCCCATGTTCTTGGCGACGTCGAGGAACGACTCCGGCTTGCCGTGATGCGAGTACGGCAGCTTGCCGTGCTCGAATTCGACGGTCTGCGGTTCGCCGTCGATGATGAAGGTGACTTTGGGCATTCGCTTCTCTCGTTCGCCGCCTCGGCCTACAGGCTGTCGACGTTCTTCCCCGCCAGCGCCGCCTGGACGCTGCGGTTCATCATCACTTCTGCGAGGTGCCGTGTCGCGTCGTTCAGCACCTTCGTCCACTGAAGGATCGCCTCGCGATCGTCCGACTTGACGACGTGCTTCAGCCCGGCGAGCGCCTGCTCGACGCGGCGCTGCTCGCCTTCCTTCAGATCTTCGGCCGCGATCGCCGGGAACTCCGGCGAGCGCAGCGTCTTCTCGGTCGCCATGACGACCGACTCGGCCTCGTTGCGCGCCTCGATCAGCAGGCGCGCCGCGAAGTCCGCCTCGGCGTGCTCGAACGAGTCGATGAGCATCTGCTCCACCTGCTCGTCGGTCAGTCCGTACGACGGCTTCACTTCAATCGCCTGCTCGACGTTGGTGCGCAGCTCCGTCGCGGTGACGCTGAGGATGCCGTTCGCGTCGATCTGGAACTGCACCTGGACGCGCGGCATGCCGGCCGGCATCGGCGGGATGCCGCGCAGCCGGAAACGCGCGAGCGATCGGTTGTCGGCGACGAGCTCGCGCTCTCCCTGGAGGACGTGGATGTCGACCGCGGTCTGGTTGTCGACGCCGGTCGTGAACATCTCGCTGCCGGTCGCCGGGATCGTCGAGTTGCGCAGGATGATCTTCGACACGACGCCGCCCATCGTCTCGATGCCGAGCGACAGCGGCGTGACGTCGAGCAGCAGCATCTCGCGGTTGCCGGTGACGAGGATGTCGGCCTGCACCGCCGCGCCGAGCGCGACGACCTCGTCCGGGTTGAGCTCCACGTGCGGCTCGCGGCCGAAGAGCTCGCCGACCATCCGGCGCACGAGCGGAATGCGCGTCGAGCCGCCGACCATCACCACTTCGTCGACCTGCGACGCCTGCAGCTCCGCGTCCGCCAGCGCCTGGCGGCACGGTTCGAGCGTGCGTTCGACGATTGGCCTGATCAACGCTTCGAGCTCCGCGCGCGTGATCCGCGTGCCGAGCAGCTCGGTCTCGTCGAGCTCGGAGAGATCCAGCTTGGCCTGGATGACGGCCTTGCGGATGTACTGAATCGTTTCGTGAGACGTCCGGCTGAAGCCGGACGCCACGTCGACATCACCACCGGTGTGGGTGCCGGCGTCAGCCGGCACGATCTCGCCGGGCGGCAGCGAGAAGCGCGGTGTCGCCGACTCGAGATCCGCGAGCACGCGCTCGACCAGCAGGTGGTCGATGTCGTCGCCGCCGAGATGCGTGTCGCCGTTGGTGGCGAGCACCTGGAAGACGCCCTCCTCGACGCGCAGAATCGAGATGTCGAACGTGCCGCCGCCGAGATCGTAGACGGCGATGATCCCCTGGTTCTTCTGGTCCAGCCCATAGGCCAGCGACGCCGCGGTCGGCTCGTTGATGATGCGCAGCACCTCGAGGCCGGCAATGCGGCCGGCGTCCTTCGTCGCCGTGCGCTGGGCGTCGTTGAAGTACGCCGGCACGGTGATCACCGCGCGATCGACTTCGGGATCGATCTCGCCCTGCGCGGCGAAGTGCTCCTCGGCGCGCCGCTTCAGCTCGCGCAGCACGAACGCCGAGATCTCGGGCGGCGTGAACTCCCGCTCCCCGAGCCCGATGTGAACGACGCCGCCGGTCTCGCCCGACACCTGGAACGGCAGCAGTGACGCCTCGCCGTGCACGTCGTCGACGCCCTTGCCCATGAAGCGCTTGACCGAGTAGACGGTGCGCCGCGGGTCGGTCAGCAGTCGCCGCTGCGCCTCGCGGCCGACGAAGATCGTGCCGTCTGGCGCCGCCGAGACCACCGAGGGCACCAGCGCGTCGCCGCCGCGATCGCGGATCACGACGGGGACGCCGTCCTTGACGTACGCGACGAGGCTGTTCGTGGTGCCGAGATCGATGCCGACGACTTTGCTCACAGCTGCGGACCGCCTTTCCCGGTCGCCTCCCGTTCGATGGTGGCGAGCAGGTTGGTGATGTAGTTCCGTTCGAGCACGCGCTCGCGCAGCGCCGCGAGCACTTCGGCGCGCCCCGTGTCGTCGTGTTCGGCGAGCGCGTCCCACTGGTCGGACAGCGCGCGCAGCTGCGTTTCGTGCTCGGCACGCTTGCGTTCGATGGGCGCCGCCGCCGCCGTGAGCCGCTCGCGCCACTGCGCCTCGGGTGCGCCGCCAGACCGCATCTCGCGCACTTCGTCCAGCTCCTCGTTCAGCGCGAACACCTCTTCGAGCAGCGACGCCGGCACCTGCTTCCCCGCCTCGTGATCGGACGGCTTCAGTACGCCCTCGATCTCGAGCAGGTAGGCGACGCGCGACACCGGCGACTTCAACGTCCGATACGCGTCGTTCAGGTACGACGAGCGCTCGAGGCTCGCGCGGCGCTCCGCCGGCGCGGCGTTGTAGAAGTAGTCGGGGTGGAACTGGCGGCTGAGGGTTCGGAACTGCTGCTCGAGGAGCGCCGGATCGATGTTCAGCCTGCGCGGCAGGCCGAGAAAGGCGAAGTAGTCGCCCTGACGTCCGATCGCCAGGATCTTCGTGCAGCTCGGACAGAAGTGCGCGTCGACCGGTGCGCCGCCACCGCACGTGCGACAGACCTGAAGCAGATGGGTGTGGGTGTCGGAGGTCATGGACATTGGAGCTGCCGCGCGAGCGGAGCCCGGGGCATCAGGCGCCGAACGAGCTCCCACAACCGCAGGTGGTCTTCGCGTTCGGGTTGTTGAAAACGAATCCCTTGCTCATCATGCTGGTGTCGTAGTCGAGCACCGTGCCGTTGAGATACAGCATGCTCTTCTTGTCGACGAACAGCTTGGCGCCGTCGGCTCCCTCGAAGACCAGGTCGCCAAGGCGCGGTTCCTTCTCCCATCCGAACGTGTAGCTCAGTCCCGAGCAGCCGCCGCCTTTGACGCCGACGCGCAGACCTCCGTCGGTGATGCCCTGCTTGGACATCAAGGTCAGGATCTTCCGCGCCGCCGTCTCGGTAATCTCGATGCTCATCTCATTGGCCAGGAAAGCCGCGAGGGGACTGGACGGTCTGGACGGAGGGTTGCGATCGCGTGCATCACCTTCCCGTCCATCCCGACCGTCCTGCCCTTCCCGGCCTCGTTACGCTGATGGTTGCGTCGTCGCCGTCACGGAGGCGCCGGCCGACTGCTGCTTCTTCTTGTAGTCGCCGATCGCCGCCTTGATCGCGTCTTCGGCGAGCACCGAACAATGGATCTTCACCGGCGGCAGCGCCAGCTCCTCGACGATGTCGGTGTTCTTGATCGCGAGCGCCTCTTCGACCGTCTTGCCCTTCAGCCACTCGGTCGCGAGGCTCGAACTGGCAATGGCCGATCCGCAGCCAAAGGTCTTGAACTTCGCGTCGTCGATGACGCCGGTCTCGGGGTTCACCTTGACCTGCAGCTTCATCACGTCGCCGCACTCCGGAGCGCCGACGAGGCCGGTCCCGACGTTCGGATCCTCTTTCGGCAGCGATCCGACATTACGCGGGTTCTCGTAGTGATCGATCACCTTGTTCGAGTAAGCCATCCTTCAATCTCCAATCGCTAATCGGCACCATTCAATCGCTCGACACGCACCCCGCACGGGCGGGTGCAGATCGGCGACTTAGTGGACCTCCCACTGCATCGTCGACAGGTCGACGCCTTCCTTGGCGAGCTCGTAGAGCGGCGACATCTCGCGCAGCCGCGAGACGACGGTAATCAGCTTGTCGGCGACGTAGTCGATCTCCTCCTCCGTCGTCCAGCGGCCGAGGCCGAAGCGGATCGACGAGTGCGCGAGGTCATCGCCCGCGCCGAGCGCCTTCAACACGTACGACGGTTCGAGGCTGGCCGAGGTGCACGCCGAACCGGACGACACCGCGACGTCGTTGATCCCCATCAGCAGCGACTCGCCCTCGACGTACGCGAAGCTGATGTTCAGGCTGTGCGGCAGCCGGTGCTCCATCGATCCGTTGATGAAGATCTCGTCGAGCCCCTTGTGCAGCTTCTCGTTCAGCCGATCGCGCAGCGCGCGGAGCCGCTCGCTCTCGGCCGCCATCTCCGCCTTCGCGAGCGCCGCCGCCTTTCCGAAGCCGACGATGCCGGTGACGTTGAGCGTGCCGGAGCGCATGCCGCGCTCGTGTCCGCCTCCGTCGATCTGCGGCGCGAGCAGCACGCGCGGGTTGCGGCGCCGGACGAACAGCGCGCCGACCCCTTTCGGCCCGTACATCTTGTGCGCGCTCAGCGAGACGAGGTCGACCTTCAGCTCGTTCACGTTGAACGGAACCTTGCCGGCGGCCTGCACCGCGTCGGTGTGGAAGAGGATCCCCTTCTCCTTCGCGATCGCGCCAATCTGGGCGATCGGCTGGATGACGCCAATCTCGTTGTTGGCCGTCATGATCGTGATGAGGATCGTCTGGTCCGAGATCGCCGCCCGCAGATCGTCCAGGCTGATCAGCCCATCCTTCTGGACCGGCAGGTACGTGACGCGGTAGCCCTGCTTCTCGAGACGCTTGCAGGTATCGATCACCGCCTTGTGCTCGGTGACCGCGGTGATGATGTGGTTTCCCTTCTCGCGGTACATCTCGGCGACGCCCTTGATCGCGAGATTGTTCGACTCGGTCGCCCCGCTCGTGAAAACCACTTCCTTCGCGTTCGCGCCAATCAGATCGGCGACCTGCTTGCGCGCCGCCTCCACCGCTTCTTCGGCTTCCCAGCCGAACGGGTGGTTACGGCTCGCCGCGTTGCCGAACTTCTCGGTGAAGTACGGCAGCATCGCCTCGACGACGCGCGGGTCGGTCGGCGTCGTCGCGTGGTAGTCCATGTAGATCGGAAGCTTGATGGCCATAGTTTCTGCGTATCCTGGTCCGGCTCCAGCCGGTCGATGCGAACTCCTGTCCGGCCGAAGCCGGACGCTACACGCACTGGGGCGCTACGTGACGACGGGCGGATGCAGCACGACCGCGTGCTCCACCGGCGCCGGCGGCACCGGCGGGTCCGCGGCCAGCTCGGCGATCGTGCACTCGCCGAGGGCCGAAACAATGCGCTCGCGAACCCGCCACAGCGGATCGCGCACGTTGCACTTCGCGAACTGCTCGCAGCTGCTGCCCTCGGCGGTCGAACAGGCGGTGACCGTCACCGGGCCATCGATCGCCTGAATCACGTCGGCTACCGAGATGAGCGCCGGCATCCTCGCCAGCTGGTAACCGCCGCGCGTCCCCTGTTGCGAGACCAGCAGGCCGCGACGAACGAGCCGCTGCAGGATCTTGGCGAGCAGCTCGATCGGGATGTCGTAGAGGCTCGCGATCTCGCGCGCGCTGGACGACCCGTCACCACGCAGTGCCAGGTGCTTCATCGCGATGAGGGCGTAATCAGCCTTTTTCGAGAGCCTCAGCATGAGGTAAATACGACCTTGGGAAGCTTATTGAATCCGACCGGCCAGGTCCGATTTTACACCAAGTCGGACGGCGTGGAAGGGGAGAGAGGTCGGGAAGGTCGGGAAGGTCGGGAAGGTCGGGAGGGAATGTTCTTCCCGTATTCCGTTCCCCACCAGTCCTACCTGCCTCACCTACACGCCCACCTGCCCCACCCGCCCTACCTGTGCCTTACCAGCCCCACCTGCTCTACCCGCCCTACGTCAGTATTTGGGCTGGCTCGGGTCGACCTTGTCGACCCACTCCAGCACGCCGCCCCGCAGGTTCAGCACCCGTTTGAAGCCGACCGACCGCAGGTAGTCGGCCGCCTTCGCGCTCCGGCCGCCCATCTTGCAGTAGACGACCAGCTCCTGGTCCGGGTCCAGCTCCGCGTATCGCCGCGGCACCTCGCCGAGCGGGATGAGCTGCGAGTCCGGGATCCGGTTGATCTGGTACTCGTTCGGCTCCCGCACGTCGAGGATCGCCAGCTTGTCGCCACGATCCAGCCGCTGCTTGAGCTCGACCGCGGTGATCTCGGTTGCGCTCTTCCCGCCGCTCGCTGCCACCGCCGCCTGGGCCTCGGCATCGACCGACGGACGCAGCCCGCAGAATTCCTGGTAGTCGATCAGCTTCGTCACCGTCGGATGGGTGCCGCACACCGGGCAGTCGGGATCCTTGCGCAGCCTGAGCTCGCGGAATTTCATGCGCAGCGCGTCGTAAATCAGGAACCGGCCGATGAGCGGCTCGCCGATGCCGATGATGAGCTTGATGGCTTCGGTCGCCTGGATCACCCCGATGATCCCCGGCAGCACGCCGAGCACGCCCCCTTCCGCACAGCTCGGGACGAGGCCCGGAGGCGGCGGCTCGGGGTACAGGCAGCGATAGCAGGGACCTTCCTTCGTCCCGAAGACCGAGGCCTGTCCTTCGAACCGGAAGATCGATCCGTAGGCGTTCGGCTTGCCGAGCAGCACACAGGCGTCGTTGGTCAGATACCGCGTCGGGAAGTTGTCGGTGCCGTCGAGAATCACGTCGTACGGCGCGAACAGCTCCAGTGCGTTGTCCGACGTCAGCGCCGCCTCGTAGGTGTCCACCTGGATGTGCGGGTTGATATCCAGCAGGCGATCCTTCGCCGACGCGAGCTTCGATCGTCCCACCGACGAGGTGCCGTGGATGATCTGCCGCTGCAGGTTGCTGTGATCGACGACGTCGAAGTCGATGACGCCGATGCGGCCGACACCCGCCGCGGCGAGATACATCGCCGCAGGCGAGCCGAGACCGCCCGCGCCGATACACAGCACGCTTCCCGCCTTCAGGCGCCGCTGCCCCTCGACGCCGACCTCCGGCATGATCAGGTGGCGGCTGTACCGCTTGATTTCGTCGTTCGAAAGCTGTGGGAGCGCATCAACTGCTGTGGGCATATCTCACTCCCCCCGCGACCGACGGGATGATCGACACCGTGTCGTTCGCGCCGACGGGCGTCTTGTCCTTCTGCAGGTACCGGATGTCCTCGTCGTTCAGATACACGTTGACGAAGCTGCGCAGCTTCCCCTGCTCGTTGAACAGGTGCGCCTTCAGTCCGGCGTAGCGGGTCGTCAGGTCGGTCAGCAGCTCGCCGATGGTCGCACCGGAGGCTTCGACCGCCTCCTGCTTATCGGTGTACGGCCGAAGCGGTGTCGGAATCAGGATTTTCGTCGCCATTCAACTGGCCCTCATCGAATCGGGATCGGTCTTCCGTCAGAAACCAGACGGTCATGTCGCGCGCCGCGCCCGACATGACGGAAAGAATCACATACGCGAAGTTCGGCCACGCGTGCTCCAGGTCGAACTGCGATGGACGCGCCGGATGGTCCGGGTGCGAGTGGTAGAACCCGAGCAGCTCGCCGCCACGCTCGCCCGCCTGCTGCTCCGCGGCGCGGTAATCGGACGGACGCACGAGGAAACGGCGCCGCGGTCCTTCCTCGGTCGTGTTCGGCAGCGCGACGGCAGCCATCACGCGGTCGTCGCGGCCGATCAGCGCGCCGCAGCACTCGTGCGGAAAGGTCTCTTCGCCGTGACGACGGATCGCCGTCGCCACGCCAGGGTCCAGCGTGCACGCGCGGGGTATCGTCAGCGTCACTCGGCGGTCCAGAAGTTCTCGGTCAGGTACTTCTCTGCGCCGTCCGGGAACACCGTGACGACGACGCCGCGCTCGAGCGCGTGAGCAACCTGCAGCATCGCCGCGAGGGCGGCCCCGGCCGAAATCCCGACCATCAACCCGGCCTCGCGCGCCAGCCGGCGCACCGAGCGATGCGCCTCTTCGGTGCTCACGCGCAGATCGGCGTCCGCGAGGGTCGGGTCGTAGATGGCCGGCACCATGGCGGTCTCCATGTGCTTCAGCCCTTCGAGGCCGTGAAACGGCGAATCGGGCTGGAACGAGACCGCCTTGATGTTCGGGTTGAACTCGCGCAGCGCCCGGCTGGTGCCGACGAAGGTGCCGCTCGTGCCGAGGCCGGCGACGAAGTGCGTGACGCGCCCGCCGGTCTGCTCGATGATCTCGGGGCCGGTCGTCTCGAAGTGCGCGCGCCAGTTCGCGTCGTTGCTGTACTGGTCCGGATAGAAGTACTCGCCGGGGTGCTCCGCCACGAGCTGGCGCACGGCACGGATCGCTCCATCCGTGCCTTCGAGCGGGCTCGTGAGCACGAGCTCGGCGCCGAACGCACGCAGGATCAGCTTGCGCTCGGGGCTCGCGTTCTCGGGCAGGAACAGCTTGACCCGGTAGCCTTTCGCCGCGCCGATCATCGCGTAGGCGATGCCGGTATTGCCCGACGTGGCGTCGACGATCGTCAGCCCCGGACGCAGGCGGCCGGTTCGCTCCCCCTCGGCAATCATCCGGGCCGCGGCCCGATCCTTCACCGATCCGCCGGGGTTATGCCATTCGGCCTTGGCGTACAACTCGACGCCAGGCGTCTCCCGCTCGAACCGCGCGAGCCTGATGAGCGGCGTGTGACCGATCAGCTCGAGCACGGACGAAACGGCCCTGTCGGTCACGGAAATGGGAGCTGGTGAAGACATCGGAGAAACGGCGACTGATAAAGTCCGAATTATAGCAAACTGCCCCTGCGCTATACTCGGCAAGCCAGTGCCCTCCTCTTCGACCTCCGTTCCACAGTCAGTTCAGCAGGATCCCGACACGACGGTGCGCATCGGCGGATGGCTGTTCCGCAAGCGCACGTCGCTGCCGCTGCCGATTGTTGCCGCGCTGCTGCTGATTCCGCCAGACCGGTCGCTCGGTCCCCTGGTGACGGTCGCCGGCGCCGTCCTGGTCGTCGCGGGTGAGCTGGTCCGGTTGTGGGGGGTCCATCACATCGGCGCGATCTCGCGGACACGCAGCGAACGCCTCGGCCCGCTCGTCGACAGCGGCCCGTTCGCGATGGTCCGCAACCCGCTGTACATCGGGAACATCCTGCTCTGGGTCGGCTTCGCCGTCGCCGCGCGCCTGCCGTGGCTGGCGCCGGTCGTCGCCCTGCTGCTCGCGCTGGAGTACCACGCGATCGTGCGGTGGGAGGAGCGGCTGCTCGAAACCCGCATCGGCGAACGCTATCGCGAGTACATGCGCCGCGTCCCGCGGTGGCTCCCCAACCCCGCCGGACGCCCCTCGGCTCCGCACGAGGCCGCCTTCTCGTGGACCCAGACGCTCTACAGCGAGCGGGGCACGCTCATCGCCATCGCGGTCGGATACGCGCTGCTCGCCTTGAAATTCAGAGCCTGACGCCGTCGTGTCGGCTCCAATCGCCAAATCGTCAAATCGCTAATTCGTCAAATCGTCAAATCGCTAAATCGTCAATTTAAGCGACTGCCACAGATACCAGCTCGCGACCGACCGGTACGGCTTCCACGCCTCGCCCAGCTTGTGCAGCTTCTTCGCGTCCGGCCGCTTTCGCAGCCTGTAGAGACGATGGACGGCGTTGACGATGCCGAGATCGTCGATCGGCAGGACGTCGGGGCGATGGAGCCGGAACATCAGGAACATCTCGGCGGTCCAGCGTCCGAAGCCTTTCACCTCGGTCAGCATCTCGATCACCGCTTCGTCGTCGAGCGCCTCGATCTCGTCGAGAACGAGGCGTCCGTCGACGATCCGCTCGCAGAGATCCCGCAGGTAGCGGACCTTCTGCCCGCTCAACCCGACGCCTCGCAGCGCCGCATCGTCGACCGTCAGGATAGCGGGCGCGGAGAGCGGTGCGTCTTCGGGGAAGAGCGCGACGAAGCGTCCGAAGATGGTCGCGGCCGCTTTGGTCGACAGCTGCTGGCTGACGATCGATCCCGCGAGCGCCGTCAGGTGATCCTTCCGCTGCCGCTCGGCCATCAGACAGGGGCCGATCGCCTTGATGGCTGTCGCCAGCACCGGATCGCGGCGCATCAGCGTCCGCCGCGCGCGCTCGTATTCCTCGGGGGTCAACGACTTCGCCGTCACGTGTGCTCCAGGATTCGCCGTGTCGATCCGTCCGCCGCCGTCACCGCATCGCCACGGTCAGCTCGACCTGCGCGTGCACCTCGATGAGCCCCGCTTCGACCGGTGTCGCGGGTGCCGCCGCGACGGCGGCCCGGTCGGCGAACATCGGCTGCGGCGCTTTGAACCGCGGTTCGGGAGTATCGGTGATCCGCAGCACGCGGTCGACGGCGCGCCCGGCTCCGGCCGCAATCGCGTCGGCTCGTGCCCGCGCGTCGGCGACGGCGAGCTTCAGCGCCTCGCGCTCCGCGGACGCGCGGTCCTTCAGGTCGAACCGGATCCCTGCGACCGTCGTCGCGCCGGCCTCGACCGTCGCGTCGAGCACTTCGCCCACGCGCGCCACATCGTCCACGCGGACCTCGACGCCGTTCCTGGCGACATACCCGCGCGGCGTTCGACGGCCGTTGGCGAAGTCGAACTCCTGCTGGATCGAGTAGCCGGTCGTCCGCACCGCGTCTCCCGTGAAACCGAGACGGGACAGGCGCTGCTGGACCGACGTCATCGCCTCGGCATTCTGCTGCTGCGTCTCGCGGGGCGTGCGTGCACGTGTCTCGACGGCAATCGACACGAACGCCTGATCCGCCGGACGACGGACGAGCGCTTCGCCGCTGGTCACGATGGCGGGCGGCTGCAGCGGCGGCTGCGCGTTTGCGTCCTGCGCGGCAGCCGGAATCGCGGCGGCGGCCAGGATCGCCATGAGTAGCAGGGACGGCAGTCGATGCATCTCGTACTCCATGCGTCATACTACCTGCACGCGCCGGGCCGGGCGCTGAAGTCGACGCGTGCCGATCAGGTTCGCGGCGACACCGGACGGCATGGGTCCGGCTGCGGTCTGTCGAGCGAAGGCGCGAAAGGTGTGATCTGATGGAGACGTCCGTTGTTCGCAAACGGATCCAGGAAACGATTGAGACGGCACGGCGCACCGCGGCCGCACGCCGGGCGCGCGCGGACGAAGCGGCGCGCGCGTACTCGCACTTCCTCGACACGATCGCCGTACCGTTGTTCCGGCAGGTCGCGAACGTCCTGAAAGCCAGCGGCTATCCCTTCACCGTCTTCACGCCGTCGGGAGGCGTACGCCTGATGTCGGACAGGAGCGCCGAGGACTACATCGAGCTGTCGCTCGATACATCGGGCGACGAGCCGATGGTGATCGGCCATTCCAGGCGGGCGCGCGGCCGTCGCGTCATCGAAACGGAGCGGGCCGTCGCCGAGCAGACGGTGGCGCACCTGACCGAGGAACACCTGCTGCAGTACCTGCTCGAGGAACTGGAACGGCTGGTAGAGAAATAATCAGGCGAGCCGCTCGAGCCCCGAGACGTCGATCCCCTGCCGCTGCAGGAGGGCGAGGAGCCCTGGACGATCGGCGGCACACCGATACGCCTCGCGCACGTCGACCGCACCGCTCTGCGCGAAGCCGCCGAGCGCGTCGTTCAGCGGCACCATGCCCTGCCGGCGTCCCCCTTCGATGGCGAGCGGAAGCTGCGCGGTCCTGCCGTCGGCGAGCAGGCTCGCGACGGCCGGCGTGTTGAGCAGCAGCTCGCGCGCGGCGAGGCGTCCGCCGCCGGTCTTCTTCAGGAGCACCTGCGCCACCACACCCTGCAGATGCCGGGCGAGCGCGAGCTCGATGCGCCGCCGCTCCGCCGGCGGCGCGAGGTCGATGACGGTGTCGATCGCGGCCGAGGCCGAGCGCGCCGTGCACCCGCAGATCACCAGACGTCCTCCCGCGGCCGCGTCGAGCGTCAGGTCGACGAGCTCGGCGGTCCGGACCTCCTGAACCACGAGAACGTCGGGGTCTTCGCGAAGCGCGCTCTTCACCGCATCGGCGACCTGACCGGCATCACGCACTTCCCGCTGGCTGACCATCGCCGCCGCACGTTCGTGGACGACCGCGATCTCACGCTCGACGGTGACGACGTGAACGTGTCGCGTGCGGTTGATGTAATCGACGAACGCCGACATCAGCGTCCGCTTCCCGCTCAGCCGCGGTCCGGTGACGATCAGCACGCCTTCGGTCTCCGAGGCGAGCGCCTGGATCTCGCGCGAGAGCCCCAGCTGCTCGGTCGTGACCGGCCGCGACGGCATGATGCGGAACACGCAGCCTGGGCCTCGATGATCGCGGAACGCCAGGCAGCGCACACGCCCCAGCTCCGCGAGCTCCAGCATCCACTCGCGCGCCACGCCAGACCGCAGATCCTCGGCGCGCCGCCCGGGCATGCACGTGATCAGCAGCCCTTCGACCTCGCCCGCGCTCAGCGCCGGCGCGCCGTCGAGCATGCGGAGCTCGCCTTCGATCCGGATCGACGGGCGCATCCCCGACGACACGTACAACGTCGACGCTCCGCGTGCGGCCGCCAGCCGCAGCAATCGATCGAGACCCGACAGGGCGGTCTCCGCAAGGGGAGGCGGCACGTCGCCCCTCACCGGCGTACGCGTGAGCGGCAGGATGACAGCCGGCTGCGGCTCCGCGTCAGGCGCCGACGGCTCGATGATCCGCGTCGTCGTCCTGGACCGCGCGCGCCGCTCTCCGTAGGGCAGCCGCGGCCCGCTCGACGCCGCGCCGGACGTGCCCGGACGATCGCTCTCGCTCTCGCTCGGCCGCGCCTCCGCCCTCGTGCGACGGATTTCCAGCCAGAGGTCGTCTCCGCCGCGCGCCGCGACGACGCTGAAGCGCTCGTCCGGAAACAGCGGGTTGTCGGGCAGCACGCACTGCGTGGCGCCGACCTCGCCGAGGAGCCGCTTCGATTCAGCCGGCAGCAGCGCGTCGATCACGTCGGCAACCGACTCCGCGGTCATCGGCGCGTTGGCGAGGCTCACCTGTCCGCTCTCCGCGACCACGTATGGCTTGTCGCCGACGTGGAGTACGAGCGCCTCGCCGTCCATGAGGACGATGGCCTGGAGCAGCGAGGGAACGAGGGTCATGGGATGGTGGAGCGCTCGATCCAACCACGGATGAGCTCGCACAGTGTAGCCGTCGTCCGCGTCGTGCCGCAACCGATCTCGGGCATTGGATATCCGATGGGATAATGACCGTTGCATGCTCCCGTCGAGCACGGTCGAGAACTACATCAAGGCGATCTACCAGGGACAGACGGCGCTCTCGGCCGACACGCGTCTCGTGCCCATGGGGCAGGTGGCGACCGCGCTCGGCGTCACGCCCGGCACGGCGACGACGATGGTGAAGGCGCTGGCGGAATCGGGGCTCGCCGAGTACGAGCCGTACAGCGGCGTGCGGTTGACCGCCGCCGGAGAGCGCCTCGCGGCGCTCGTGCTGCGGCGGCATCGGCTCGTGGAGCTGTTCCTCGTGCAGGTGCTCGGCATGAGCTGGGACGAGGTGCACGAAGACGCGGAACAGCTCGAGCACGTCGTCTCCGAGCGGTTGATCGAGCGGATTGACGAGATGCTGGGCCGTCCGTCGCACGATCCGCACGGCGATCCGATTCCGACCGCTGAAGGGGCGATGCCGGCGCACCAGCACGACAGCCTGCTGACCTGTCCGGTCGGCACGCCGCTGCGGATGACGCGCATCGCCGATCAGGATCCGGCGTTCCTGCGCTTCGTCGAGCGGAACGATCTGAAGCCGGGGCAACTGATCGAGGTCGAGTGGCGCGATGCGGCGGCAGATGCGGTGCGCCTCGTCGGAAAGGATCGGCCCGCGATTACCATCGGCACGCGAGCCGCGTCGAAGCTGCTCGTCGAGAGCGTGCCGGTCACATCAGCTTGATCGGTCCCAGATCGAGGTTGAGATCCTCGGGCAGGAGTCCGAACCGCGATCCGATGTCCCGCACCGTTTCCTCGAGCAGCATCAGCGCCGCGCCGACCGCCTCGACCTCCTGCGGCGTCAGCGTCTTCGCTTCCATGCGCCGGATCGCCTGACGCTCCATCAGCTTCCGCAGGAACTCGACGATCGTGAGCACGAGCTGCGCGACCGACTTCTGCACGTCTGCCGGATCGGGGTTCCATCGCAGCGGCGTGGCCGCCGGACGACGCGTCGCGGCTGCGCTCTTCGCGCGCGCTCTCTTCGTACGCGAACCGCTCGTGCGCGAACCGCTCGCGCGCGGTTGGCGACCGGTCGCGCTCTTCCGCTCGCCGATCCGCCGCTGAAGCTCCCGCTGCAGGATGCGCAGCTCTTCGGCCGTGACCGGAACGGCTTCGATCGCCTCCCTCCTGGAGGCCGCGGTCGATGGTTTCTTCGACGTCGGACGCGAGCGGCGCGGCGCGGCGGGCGTCTTCGCGTGCGGTCGAGAAACGGCGCGCCGCTTCTTCATCGGCGAGACTCCGCCGTACGTCGCCGGGTCTCCTTCTTCGTCGGCCGCGGACTTCGATTCGAGGCCGGCAGCACGCGATCGGCCGCGCACAGCAACGCCGACAGACGGACGTAGATGAGATCGATGCCGGCGACGCCGAGCGTCAGGTCGCCCGTGGCCATCACCCCCTTGTTCAGCACGTGATCCAGCACGTCGAGGAGGCTCGACTCCTGGTCGTCCATCACGCGATCGATCACGCTGACCGGAGGTGCAGGCTGGCGTCGGCGGGCCATCGTGCCGTGTCAGTCCCGCATGAAGCTGTACGGAGGCCAGGGGCCGGTGAGCGCCACACTGTACCCCTGGGCCGACAGCGCGCGCGCCTGTCTCGCGGCCGCCGCCTTCAGACGGGCCGACGCGGAGCGCGGAACGAGCAGCGCGGCGTCGAGGAGCAGCGGGCCGCCGGTCGCAGACAGCTCCGCCGCCGCGCGTCGTCGCGCGTCGGTCGCGTGGGCCGACAGCGATTCGAAGAGCTCCGCCGCCACCGCCTTGGCCTGCCGGGTGCGGCGGGCGGCCTCGTCTTTCACCGCTTTTTTTCGCAGCAGGTAGTCGGCGCCATTCCGCGCGCGGGCGACGGCTCCGTGGGCGGTCTGCTTCGCCGCCGCAGCAGGCACTTTCGTCATCGCGAGCCGCACCCCCCACTCGTGACGACGCGCGACGCGCCCCGCGAGGAGATCCAGCTCCGCAGCGGTCATCGTCATGTGAGCGACAGCGCGCTCGTCGGTCGCGAACATGGTGAACAGCTTCATCGGCAGGACGGCGTCAGCGGAGAGAAACGCCTCGACGACGCGCGCGTGCGCGAGCGCCACGCGTGACACCGATTCGAGGTCGGCGAGCTTCGTCTTCAGAGCGGCTTCGCCGTAGCGTGCGAGCGGGACCGAGGATACCACCAGGGATCGCCGCGCCGTGATCGGCAGCACGCGGACCTTGCCGCCATAAGGGATGCCGCGCAGCGCGACAGGCACCCGCGGGCGCGTGCGGTGATCGACCACGCAGTAGACATAGACGGCCGACCGGCTCATCGCTCGTCGAGCTCCTCCGTGACGATCGCCTCGACGCCGGTGACGCGGACGTCATCGGCGATGAGCGTCAACCCCTCCGATCCGGCGCGCTTGATCTCGCGGATTCTGGCGAGCAGATCGCGCTCGAGCACCACGAAGTCGCTCTCGGCGATCTCGCCGCTCTCGAGCTTCATGTGCGCCTCGAGCAGCTGTTCGCGCAGCACCGACTCGTCGTTCAACTCGGCCTCGGCGGCGGCCGCCACCTTGTCGAGGACGAAGCGAAGGGAGCCGATCAGCAGGGAATCGAGGATGAACACTAGGCGCGTTCGAGCTTCAGCCTGATGTTGACGAAATTGTACGGCGGCCAGGGGCCGGTGTACTTGAACGTCAGCGTGTCGAACCGGCTCGCGATCGACTTGACCCTCGCGTCGAACGCCGCTTCGCGGTCGCGCGAGATCAGGAACGCGGCGTTCATGATCACCTTCTCGCCAATCGGCTTGTTGATCCGCGAGGCGACCGAGACGTCGCGCAGCTCGTTCAGGATCTCGGCGACGTAGCGCTCCGATCGCGCCTGCAGCGCCGCGTCCACCAGCCGGCCGTACTGCATGCGCGCGAAGTAGGTCGGCCCCTTCTGGCTCGAGATCTCCAGCTTCAGCCGGCCGATATCCTCGTCGTCCTGCTCCAGCTCGCGGATGGCCTGCTCGCGATCCCAGAGCACCTTCAGGCCGAACTCGAGCTTGTTCTGCATCTTGTTCAGCACGTCGCCGAACGCCTCGGCGGCCGACCGCAGCAGCTCGACGATGTCCTCGCGCGTCTTGAAGATGGTGCCGAAGGACATCGGGATGACCGTGTGCTCGCGCATGACCGTCTCGTTCACGCGCTCGTGCGCGAAGACGTTCTCGCGCGTCGAGTCGAGCACCTCGAGCGGCGCGTCGGAGACGACCGCCGCGAGGTTGCGATAGTGCACCGTGTAGACCTCGCTCGGATCGGCGCCGATGCCGATCGGCCCGAAGCGCAGCGCCTCGGCCGCTTCGATGATGCAGTAGACGTACTTGCCGCGGCTGGCGACGATGCCGGCGTCGGCGTCGCTCGTCCACGGCGTGCGCGGCAGCGTGGGCTGGTCGATGATGGCGGTCGCCGTGCCCCGGCCATTGGCCCGCGCGGTCACGCGTTTCGAACCGTTGCCATTGCCGTTGCCGTTGGCGCGTCCGTTCGGCTTGCCGCTTCCCTTCGCCGACATGGCGGCAGACTTCGGCCGCTTCGAGACCGCTTTGGCCTTGGCGGATCCTGCCGTCCCGCCCGCCTTCGCGCCGCGCGTTTTCAGCGGTCGCATCGGCGTGCGCATGGGGCCTCGCGCCGCCGCCGGACGCGCGCTAGTTCGTCTTGGCATACTTGCCGCTCCTGCGGGCCTTCCGGGAAGTGGGTCCGTCCAGCACCCTGCGGATCTCGCGCGCCAGATCCTCGGGCAGACAGGGCTTGGTGACGAACGCGTCGCAGCCGGCCTGCTTCGCCCCCTCCGAGATGCCCGCCAGCGCGTGCCCGGTCAGGGCGACGACCGGGATGTCCGCCGTGCGCGCATCCGCCTTCAGCCGCCGGGTCGCTTCCCAACCGTCCATCACCGGGAGCGACAGATCCATGAGGATGATGTCGGGCGCCTCGTCGACGGCGCGCTGCAGCGCCTCCATGCCGTTGGCCGCCTCGATCACGTCGAAGCCCGAGAACTGCAGGTACTCGCTGTACATCTCGCGGGCGTCCGGGTAGTCGTCGACGAGGAGGACGCGCGGTCGTTCGGTCTTGCTCTTTGTCATCTCCGTCCCTGCGTGGGCAGCGTCAGCGTGAAGCGCGATCCGACGCCGAGCTGACTGTGTACCACGATGTTGCCGTCGAGCATCTGCGCGAGGCGTTTACAGATGGACAGCCCGAGCCCCGTGCCGCCATAGGCGCGGGTCGGCGAGTTGTCGAGCTGTCGGAAGTCCTCGAAGATCCGCTCCTGATCGCCCGGTGCGATACCGATGCCGGTGTCGGTCACGCTCAGCTCCATGACACGCTCCTTCGGATGCTCGCGCGCCGAGATCGTGACCGTCCCCTCGTGCGTGAACTTGAGCGCGTTGCTCAGCAGGTTCAGCAGGATCTGCTTCACCTTCTGCCGGTCGGTCTCGATCGGCTTCAGCGTCCGCGGCAGCGTGACCGAGACCTTCAGCCGCGTGCGAATGATGATCGGCTCCAGCTCGGCGCGGACCTCGTTCACCAGCTCCGGGATGCGGACACGCGAGAGCTGCAGCGGCATCCGCCCCGCTTCGATGCGGGAGATGTCGAGGATCTCGTTGATGATCGTCAGCAGGTGCCGCCCGTTCGACTCGATGCGCGACAGCTGGCGGCGCACCGGCGCGTCGAGCGATCCGGCCACCCCCTGCATCAGCATCGACGTGTAGCCGAGGATCGCGTTCAGCGGCGTCCGGAACTCGTGCGACATGTTCGCCAGGAACCGCGACTTGAGCATCGACGCCTGCTCGAGCTCGATCGCCTGGCGGCGCAGCAGCTCGTTCTGGTGGGCGATGTCGGCCGTGGCCGTCTGGATCTTCCGCTCGAGCTCGTCCGACGCCTCCTTCAACTGCTCGTAGAGCCGCGCCTTCTCGAGCGCCTCGCGCCGGTCGTGCAGGATCGTGACGACGGCCGTCAGCTCGCCGTGCTGCGAGAGGATCTTGCCGGCGATGGCTTCGACCGGCATCGGGCCGCCCGTCGGCGGATCGACCAGGGCGATGTCGCCGACGCGGCGCCGATCCTCGCTGACCAGCATCCCCGCGATGAAGCTCGAGAAGTGCGCGTCGTTGGACTGCACCGCCCGCTGCACCGGTCCGTCGGCGCCCTCCGGCGTCATGAAGAGCCGCTCCGCCGGCTCGTTCATCAGCGACGTCGCGCCGTTGGCGTCGGTGACGACGATCGGCGCGGCAACCGAGTCGATGATCAGGTTCAGGCGATCGCTCTCGGCGCGCGCCTGCGCCTCGGCGATGCGGACGCGCCGGTAGTTCTCCTCGATCTCCTCGCTCGCGCGGCGCAGGTCGGTCACGTTCCGCAGGATCGAGACGACGCCGGTGCCGTGGCGCGGGTGCTCGATCACCGTGGACAGGAGCTCGAAGAGCAGGTCCGACCCGTCTTCCGGGTTGGCCAGCAGCAGCTCCCGCCGCGTCGCACCCGATTCCTCGATCGCCTTGCTCGACAGCGCCGAGGAGAGGAGCATGTTGTTCATCCGGACCGCGCTGCGGCGCCCCTCGCTTTCGTCCTCGGACGCGGTGAAGAGCATCAGCGCGCGCGTGTTCGCGATGTGCAGCCGCCCTTCGGTATCGGTCAGGAGAATCGGATCGGTGACGGCGTTGATGATGCTGTAGAGCAGGGAGCGCTCGTGCCCCTGCCGCTGATCGAGATACGCCGGCTCCTGCTGGCGGAACGTCTGCGCCAGCTTCTGGCCGAACGCGTCGATGAACCACTCCGCATCGTGGGAGAGCGACACGCCACCCGACAGCAGCAGCAGCCCCAGCGCATCCTCGTCTCCGTCGCCGCAGGCAATCGGGACGACATGGACGCCGATGTCGCCGAGCGGCGTGTCGGGGCGCCTGCGCCGTTCCGCCGGCGAGTGGGCCAGCGCGAAGTACCGTCGCCGGTGCGACCTGAACACGTCGACGAGCGGGTTGTCCCAGTCGTCGAGATCCACCGTGAAGCCGGCCGCCGACGCCGCCGGCACACCGTTCCAGGCGAGCGCCAGCAGCGCCTCGTCGTCGTACGCGCGGACGAGACACATCGAGTGGCGGACGTGTACGGCCTTCTCCAGCCACTGCAGCGCGTGCCGGGCGCAGTCGGCGAGATCCGGGAGGCTGAGAAAGTCCTCGAGCAGTTCCAGGCGCGCCTGGAGGCGGACGTCGCGCACGCTCGAACCGCGGGAGTGGCCGTTGCTCGAGCGATCAGCTCGCGCGCGTCGTGCGGCGGCGCCCGGACGGAACGCGGCTGGCGACGGCAGCGCTCTGGAGCTGGGCGCGGAGCGCGGCGTTTTCGGCAATGACTTCCTCATACGGCTTCGTTTCGATAGCCGGCCTGCTGACCGGCGCGGCCTGTCCCACCGCCTCCGAGTATTTCAGGTAGGTGTCAATCGATGCGACCACGACACGCGCTTCCACCGTGATCAGGTCGATACCGACGAGCGAAACGCGTACCCAGGCGTCGATGACGATCCCCTTGTCGAGGACACGATCGAGGACGTCGATCAGGCTTGTGCCGCCTGCGGCTCGTTCAACGGGCATCAGAATCTCCTACGCTTGCTGTGGTGCGACGCGCGCCTCACTTGAGCGTGCCGGCGGTCGAGCGCCGGCGCGTCAGCGAGGCGAGCTTGCGCTCGAGAAGCCGGATTTCCCTCCGCAGCTCCTCGTTCTCCGCGGAGAGCGCCTGCTTGCCGGGCGACAGGTGATGATCGAACTTCCACCAGTCGAGCCCGATCTGTTCGGCCTTGTCGATAGAGCAGATCAGCAGGCGGATCCGGATGGTCAGCAGTTCGACTTCCGCCAGCGACACCTTGATGTCGCCGGCGACGACCAGACCCTTGTCGAGCACGCGGTCCAGCACATCGACGAGGCCGGTGGACCGTCCGTGCCCGTCAGTCAGTGGCGTCGGCATAATGTCGGTGGCTCGAGCAGGTCGCCCGCCTTCTGCACGCTCAGGTATGCCGGCAGTCGATCGCGACGGGTCGAGCTAACCTGAGCAACACGAGTGCCAGCTTTGGTCTGCGATTCGCTCGCACGAAAACTGAACGGTGATTTGAACCCCAACAGTGGGCCATCTGGAACGTAGCGGTTTACTACAGCTGGCTCAACAGATCCAGCGGACGCTCGAGGAACAGATCGGTTGGCGCGACCGTGTCCCCTTCGTCCGGACGGAAGCCGAACCCGTAGCGCGCGATGCAGGCACGCGTGCCGGCGCGGCGCGCGGTCCTGAGGTCGACCACCGAATCGCCGACCATCAACGTCGCCTCCGGCGTGGCGCCAGCCGACGCGACGAGCGTCAGCAGCCCGTCCGGCTCCGGCTTGCGCGGATGCGGACCATCGCCGCCGAGCACCCGCGCTCCGAAGTAGTCGGCGAGCTGGAGCCCTTCGAGGATCGTCCGCGTCGCGTCGATCGGCTTGTTCGTCAGCAGCGCCAGCGGCGCGCGCGTCGCCAGCGCGCCGAGCAGGTCGAGGACGCCGTCGTACGGCCGCGTGTGCTGCAGCAGCCGCCCGTTGTACACGCGAAGGAACCGTTCCAGCACATCGGACGGAGCAGGACAGCCGGCGGCCGCGAAGGCGCGCCGTATCAATACGGCGGCGCCGTCGCCGACCATGCCGCCGATCGCCTCCTCCGACAGCGGCAGGCAGCCGCAGGACTGGAGCACCGCGTTGGTCGACTCGGCGATGTCGCGCCGCGAGTCGACGAGCGTACCGTCCAGATCGAAGACGAAGAACCCGACGCCGGACACGGCGTCAGTCCGCCCGATATTCGGCAAACGAGGTCGGCGTCTCCCACACGGTGACGCGCACGACAGGCAGGCTCTGGCTGGCCGCGTAGTCGAAGATCAACTTCGCCAGCCGCTCGACCGTCGGGTTGCTGTCGACGACGAAGACCGGTTCGCCGAGCGCCTCGAGCGGCTTCACGAGCGGATCGTCGTGGCGCAGCACCATCTTGTGATCGAGCTCGCGATCGATCCACCCTTTCACGATCCGCTTGATGTCGCTGAAGTCGCACACCATGTTGCGGGTGTCGAGCTGATCGGTCCGCACCTCGATCTCCGCCACCGCGTTGTGGCCGTGCGGGTGTTTGCAGATGCCGTCGTAGTCGAGCAGACGATGGCCGTAGCAGAACTCGATGCGTTTGGTGACACTGTACATGGGAAGAATTGAACGATTTGACGATTTGACGATTGAACGATTTGATGAATGAACGATTGACGACTTGACGATTGGCGCGACGGTCGGCGATCCGGCGTATCGAAGCGTCAGGATATCATCCTGGTTGAAAAGGCCGCGCGGCGGCGACGCCGGCGCGGATCACCAACTCACCCACTGACCAGGTCACCCGTGCCCACCGCAGTCCTGCTCTCCGGCGGCCTCGACAGCGCCGTCCTCCTTGCCGACGAAGCGTCGCGTGGCGACGTGCAGCCGGTCTACGTCAGCGTTGGTCTTGCGTGGGAGGCGGCCGAGCGGCGCGCGGTGCAGGCGTTTCTCGAAACGGGAATCCCCGGCGTGCGGACGCGTCCGCTCGTGTCGCTGGCCGTCGACATGACCGACGTCTATCCTGCCGCGCACTGGGCGCGGCAGGGGCACGCGCCGGCGTATCACACGCCGGATGAAGACGTGTACCTGCCGGGACGCAACGTGGTGCTGCTGGGAAAGGCCGCCGTGTTCTGCGCGAGCGCGGGGCTCGATCGCGTCGTGATCGGGACCCTCGATCACAACCCGTTTCCGGATGCGACCGACGAGTTCCGCGCATCCATGGCGCACGCGCTCTCGCTCGGGCTCGCCGTCCCGCTGCGGATCGACGCGCCGTACGCGCGCTCGAGCAAGGCGGCGGTGATCGAACGCGGCGCGCGCCTCGGCGTGCGGCTCGATCTGACGCTCTCCTGCATGAACCCGCAGGAGAACGGCACCGGTTTTCCGCGCCACTGCGGCGTCTGCAGCAAGTGCCGCGAACGGCACGACGCGTTTCTGCAGGCCGGCGTCGAAGATCGCACCGACTACGCGAGCCGCGCCTTCACCGGGTAACGCCTTGCCATCTGGCGTCCGGCTTCAGTCCCAGAAAGCGCCTGGGAGTGCAGCCGGCGAGACAGGAACAGGCACTACTACAGCGCGGGGCGGACGGCGATCGACCCGTCGCCGCTGCGCAGCCTGACGAGCGGGCCGCCGTTGCCGATGCGGCCGCGCGCGACACGACGCCGCTCCGGCGTCCCGCTGTCCCCGCTGAACGGCACGCGGCTGACGTCGACGCGGCCGTCGCCGGTCGTCGCGTCGAGATCCGCGTTGAAACCTTCCGGCACCTCGAGCACGATCGAGCCGTCGCCGGTCGACACCGACCACTCCGACTGCGGCGCATCGCCTTCGGTGCGGATGCGCACGCGCCCATCGCCGGATCGCGCCTGCAACCCTCGCAGCGAGCCATCGACCTCGATGCTCCCGTCTCCGGACCTGACGTCGACCGACCCGCTCACCCGCTCGACATGGATCGAACCGTCCCCGGTGCGAATCGACACATCCCCCTGCACGTCGCGAACGTCGACGCGGCCGTCGCCGGTGTCTGCCTTCACCTGCACGTTCGCCGGCGCCGTAATGCTGATGCGCGCGCTGCGCGGTCCGATGTCGACGTGGAACCCAGGTTCCCGCGGATCCCGCACGTCGACCGTGATCCGGCCGCCCGACTGTTCCGCCGTCAGCGCCATCCGGTCCGCCGACGCCTTGTCGATTGCGTGCTTCTCGACGAGGACGAGCACCTCGGGCTTGTCCCAGGTCGAGATCTCGATGCTCCCGTCGAACGTGTGCACGTCAATCGACGTGTCGCCGGTGACCGTGAATCGCTTCTCGATCGTGTCGATGTACCGCGTCTCGCCGGCTGAGATGTCCACGCAGCCGCCTGACGCCAGGCTGGCGGCGAAGCCGAGAACGAGCCACGAGCGGCCACTGAACAGCACGGACATGCGGGCCTCCTTCGCACCTGCTGCGCGAATGGAGTTTTAGACGGAAGCGGCAGGCGCGCTGTTCCCGGCGATACCGCCGCGCGCGTACACGAGCCGTCCGGCGACGTAGGTCTGCACCACCGTTCCGGCCCGGTCGAGGATCGCGAGATCGGCGCACGCGCCCTCCGCGAGCACGCCGTGGCCGACCAGCCCCAGCTCGCGCGCCGGCGTCGTGGCGCACATCGTCGCGGCGGCGACGGGCGACAGCCCCATCTCGCCGGTCAGCCTGCCAAACGCCACATCCATGGTCAGCACGCTTCCGGCCATCGTCCCGTCGTCGAGACGGGCACAGCCGGCATCCGCGGCAATGCGCCGGCCGCCGAGACGCGCCGGCGAGCCCGGCTCGAGACCGGTCGCCGAGGTGCCGTCGCTCACGGCGACAACCCGTGACGGCTTCTTCGCCGCAACGACCATGCGCACCACGCCAGGATGCAGGTGCACGCCGTCGCAGATCAGCTCCACCACGACATCGTCGTGCTGCAGGACGGCGCCGGCAAGGCCCGGCTCGCGATGCCGCATCGGCGCCATGCAGTTGAACAGGTGCGTCGCATGGCGCGCGCCGAGATCGATGGCGGACAGCGCTTCGGCAAAGGTGGCCTCCGAGTGCCCGAGGCCGACGCGGATGCCGCGTTCGACGAGCCACGTCACGAGATCGAGCCCTCCCTCGATCTCCGGCGCCATCGTGACGATCGCGACGTCTGGCGCGCAGGTGTCGATCACCTCCAGCAGATCGTGAGCGGTGAACCCATCGGCCGCAGACCTGGCGCCGGTCGGCGCAAACGTGCGCAGGCACCCGGCCGGCTGCGCACCCCGGCGTATCGGGTTGATGAAATTGCTCTCGAGATGCGCCGGGAGCACACGCGCGGACGATGGAGCCGGGTTGGCGCGGCACTGCTTCACCTGGTGGAGCACGCGCCGCAATGCGTCCGGCTCGCAGGCCACCGTCGTCGGGCAGAACGCGGTGACGCCGAATCGCGGCAACGCCGCGGCAATCCGCGCGACGCTGTCGCCGTCGTCGAGCGTGTCGACGCCGAGCACGCCGTGCACGTGGAGATCGATGAAGCCGGGGACGATGGTGTGGTCGTGAAGGATCCCGGCGTCTCCGCCGCCGATGCTCGACGGAGCGGTGCCGATGCCGACGATGCGCCCTTCGTCGATCGAGAGGGTCCCTGACTGGACGATACGGTCGGGCAGCACGAGATCGGCGCCCGAGAGGACGATCATCTATCCGGCCTCTGGACCTGCATCCGCCTCCGCCTGGCGCTTCGCCTTCGCGGCCGTCGCGTCCGTCACGAGGCTCGCCACCAGCTGATCGCGTTTGTGAATCAGCTCGCGGCGCGGGCGGCGCGGGTACGCCGACGCGAGCGCGTACTCGCAGAAGATCGGGAACGCGATCGTCGAGTCCACATACGCGACCACCGTATCCGGGAGCACGCCCGGGTTCACCTTGCCCCAGCTGACCGCTTCGGCCGGCGTCGCCCCCGACAACCCGCCCCAGACGACCTGGTCGGTGGTGATCTGAATGAAGTAGTCGTTGCCCCCCTTGGGGATGCCGTAGACCTCCCACAACGTCGGCTGCGCCTGCAGATAGAAGTTCTTCGGCGAGCCGCCGCCGAGGATGACGCAGCCGTTCTGCGTCCCGGCGAGCACGATCGCGCAGACCTCGTTGACGTCCCGGTTCGGATCGATCATCAGCCGGCTGCCGTTCATCAGCTCGTGATAGGCGATGTTCATGCCGATCGAGCTGTCGCCCGGCGACGAGGTGTAGATCGGCACGCCGACCTTCGCGGCGCGCGCCAGCACCGAGTGCTCCTCGCACCCGGGGAAGCGCTCGAGCAGGTCGAGGCCGAGGCGATAGTGGAGCTCCGAGGTGGCAATCGGTCCGTCGAGCCCGGAGCGGACGATGAAGTCACGGATGTAGGTGTCGGTCTCGAGGAGCACCGTCGCCGGGAAGAGCACGTCGTAGATGCGGATGACGCCTTCTTCGTACAGCTCGATGTCGTTGAGGAACGGCGAACCGCGGCGCAGCGTGAAGTTCAGCGCGTAGTGGAGATCGTGATACAGGTTCGCGCCGGTCGAGATCACGAAGTCGACGAGCCCGCGGTCCATCAGCTCGATCACGCAGCCGCCGAGCCCTGCCGGCGTCAGCGCCCCGGCAATCGTCAGGCCGATCGTCGTGTCGTTCTGCGGAGCGAGCATCTTCTCGGCGAAGATCTGGCACGCCTCGGACAGGCGGCCGGCGTTGAACGCCTGGAAGCCCTCGTCCACGAGCTGTTTGATCTGCGCGCTGCCGGTCGGCCGGTAGTACGTGATCGGTTTTCCTGACAGGAACGGCTTGCGAGCGAGGCCGGGCGAGCCCGGAGCGCGATGCGGCAACGGCGATCTCCTTGACTGGAAAAAATAGCTTAACATCGACCGCTGCATGGACGCCTCGACTGTCGTCTCGGTGTGGTGGATCGTCGGCGCGCTCGGCTGCGCCGCGATCCTCTTCCTGCTCGTCACCTGGATGAAGGGGCGCCCCTTCGCGGCGGGATCGGTGTTCCGCGCGAGCCGTCTGAGCAGCGGCAATCGTCTGCTGCCGACGCAGGTGCTGATCACGCCGAGCGCCGTCGTGCAGTTCACGCCCGGATGGATCGGCAAGCAGGAGGAGTCGATTCACATGGCGCACATCGCGTCGGTGAAGATCCAGACGGGCATGCTGCTGTCCGACGTGCTGATCGAGACCAGCGGCGGCGTGAACCCGATCCGCTGCCACGGACACCGCAAGCGCGACGCCGTCGAGATGAAGCGGCTGATCGAGACCTATCAGGATCAGTACTACCGCGCCGGCGGTCGGCCGGACGCCCCTGCTGACGGGAGCTCGCCGGTCCGATAAATCCCGATAACGCATGGACGACCTCGCGTATACCGCCGGGCGTACCGGCGCCGCGGGGCGCGCGGCCGAACCGGATGACATCGATGCCCGGTTTCGCGCGCTCGTGCAATCGCCGCTGCGTGCCGGCATCCTGCGCTATCTCAGCGCCCGCCCCGACGAACAGTTCGACGTGGACGCCCTGATGCAGGCCTTCGGGCGCCTGCGCATGGATGTCGAGAACTGCGTGCGCGAGCTCGTCGACTCGGGCGTCGCACGCAACGCCGCCGCGCACGGCCTGCCGCCGCAGTACGCCGTGGCGCGTCCGGCCGACGAGCGGATGGCGGCGCTCGTCGACGCCTTCCTCGAGCGGCGCGCCACCGTCACGACCGAGGATCAGTCGCCCTCGGTGCAGCGCTTCCGCGAGATGATCGGGCGCGACGAGAAGATGCTGATCGTCTTCGAGTGGATCCGCACCGCGGCGAAGTCGGACATCTCCGTCCTCATCCTCGGTCCGACGGGATCGGGCAAGGAGGTGGTGGCGCGGATGATCCACGAGTTGAGCCGCCGCGCGCGCGCCCGCTTCCAGGCGGTCAACTGCGCCGCGCTGCCCGACACGCTGTTCGAGTCGGAGATCTTCGGCTACGAGAAGGGGGCCTTCACCGGCGCACAGGAGCGCAAGCCGGGTCGCCTCGAGATGGCCAACGAGGGAACGCTGTTCCTCGACGAGATCGGCGACATGTCGCTCATCGCGCAGGCCAAGCTGCTGCGCGTCCTCGAGGAGCGGCGCTTCGAACGGCTCGGGGGGCAGAAGGCGATCTCGGTCGACTTCCGCCTGATCTCGGCCACCAACCGGCCGCTCGAGCAGTTCGTGCGCGACGGACGCTTCCGCGAAGATCTGTACTACCGCGTGAACGCGTTCGCCATCAGGCTCCCGTCGCTGCGGGAGCGTCCGGTCGACATCCCGGTGCTCGCGCAGCGCTTCCTCGCGCGCTACTGCGCGGCGCAGGGGCTGCCGCAGGAAAGCAAGATCTTCACGCGCGAAGCGCTCGACGCGCTCGCCGCCTACCCGTGGCCCGGGAACATCCGCGAGCTGGAGAGCACCGTGTCGCGCGCGGCGCTCTCGGCGCCGGGACGCGCGATCCGGGCGCACGACATCGAGTTCCTGAACCCGCCGCTCGCCGATCCGCCGCCGAGCGCCGATCGGCTTCCGACGCTCGCCGACGCGGAGCGCGCGCACATCTCGCGCGTGCTCGACGCGGTGAAGTGGAACAAGAAGGAAGCGGCGCGCGTGCTCGACATCAGCCGCGGCACGCTGTACCGCAAGATCGCCGAATACGCGCTCGAAGAGAACCCCACGACGCCGGCCGCGACGAGCCTCGAGTAGCCGCGATAGCATAGGTCGACGTGCTCATCACTCGACCGATCGCGGACGTCCGCGCCGTCACGCCGCGCGCGCGCATCGTCCACGTGGATCTCCAGGGAACACCGTTCACGTTCCTGCCAGGCCAGGCGGTCTGGATCGGCGCGCACGGCCAGACGATCCGCAAGCCCTACTCCATCGCATCGTCGCCCGAGGACGTCGCGCGGGAAGGACGGCTCGAGCTGCTCGTCGGCGTCGACGCCGCGGGGGACACGGCGGAACACCTGCCGCTCGCGCCAGGCACCCTCGTCGACATCGACGGCCCGGTCGGCCGCTTCACCTTTCCGGAGCGTCCCGACGCATCGCGCTTTCTCTTCATCGCCGGAGGCACCGGCATCGCGCCGCTGCGCTCGATGCTGCGGCACTCGATCCACGTGCCGCACGAGGCGATCGGGCTGATGTACAGCGCGCGGCTGCCGGAGGAGTTCGCGTACGCCGACGAGTTCCGTTCGATGGCCGATGCCGGAATCATCGAGCTGCGCATGACGGTGACGCGCGACGTCGGGCCGGCCAACTGGAGCGGCACACGCGGACGGATCAGCCGCGGCGAGCTCGAGCCGCTCGTGCACGACCGCCGGACGCTCTGCTTCGTCTGCGGACCGCCGACGCTCGTCGACGAGATGCCGAAGCTGCTGGAGAAGCTGGGGGTGCCGCGCGATCGGGTGCGAACGGAGGAGTGGAGCTGACCATCAGCCAGTCGGATCGGGGCTGACGACGATCTCCGACTGCACGTCGCGAACACCCTCGACCCGCCGCACGATCGAGACGACCGCTGCCGCGGCCTCCTCGGTCGGCTGCGTTCCGCCGAGGCGAACGACGCCTCCGCTGGTCTCCACGGTCACCAGCGTGCCGTCGATCGTCGTGTCGTTGAGGAGCGCGGTCTTCACCGCCGCCGTGATCGTGGCGTCGGCCATGGTCGTGTCGATTGCCGTCGCGCAGCCGGCCGCGGCAAGCAGCGTCGTGAGCACCGCGATGCGGATGAGCACACCGACCTCGACTGCAACGCGGGTGCCGGCTCCCCGCTCAGATGCCGACGACGTGGTAGCCGCCGTCGACCATCAGCACTTCGCCGGTGATGGCGCGGGAGGCGTTGCTGAGCAGGAAGACCGCGGCGTCGGCGATCTCCGCCAGCTCCATTCCGCGCCGCAGCGGCGCGCGCTCCCGCTGCGCCTGCAGCATCGTCGAGAGGCCGGGAATGCCGGCGGAGGCGAGCGTCTTGATCGGGCCGGCCGAGACGGCGTTCACGCGGATGTTCTGTGGTCCGAGGTCCGCGGCGAGATAGCGGACGTTCGCTTCGAGCGCCGCCTTCGCCACGCCCATCACGTTGTAGTTGGGGAAGACGCGATCGGCGCCGATGTGCGACAGCGTGACGACGCTCCCGCCGCCGCGCTTCTCCATCAGCGGCAGGCAGGCACGCGTGAGGGCAATCAGCGAGTACGCGCTGATGTCCAGCGCCGTGCGGAACCCGTCGCGCGAGGTCTGCACGAACGGATTCGACAGCTCGGTCGCCGGCGCGAACGCGGCCCCGTGGACGACGAAGTCGAGGCCGCCGAATTCGGCGTCGAGCGACGCGGTGAGCGCGGCGAACTGCTCGTCGCTGGTGACGTCGCACGGCAGGACGACCGCGTTCTCGAGCGTCGCCGCCAGCTCCCGCACGTTCTCCGCGAGACGCTCGCCGGGATAGGTCAGCGCGAGCCGCGCGCCGGAGGCCGCGGCCGCCTGCGCAACCGCCCAGCAGATGGATCGCTTGTTGGCCACGCCGAGAACGAGGCCGAGTTTGCCGGAAAGCATGTCGTGTCGTTGATCGTTGGAAGTCAAACGTGATCGTTCAGCGCCGGCCGATACGTACGCCCGTCACTTCGACCGCTTCCGCCCGCCGTGCCGATTGCCCGGGCGCGAGCCCCCCTGCGGCCGGGCCCCCTGCCGCGGCGCGCCGCCGCGAACGTTGCCGTCGACGTTGCCGCCAGGACCGGCAGGACGGCCGCCCTGGTAGTGCGCAGCGCGCTGGTGGCGGCTGGCGAACCGCTTGGGCCGGGTCTGCGGCTGACGAATCGTGAAATCCGGCGCCTGCCGCGCCGTCGACACCTGTCCCTCGTGCCGGGGCAGCTGCGCGCGAATCAGCCGCCGATGCGCGGGCCCTTCCTCGATCGTCTCGGACGCATCGCCGTCCGCGCGTTCCTCGTCCGCGAGGTCGAAGAGCGCGTCGAACGCGGCGGCGCCGCGCGCCTCTGCGGCGGCCGGCGCGGCGGCATAGTTGGAATCGGAAGGAGCGGGGACGGAGGGCTCCGGCGCCTTCTCGACGCTCGACGCGTGCGCAGGCTCGGACGGCGAAACGATCCGTTTGGGTGCGACGTTGGCGAGCACCTGCGAGTAGAGGGTCGACTGCTCCGGCTTGCGGCGCTGACGCGGGACTGCGGCGTGCTTGTATTCGTGGTCTGCCTCGCACGTCGTGCAGCGGGTCTGCTTCACGTCGTCGCCGACCATCGCCACGACCACATGGTTCGTGAGACGACGTTCGCGCGGACAGTAATCGTCCAGAATGTCACCGAGCCGAGGCTGGCGCTGCTGCATCAAACAAAGCTCCCGAAGGATCCTTCTTGTAGAGGCGGGAAAATGTAGCGAAAGGCTCTTAAATGTTAGCAGACTGGCGTCCCGCTCCGCAATAGTGACGAGCTCGACGACGTACGCCGGCCGTCAGCGATCGGTCCGGCGACCCGACCGCGCGTACCACGCGTCCGATTCCTCGATGGCACGCTGGACGGCCGCCGGCGCCGTCGACTGCGGCGTTCGCTTCGCGGCGACCGACGCGGCCGGCGTGACGCGCTCGACGACGTCGGCGTCGAAGCGATCGCTCGCCGCGCGCCACTCCTCCGCGCTGAGCGATCCGAACTCGCGCTGCTCGGCGACGAGCTTCCGCACCAGCGCACCGACGATCTCATGCGCCCGCCTGAACGGCACGCCCTTGCCCACGAGGTAGTCGGCAACGTCCGTAGCCAGCAGCAATCCGGATGCCGCCGACGCGGCACGCTCGCGATTGAGCGTCAGGCCGTCGATCACCGACCTGACGACCGCCAGGCAGCCCGCCAGCGTGTCCTCGGCATCGAACACCGCGTGCTTGTCTTCCTGCAGGTCCTTGTTGTACCCGCTCGGGATGCCTTTCATCGTCGTCAGCAGCGCCATCAGGTCCCCGATCGCGCGCCCCGTCTTGCCGCGCACCAGCTCCAGCGGGTCGGGGTTCTTCTTCTGCGGCATCATGCTGCTGCCGGTGCTCAGCGCATCCGAGAACTCGAAGAAGCGGTGCTCGTCGCCGCACAGGATGATCAGGTCCTCGGCCAGCCGGCTGAGGTGCACCATCGTCAGCGCCGCGGCGTAGATGAAGCTCGCGGCGAAGTCCCTGTCCGACGACGCGTCGATGCTGTTGGCGACGACGCGATCGAAGCCGAGGTCACGCGCGAGCGCGTCGACGTCGACCGCGTAGCTCGTGCCGGCAATGGCGCCCGAGCCCAGCGTCAGCGCGCCGGCCTCGGCGCGTGCCGCGGCCAGCCGATCGAAGTCGCGCCGCAGCGGCGCGGCGTGCGCGAGGAAGAAGTGCGCGACGAGCACCGGCTGCGCCGGACGGAAATGGGTGTACGAGGGCATCAGCGCGTCGCCGGCGGCGCGCGCCTGGCGCGTGAGCGCCGCGATGACGTCGGCGATCGCCTGCTGCAGATCCGGAATCCGGCGGCGCAGGTACAACCGCAGATCGAGCGACACCTGCTCGTTGCGCGAGCGCCCCGTGTGCAGGCGCTTGCCGGCGTCGCCCAGCTTCGCGACGAGCAGCCGCTCGACGAAGCTGTGCACGTCCTCGTCGTCGCCGCCGACGAACGAGGGGTCGCGCCGTCCCTGCCCGAGGATCTCGGTCAGCGCCGACTGAATCGCCGTCGACTCCTCGCGCGTGAGCACGCCGGCGCCTTCGAGCGCACGCGCCCACGCGAGGCTGCCGGCCACGTCGTCCTCGAAGAGACGGCGGTCGAAGCTGAACGACGATCCCCACTCGAAGGCGGCCGCATCGGGCGCCTGATCAAACCTGCCGGACCACAACGTTGTCATCAGTGTCTTGTCGCGTTCGAAGAAACGATGCGCAGCTGCTGCGCACCGCGGGGTGCGGGCGACGGATCGGCGGAGACGATCGCGTGCTCGCCCTTGAAGAGGCGCAGGCGGACGTCACCGGTGACCGGATCCTGCACCGAGGAGAAATAGGCGTCCAGCGCGGACCGCAGCGGTGAATACCACCGCGCCTGCTCGACGAGATCGACGTAGGCGGCACGCGCCGCGTCGGAGAACCGCGCGACCGCGTCGTCGCTGACCTGCCGCGTCAGCTCGCGATGTGCGGCATGGAGCAGCACGGCGGCAGGAGCATCGCACGACAGCCCGTCGGTCCGCGTGTGTCCGACGCCGTGCGTCGCCGCCAGCGTGCCGAGGCTGCCGACCAGCTCGACGAGCGGCATCGTCACGCCGTTGAGCGCGGCCGGCGCGCCGTGGGAGAAGGTCACGTCGACGAGCGCCGGTTCTGCGGGACAGCCGTCGGGCGGTCGAGAAACGAAATCCTCCGGCGGCGATGCGCCCGCGGGATGGCGCATCGAACGGCCCCAGAAGTTCGACTCGGCCTGCGAAGAGGCGTCGGACGCGGAGCCGAACCCGTGCCGCGCCGCGAAAGCCCGCAGGTCTTCAGGCGTCAGCCCCCATTCGCGCGCCGGGGTCACCACGCGCCGTGCCGGCGCGAGCGCCTCGAGCAGACGATCGAGCCGCGACAGACGATCGCGTCCGCCGCCGGTGTGCGCGACCGCATCGGCGCGTTCGATGGTCGCGATCTCGACCAGCTTCTGCGCGATCACCGGCCGGCTGAGCGCCAGCGCCATCGGCACGCGATCGTCGTGCAGCGCGTCGGCGCGCAGCGCCGGCAGCACGAAGGCCTGTGCGAACTGATCGCGTGCGTCCAGCACGTGCGCGCGCTCGGCGCCGAGCGCGAGCGCCCGATCGCGAACGGCCTCGAGCACACGCCCCTGCCCGAGGTCGAGCGTGAGGGTGACGACCTCCGCCCCGTGGCGGCGGCGCAGCCAGTCGATGGCGGCCGAGCCCTCGAGGCTGCCCGAGTACGCGAGGACGATCCGCGTCACAGTCCGGCCGATGCCTCGAGCCGCCTGACCAGCGACGCGGCGCGACGGCCGTCCTTCGCGACCACGAGGATGGTGTCGTCGCCCGCGATCGTGCCGACCGCCTCGGGAAGCCGTGCGCCGTCGATGGCGAGCGCCAGCGCCTGCGCCTGCCCCGCGCCGGTCCGCACGACCACGAGCTGCTGCACGCGGTCGACGCGGCGCACGAAGGCGTTGGCCGCCTGCGCCAGCGCGTTCATCGCGACTTCGGGGCTGCCGTGCATCACGCCGGGACGCTGATAGGCGCCGTCGCCGGCGCGCTTGACGAGGCCGAGCTCCTTGATGTCGCGCGAGATCGTCGCCTGCGTCGCGGCGAAGCCCGCCTTGGCGAGCCGCCGGCGCAGATCTTCCTGGCTGCGAAGCGGCTCGCGGTCGATCAGTTCGAGGATGGCGCCCTGGCGGCGGGACTTCATGGTGGTCCCCTCAGGATACACGCTTCCGTGCACAACCGCGCGCGCTTTATGCATCGATTCCCATTGATCGAATCGTGTGTATCCTGTATAAGTATTCTTTCCGATGCATACACTTTCTGCCGCCATGGGAAGCTCGAACGCCGCCGCCGATCGGGGCCGCGTGCCGGTCGCGGTCGCGGGTGCGACCGGCTACACCGGCCAGGAGCTGCTGCGCATCCTCGCGCGGCATCCGCAGGTGTCGATCGTGGCCGCGACCTCGTCCGGCACGTCGACCGCGCGGCCGATGCCGGCGCTGTCGCGCGTCTGGACCGGCAGCGTGACGCCGCTCGACGTGGACGCGCTCGCCGGACAGGCGGAGCTCGTCTTCCTGGCGCTGCCGGATACGGCCGCGGCGCACATCGCGCCGAAGCTCGCCGACGCGGGCGTGCGCGTCATCGATCTCTCCGGCGCGTTCAGGCTCACCGATCCGGCGCTGCGCGCACGCTGGTACCCGGAGACGCATCACCTGCCGGACGGGCTGGTGTACGGGCTCACGGAGTACGCCCGCGAGGCGGTCGCGTCGGCCCGCGTCGTCTCGAACCCTGGATGCTACCCGACCACCGCGCTCCTCGCGCTGAAGCCGCTGCTCGACGCGGGCGTGCTGCTGCCGGGCGCCGACATCGTCGTGGACGCCAAGTCGGGGGTGTCGGGCGCCGGCAAGACGCCGAGCGAGCGGACGCACTTCTCCGAGGTCCATGGAAACCTGTCGGCGTACGGCGTGCTGAACCATCGCCACGGCGCCGAGATCGAGCAGGGCGTCGGCGGCGAGGTCACCTTCACGCCGCACCTGCTGCCGATCGATCGCGGCATCCTCGAGACGATCTACGTCCGCGTGGCGCCAGGCACGACCGAAGAGGCGCTGGGCGAGATCTACGAGGCGGTGTACGAAGGCGACACCTTCGTGCGCCTCGTCGGCTCCGCGCTGCCCGAGATCAAGCACGTCGCGCACACGAACTTCTGCGACATCGGCTGGCGCGTGAGCGCCTCGGGCCGCGCCGTGCTCGTGTCGGTGCTCGACAATCTCCTGAAAGGCGCGTCGGGGCAGGCGGTGCAGAACATGAACGTGATGATCGGAGCACCGGAGACGGCTGGACTGCTGTGAGCGATCTCCTGGTCCTGAAGTTCGGCGGCGAGCTGCTCGACCCCGGGTCTGAAGACCCGGGGCTACGTGCGAGTGAAGACCCGGGGCGACGCGCGAGCAGTGACGGCGGGCCTGAAGGCCCGCGGCTACACGCATCCGTAAACGGCGAGGCCGCAGACCCGGGGCGACGGACGATCGCGAAAGACGCGCCGAGACGGACGCGGCTGGAAACGGTCGTCGCGGCGATCGCGCGGATTGCCGCCACCGGCCGACCGCTGGTCATCGTGCACGGCGGCGGCAAGGAGATCGACGTGGCGCTGAAGGCCGCCGGCATCGAGAAGCGCCAGGTGGATGGGCTCCGCGTGACCGATGAGCCGACGCTCGACGTGGTCGTCAGCGTGCTGGCCGGCGCGGTGAACACCCGCTTCGTGGCCGCGCTGAATGCCGCCGGCGTGCGCGCCGTCGGGCTCACCGGCGCCGACGGTGCCTGCGGCCGCAGCGTCGCCGCGCCGCCGCATCGTGCGGTGGACGGCCGCACGGTCGATCTCGGCCGCGTCGGCGTGCCGGTCGAGTCCGCCGACGTGTCGGTCGTCACCACGCTGACACGCGCCGGCTTCGTGCCGGTCATCGCGTGCATCGGGCTCGGCGACGACGGCCGCCTGTTCAACGTCAACGCCGACACGTTTGCCAGCCACATCGCGGCGAGGCTGCCGGCGGGCCGCCTCGTGATTGCGGGCACGACCGCCGGCGTGCTGGACGAGGAGGGCAAGACGATTCCGATGGTCGATGCCGACGGCGCCGCACGGCTGATCGGGAGCGGCACCGCCACCGCCGGCATGATCGCCAAGCTGCGCGCGTGCACAGACGCGCTCGCCGCCGGCGTCGGCGACGTGCTGATCGTGGACGGCCGCGACGGCGCAGCGCTCGAGAGCGCCGCGACAACGGAAGCCCCGCCACGCGCCACCCGCCTGACCGCCGCGGCGGCGGGCGCGGCACGCCGGTAACAGCAATTCGCGAGATGTGGACCGCCAGCCCGAACGGGCGGCAGCCGGAGCAATCAGAACCCACGAAACGAGAGGCAGCGCATGACGATGGTGGCTGACGACATTCAGACGCTCGAAGCACGGCACGTTCTCCAGACGTACCGTCGCCAGCCGGTGACCTTCGTCCGCGGCAAGGGCGTGTACCTGTACGACACGCAGGGGCGCGAGTACATCGACCTGCTCTCGGGCATCGGCGTCACGGCGCTCGGGCACGCACACGAGGGGCTCACGCGCGCCATCACCGAGCAGGCGCAGACGCTGCTGCACACGTCGAACCTCTTCTACCATCCGCTGCAGGGGCAGCTCGCCGCGCGCCTCAGCAGCCTGTCGGGTCTCGAGCGCGCCTTCTTCTGCAACAGCGGAACCGAGGCCATCGAAGCGTGCCTCAAGTTCGTGCGCCGCTACTGGCACACGCTCGGCGAAACGCGGACCGAGATCATCGCGCTCGAGGAGTCGTTCCACGGCCGGACGATCGGATCGCTGTCGGTGACGTCGGACGAGCACTACCGCGCGCCGTTCGAGCCGCTGCTCGGCGGCGTCCGCTGGATCGAGGCGACGCCGGCGGCCATTCGCGACGCGGTGACGAAGAACACCGCGGCGGTCATCCTCGAGCCGATCCAGGGCGAAGGAGGGATCCGTCCGCTGACGCCCGCGTTCGCCGCCGCGGTCAACGAAGCCTGCGAGCGGACCGGCGCGCTCCTGATCGCCGACGAGATTCAATCGGGCTGCGGCCGGACCGGGTACCCGTTCTACTCCGCCGCGATCGGCCTCGAGCCCGACCTGATGGCGCTCGGCAAGGCGCTCGGCGCCGGCGTCCCGGTGGGCGCGGCCCTGATCAGCGGCGAGGTCGCGGCCAGGATCGTGGCGGGCGACCACGGCACGACGTACGGCGGCAATCTGCTGGCCTGCCGTGCGGCGCTCTGCTTCATCGACGAGCTCGTCGGCGGGGGGCTGCTCTCGCACGTCGGCCGCATGGGGCAGCACCTCGAGCAGCGGCTGCGCGAGATCGCCTCGCGCCACCCGATGATCCGCGAGGTGCGCGGCGCCGGCCTCATGCGCGGGCTCGAGCTGGACCGCGATGCCGCCGCCGTCGTCCCTGCCGGTCTCCGGCACGGGGTCGTCGTGAACCGGACGGCGGAGAACGTGGTGCGGCTGCTGCCGCCCTACGTCATCACGGAGGCGGAGCTCGACGAAGGGCTCGCGCGGCTCGAGCGCGCGCTGACGGACGTCTCGGGAAAGTGAGGCCGCACATGAGCAGACGCGCACCCATCACGCTGCGCACCGGGGATCCGGCGGATGCCCGGCGCATTCACGCGCTCATCATGGCCAGCCAGGCCGAGGGGCACCTGCTGCCCCGGACGCTCGGCGAGGTCACGCAGCACGCCCCGCGGTTCGTCGTCGCGGTCAGGAGCCGCCGGATCGTCGGCTGCGCCGAGCTGGCGCCGCTCAGCACGCAGGTCGCCGAGGTGCGCTCGCTCGTCGTCGATCCGTCGGCGCGCAGCCTCGGCGTCGGCGGCATGATCGTCGAGGAGCTGCGCGCGCGTGCGCGTCGCGAGGGCTTCGACAAGCTGTGCGCGTTCACCCACGCGCCCGGCTACTTCATGCCGATGGGGTTCTCGATCGTCCCGCACCTCTGGGTGACCGAGAAGGTGTACACCGACTGCGTGAAGTGCCCGCAGTTCAGGCGCTGCGGCCAGTACGCGATGGTGCTGCCGCTCGAATCGCTGCACGAGCAGCACGACGACTTCGACGCGACCCTCGTCGCCAGACACGCATGAGCACACAGACGGTCAGGATGATTGAAACGATTGCGGGCGGCGTGGCGACGCCGCGAGGCTTCACCGCCGCCGGCGAGTACGTCGGCATCAAGGCGCCCGGGCGCGGGCTCGATCTCGCGCTGGTCGTCTCCGACAGGCCGGCGACGGCGGCTGCCGTGTTCACGACCAACCGCGCGCAGGCCGCGCCGGTCGTGATCTCGAAGGAGCACCTCGCCGCATCGCGCGGCACCGCCCGCGCGATCGTGGTCAACAGCGGCTGCGCCAACGCCTGCACCGGCGTCGTCGGCATGGAGGACGCGCGCGAGATGGCACGTCTCACCGCGCGCCTCGTCCAGTGCCCGGAGGAGCAGGTCCTGGTGGCCTCCACCGGCGTCATCGGCGTCAACCTGAAGATGGACAAGCTGCGCGACGGGCTTCCGCGTGCCTCTGCCGCGCTGTCGTCCGACCAGGGTCCTGCCGCGGCACAGGCGATCATGACGACCGACCCCTTCCCCAAGGAAGCGGCCGCGCGCGTCACGATCGACGGCGTCGAGATCACGGTCGGCGGGATGGCCAAGGGCTCCGGCATGATCGAGCCGATGATGGCGACGATGCTCGGGTTCGTCACGACCGACGCGGCGATTGCGCCATCGCTGCTGTCGCGCGCGCTGCGCGAGGTGGTCGACGACACGTTCAACGCCATCACCGTCGACGGCGAGTGCTCGACCAACGACTGCGTGATGATCCTCGCCAACGGCGCGAGCGGCGCGACGGTCGACGAGCGCTCGTACGAGAGCTTCGTCGAGGCGCTCCGCGCGGTCTGCCTGCCGCTGGCGATCGGGATCGTGCGCGGCGGCGAAGGGGCGACCAAGCTGGTGACGGTCAACGTGACCGGCGCGGCGACGACCGACGATGCCCGCCGCTGCGCGAAGGCAATCGCCAACTCGCCGCTCGTGAAGACGGCCATCCACGGCGGCGACCCGAACTGGGGCCGACTGATCGCGGTCGCCGGACGGGCCGGCGTGGGGTTCGATCTGGATCGCGCGGCGGTGACGATCGGTCCGGTCACGCTGTTCCGCGACGGCAAGCCGTTCGACGAGGCGGCGCCCGAGGCGGCGTCGTATCTGAAGCACGCCGAGATCGCCGTCGGCGTCCATCTCGGCGCCGGCACGTCGTCGTCCACGGTGTGGACGTGCGATCTCAGCGCCGAGTACGTGCGCATCAACGCGGAGTATCGAACCTAGTCATGAGCACCGCCGCTCCGGCCCGCAAGGACTTCCTGTCCGTTCTCGACTTCGATCCGGCGGAGCTCGAGCGCTGCCTGGAGATCGCCGCGCACGTGAAGCCCGACCGTCCGCTCGGCCGGCAGGCGCCGACCTCGGCGGCGCTGGAGGGGCGGCACGTGGCGATGCTGTTCGAGAAGGCGTCGCTGCGCACGCGATCGACCTTCGAGATCGCCGTCGTGGAGCTGGGCGGCCACGTGGTGTCGCTGCAGCCCGACGCCGCGCTCGGAAAACGGGAGCCGGTGGCCGACGTCGCCCGCAACCTGGAACGCTGGGTCGACGGCATCGTGATCCGGACCTTCTCGCAGCGTCTGCTCGAGGAGTTCGCCGCGGCGGCGCCACGCCTGCGCGTCATCAACGCGCTCAGCGACGACCAGCACCCGTGCCAGGCGCTGGCCGACGTGATGACGCTGCGGGAGCAGTGGGGCCCGGTCCGCGGACGGACGGTCGCGTACGTCGGCGACGGCAACAACGTCGCGGTGTCGCTCGTGCACGCGACGCTCATGCTCGGCATCAACATCCACGTCGTCAGCCCGGAGGGGTACCAGCTGCCGGAGTGGGCGGTCCAGCAGGCCGCGGGTGCCGCACGGCACGGCGCGCGGCTGCGGCTGTTCACCGAGCCGGCCGACGGTGTCGCAGGCGTGGATGCCGTGTACACCGACACGTGGACGTCGATGGGGCAGGAAGCGGAAGCCGACGTCCGGCGCCGGGTGTTCGCGCCCTACCAGGTGAACGACACGCTGATGGCGAACGCCAAGCCGAGCGCGCTGTTCATGCACTGCCTTCCGGCGCATCGCGGCGAGGAAGTGACGAGCGAGGTGTTCGAGTCGTCCGCCTCGATCGTGTTCGATCAGGCGGAGAACCGCCTGCACGTCCAGAAGGCGCTCCTGTCGATGCTGCTGTCGGCGCCGCTGCGCTGAAGCCGGGAAACCCCGCCCGGCTATAATCGCGCGCCTGATGACATTTGCGCGCGCGTCCTGGATCGCCAGCTACGATCCCGGGGTGCCGGCATCGCTGGCGCCCTACCCGAATCGCACGATTCTCGACTACCTCGCGGACCTGGTCCGCACGGTGCCGGACGCTCCGGCGCTCCTCTTCAAAGGGGCGACAATCAGCTGGGCGCAGCTCGATCGCCAGAGCGATGCGTTCGCCGCCTCGCTTGCCGCGCAGGGGGTCTCGCGCGGCGACCGCGTCGGTCTGCTGCTGCCGAACTGCCCGCAGTTCTTCGTCGCCGAGCTCGCCGCCTGGAAACTCGGGGCGATCGTCGCCCCGCTCAACCCGATCTACACGGACCACGAGCTCGAAGGTCCGATGCGCGAGCACGGGATCGACACCGTCGTCACGCTCACGCGCTTCTACGATCGCATCGCGCGCGTCCGCGCCCGATGCGGCATTGCGCGGGTCATCGTCACCAACATCAAGGAGTACTTCCCGCCGCTGCTCCGGCTGCTGTTCACCATCGCGCGCGAGAAACGCGACGGCGATCGGGTGACGATCGCGCCAGGCGACCTGCGGTTCAGCGACATGATCCGTAACGGCCGGCAGCTGACGTTCACGCGCGCCGACATCACGCCGGACGATCCGGCGGTGCTGCTGATGAGCGGCGGCACGACCGGAACGCCGAAGGGGGTGCTGGGACGCCACGCGGCGTACGTGCTGACGGGGCTGCAGGTCGCAGCGTGGACCGCGTCGGTCCTCGGCAAGGGCGACAGCGTCCTGATGCTGCCGCTGCCGCTGTTCCACGTGTACGCGAACATCGGCGTGCAGCCGCTCGCGATCATCACCGCCAATCCGATCGCGCTCGTGCCGAACCCGCGCGACATGAAGGATCTGCTGGCGACGATCCGGAAGGTCAGGCCGAAGTTCATGACCGGCGTGCCGACGCTGTTCGTCGGCATGCTGAACCACCCCGACGTGCGGGCCGGCAAGGTGGACTTCAGCTCGATCAAGATCTGCTTCTCGGGCGCCGCGCCGCTGCTGGCGGAGACCAAGGCGCGCTTCGAGTCGATCACCGGCGGCCGCATCGTCGAAGGCTATTCGTTGACCGAAGCGATGATGGCGCTGTGCATCAACCCGGTCGCCGGTCCCAACAAGCTGGGATCGGTCGGCATGCCGCTGCCCGACGTCGCCGTGCGCATCTACGACGCGGATAAAGGGGTGCGCGAAATGCCGACAGGCGAGGTTGGCGAGATCTGCATGTCCGGCGCCCAGCTGATGGTCGGTTTCTGGAACCGTCCCGAGGAAACGTCCAGCGTCCTGCGCGATCATGTCGACGCCGACGGCGTGAGGCGATGGCTGCACACGGGCGACCTCGGTTATCTCGACGCCGACGGATACCTCTTCATCGTCGACCGCAAGAAGGATCTGATCAAGACGAGCGGATACCAGGTGTGGCCGCGCGAGGTCGAGGAGGTGCTCGCCGCCCATCCGGCTGTCGCCGAGGTCGGCGTGGCCGCCGTGCCCGATCCGACCAAGGGGGAGGCGGTGCGGGCCTGGGTCGTCCTGCGGCCGGGACACCAGGCGACCGAAGCCGAGCTGCGCGCCTTCTGCCGGGAGCAGCTGGCGCCGTACAAGGTGCCCGCACGCGTGGAGTTCAGGCGCGAGCTGCCGAAGACGATGGTCGGCAAGATCCTGCGCCGCGCGCTCAAGGACACCACGGATGGGGATTGAACGATTTAACGATTGGACGATTGGACGATTGGACGATTTGTAGCCGCGGACCTTCAGGTCCGCTTCGATGACGCGATGAGCCGCAGCGCAGGGTAGTCCGGCTGAAGCCGGACTCCACAACAGAGCCGACGTGGCGTCCGGCTTTCGTCATGACGTCCGGCTTTCGAGTGAATTCGCGTTCGTATAACACGTAGTGTCCGGCTTTAGCCGGACTTTGCCGCGGCCCGCCTGAAGGCGGGCACTACACCAAATCGAAAAACGCTTCAGCCGAACGTCAACCCAAGCGCCTTCCGGGTTGGCGGTGAGCCGGTCCGCGCGCGCTTTCCGCATTCCCGTGTGGAGGCGTCATGGCACACGCGGTTCACACACGGATCAACCTGGGGCTCACGGCTCGCGTCGAAAAACAGCTGCTCGTCTGGATCGCGCACCGGCTGCCGCGGTTCGTCAATTCCGATCACCTGTCGGCGCTCGGGCTGACATCCATGGCCGTCGCCGGGCTCGCGTTCGCGGCGTTCCGGTTCACTCCCTGGGCGGCGCTCGCGGTCGTGCTCGCGCTGGCCGCCAACTGGTTCGGCGACAGCCTCGACGGCACCGTCGCCCGCGTCCGCCAGCAACAGCGGCCGCGCTACGGGTTCTACGTCGATCACATCATCGACCTCGCGGGAACGACGATGCTGGTCGCGGGGATGGCGTGGTCCGGCCTGATGCACCCGATCGTGGCGAGCGCGGTGCTGGTCGGCTACCTGCTCGTGTCGGCCGAGTCGTATCTGGCGACGCACGCCTCGGGGATCTTCCGCATGTCGTTCCTCGGGTTCGGACCGACCGAGCTGCGGCTGGTCCTGATGCTCGGAGCGCTGCGCGCCGTGCACTCGCCGTGGGTCGACGCCTTCGGCACCGGCACCGTCGTGCGGCTGTTCGACGTCGGCGGCGTCATCGCAACGGTGGGCCTGCTCGGCGCGTTCGTCGCCGCGTCGATCCGCAACACGCGTGCGCTCTACGCCGCCGAGCCGATTCCGGCCGCCCAACCGATCCAGGAGGCGGCGTGAGCTCCCGCGTCGGACCGTTCGTCACCGTCGGCGCGCTCGGGTTCGCGCTTCAGATGACACTGCTCGCGTGGCTGGTGCACGGCTGCCACTGGTCCTATCTGGTGGCGACCGCCGTCGCGGTCGAGGCCGCGGTGCTGCACAACTTCGCGTGGCACGAGCGCTGGACCTGGCGCGATCGCGCCGGCTCGCTCGACCTTCGCGCGCTGCTCGCACGGCTGCTGCGATTTCAGATCGGCACCGGCCTCGCGTCGATTGCCGGCAACCTGGCGGTGACCGCCGCAGCGTTCGAGCTCCTTCACCTGCCGGCGATCGTTGCCAATGTCCTTGCCGTGGTCGTCACCAGCGTCGCGAACTTCCTCGTCTCCGATCGGTGGGTCTTCAAGGTCCCGGCAACGGCGGCGCTCGTGGCCGTGCTGTCGGCGCTGCCGCACGCCGCAACCGCCGCGGAACTGCGACGCGAAACGTTGGCTGCCTGGAACGCGCACGTCGCGGCCGTCGAATCGAACCTCGACGCGCTGAGACCTGATGGCTCGCTGAACGAGCCGGAAGGGCGATCGTCTGGCGTGCCCGGAGGCGTCGTTCACGAGTGGCGCGGCGCCGTCCGGCTTCGCGGGGTTACCGTGGGCGAACTGGTCCACGCCCTGGAAGTCCCCGGCCTGCCGCCGCCGGCCGAGGATGTCCTCGACGCGCGTGTGCTCGATCGCCGCGGCGACGATGCGTTCCGGGTGTACATGAAGATCGCGCGCAGCGCGATCGTGACCGTCGTCTACGACACCGAGCACGACGTCACCTTCCAGCGCGTGTCGTCGACCGAGGCGTTCAGCCGCAGCGTGGCGACGACGATCCGGGAAGTCGGCGGATCGGATCGCGGCTTCCTCTGGCGGCTGAATTCCTATTGGCGGTATCGGCAGGACGGACACGACGTGCTCGTCGACGTCGTCTCGGTGTCGCTGAGCCGTGCGATTCCGGCGGTGGCCAGGCCGATCGCCGGGCCGATCGTCGAACGGATCGGCCGCGAGTCGATGCGCCGCACGCTGGATGCGATGCAGCGATTCGGCCTCGCCCTTCGCCAGCAGGCGGCGCATTGAATCCGGCTCGCATCCCGAAGGCGGGCGGCTCGAAGGTCGGCGACTACACGGGAACGAATGAACCGGCTGGCTGCGCTACGCGCCGGGCGCGCGGACGTCGACGTCGGCCGAGGCCAGCCCGGCACGGAGCCAGGCGGCCATCGCCGACGCGCCGGGCGTGTCGCCATGGATGCAGAGCGTGTCGACGTCGATCGTCAACGTCGAGCCGTCGACGACGGCGACGGTCCGTTCGACCGCCATCTGCAGCGCGCGTGTGACGACCTCCTCGACGTTCGCGATGACCGCGCCCGGCTCGTTCCGCGGAACGAGCGAGCCGTCGTGGCGATAGCCGCGATCGGCAAACCCTTCGCCGGCCACGCGCAATCCGATGGCGCGAGCCGCCGACGCGAGCGCCGAGCGCGGCGGGGCGTAGACGAACAGCTCGCGGTCGAAGGCGAACACCGCGCGCGCGACCGCTTCGGCCAGCTCACGATCGCGCGCGGCCATGTTGTACAGCGCGCCGTGCGGCTTGACGTGCGCGAGCCGCACCCCTTCGGCGTGCGCCACGCCGGCGACCGCCGCAATCTGATACAGGACGATGTCTTCTGCGTCCTTGGGGGCGAGCTGCATCTCCCGGCGGCCGAAACCCTGAAGATCGGCAAAGGAGGGATGCGCGCCGACCGCGACCCCGAGGTCCCTGGCGAGCGCGATGGTGCGCCGCATCACCGACGGGTCGCCGCCGTGGAACCCGGCGGCGACGCTGACCGACGAGACGCTCCGCATCACCGCCGCATCGTCGCCGATCGTGTAGGGGCCGAAGGACTCGCCGACGTCGGCATTCAGATCGACACGCACCCACCTACAATCGCAAATTCGCGATGGGAAATCCAACGCGCGCGCCGCACGAAGGCGGGGCCGGACGCCACACGCGTACAAACAGAGGGGACACCGCGTTATTGCGGTGCCCCCCTGCGTCTCACCGATCTGGCTCCCCCAGCAGTTCACGGCGTTGTGCCGTAATCAGACCGGCGATGCCATCGCTATCGCAACCGGTGTACCCGCTGGGCCAACATGCGGCTGCGCACCGTTTCACGGATCGCCGGCGCTGGCGGCGTCTCATGACGGTGCACGCCGTTACGGATTCGTCGGTTCGTACGCCGGCAGGCGATCCATCACCTGCGCCAGAACGGGATTGGCGCGATCGCGGTCGGAGAGGATCGGCGTCTCGACGCCCCACGGAATCGCCAGGGTCGGATCGTTCCAGGCGACGCCGATCTGCCCCGCGGGGTCGTAGAGATCGGTGCACTTGTATTCGACCTCGGCGACGGGGCTGAGCACGCTGAAGCCGTGGGCGAACCCCACCGGGATGTAGTACTGCGCGAAGGACTCGGCCGACAGCCGCGTCCCGACCCACCGGCCGAACGTCGGCGATCCGCGGCGCACGTCGACCGCGACGTCGAAGATCTCGCCGACGATGACGCGAATCAGCTTCGCCTGCGGACGCGTGACCTGGAGGTGCAGCCCGCGAATGGTGCCCTCGAGCGACCGCGAGTGGTTGTCCTGTACGAAAGGCCCGGCGATGCCGTGCGCGGCATACCGCTCCGAGTGATAGCTCTCCAGGAAGAACCCGCGCGGGTCCTTGAAGACATCGGGCTGGATCAGCAGGACGGCGGGGATGTCGGCGGGGATGACGCGCATCCGTTCAGACCTCCTGCGCCAGCAGCGAACGGAGGTACTGCCCGTACGAGCTCGACCCCATCGCCGCAGCCAGGCGCTGCAGCTGCCCTGCGTCGATGTAGCCCATGCGGTACGCGATCTCCTCGAGGTTGGCGACCATCAACCCCTGCCGCTCTTCGAGCGCCTGCACGTAGTTCGACGCCTGCACCAGCGCCTCGTGCGTGCCAGTGTCGAGCCACGCGATGCCGCGCGGCAGCCGCTCGACGTGCAGCGCGCCGCGCTCGAGATAGGTGCGGTTGACGTCGGTGATCTCGAGCTCTCCGCGCGCCGACGGCTTCAAGGAGGCGGCGATGTCGAGCACGTCGTTGTCGTAGAAGTACAGCCCGGTGACGGCGTAGTTGGACTTCGGCTTCGACGGCTTCTCCTCGAGGCTCACGGCACGTCCGGCCGCGTCGAACTCGACGACGCCGTAGCGCTCGGGATCGCGGACCCAGTATCCGAAGACGACGGCGCCGGTGTCGCGCGCCGCGGCGGCGCGGATGTAGTCGCTGAAATGGGCGCCGTAGAAGATGTTGTCGCCGAGCGCGAGCGCGACGCGGTCGCGGCCGACGAACTCGCGCCCGATGATGAACGCCTGCGCCAGCCCCTCCGGCTTCGGCTGGCTCGCGTACTCGAGCTCCAGCCCGATCGACCGGCCGTCGCCGAGCAGCCGGCGGAACAGCGGCTGGTCGCCCGGCGTGGTGATGATCAGCACCTCGCGGATCCCCGCCAGCATCAGCGTGGACAGCGGGTAGTAGATCATCGGCTTGTTGTAGATCGGCAGCAGCTGCTTGCTGACCGCCAGCGTCAGCGGATGCAGCCGCGTCCCGGCACCGCCGGCGAGAATGATGCCCTTCATCGATAGTTCAGAATGCAGAATGCAGAATTCAGAGTGCAGAGTTCAGAGTGCAGAGTTTCACAACTGCAAGAGTTCAGAGTGAAGAATGCAGAGTGCAGAATGCGGTACAGAGTGCAGAGTGAAGAGTGCGGCACGGGATTGAGGTTCCGATTCGCGGGCACGGTGAACTCTGCACTCTGCACTCTAAACTCTGCACTTTAAACTCTGCACTCTGAATTCTGAACTCTGCACTTACGTGAGCCCGAGCCGTTCGCGATCGTAGCGTCCGGCCTGCACGGCGCGGCACCAGTCGCGATGCTCGACGTACCATGCGGCGGTGGCGCGCAGCCCCGATTCGAAGTCATGTGACGGCGTCCACCCGAGCTCGGCGCGAATCTTCGACGCGTCGATGGCGTAGCGGCGATCGTGCCCCGGACGATCCGGCACGAACGTCTTCAACGCGGTGTAGCCACCACGGCCGCGAACGGCCTCATTTCCTTCCGCCGGAACGATCGATTCGATGGCGGCGCACAGCGCGTCGACCACCTGCAGGTTCGTGCGCTCGCTCGTGCCGCCGATGTTGTACTTCTCGCCAGGGCGGCCGCGTTCGAGCGCCAGCAGCACGCCGGCGCAGTGATCCTCCACGTGCAGCCAGTCGCGGACGTTGCCGCCGTCGCCGTAGATCGGCAGCGGACGGCCGTCGAGCGCGTTCAGGATCATCAGCGGGATCAGTTTCTCGGGAAACTGGAACGGCCCGTAGTTGTTCGAGCAGTTCGTGATCAGCGTCGGCAGCCCGTAGGTGTGGAAGTAGGCGCGCACCAGGTGATCGGCCGATGCCTTGCTCGCGGCGTACGGCGAGTTCGGCGCGTACGGCGTCTCCTCGCTGAACAGCCCGTCGGGACCGAGCGTCCCGTAGACTTCGTCGGTCGAGACGTGCAGGAACCGGAAGCGCTCCCGCTCGGACGCCGGCAGCGTGCGCACGAGCGACAGCGCCGCCTCCAGCAGCACGAACGTGCCGACGATGTTGGTGTCGATGAACGGCGCGGGCCCGTCAATCGACCGATCGACGTGCGTCTCGGCGGCGAAGTTCACCACCGCGATCGGCCGGTGCTCGACGAACGCCGCCGACATCGCCGCGCGGTCCGCGATGTCGGCCCGGATGAACGACACCCGCGGATCGTCGAGCGGTCCCTGCAGGTTGAGCAGGCTGCCGGCGTACGTCAGCTTGTCGACGATCGCGATCCGGAACGCCGTGCGTGCGAGAAGATGCCGGACGAAGTTGGACCCGATGAACCCGGCGCCGCCGGTGACCAGGATGGTGCCGGAGCTAGACAGCGGCGCCCTCCGGGTACTGCAGCGCGAGCTTCAGCTCCTTCGCCAGCGATTCGACCGTCGTCCCGCTACGCTTCCAGGCGCCGTCGGTCTCGAACCGGAGATCGCCGATGCGGCGTCCCCAGGGCGAGATCACGCGTCCGATGGCGCGGAAGTCGGTGCGGTCGGCGTGCTCCTGGTCGAGCCGCTGGAGGACGTCGGGCGCGACGCGGATGAAGGCGCGAAGCGCCGCCGCCGATCTGATGCTGTACTTGCGGCCGTTCCAGGCCGCGCCGAACACGACCGCGATCTGCTTGAAGTAGTTCACGAAGAAGCGCCGCGCGTCCTCGTGCGGATCGGCGGAGCGCTTTCCGTTGAACGCTTCCGACGCGAACAGCTTCTTCAGCTCCTGCGCGAGCGGCGCCTGCGCGACGCGCCCGCGGCCGACGCCGAGCAGCTTGATGTCGCCGTGCAGCGGCGAGTCCTCGCGATCGTTCAGCGCGCGCACCACGTCGTGCGCCGTCGCCAGCGCATCGTCGCGATAGAGCTGGCGCCCCGAGAGGCTCACCAGGTGCGACGCGTTCAGGCGCGTGTGCTTCGCGTTGATCGTCACGAACATCTGGACGACGTGATCCTCGGGCAGCCGGTCGAAGATGATGGCGGGAACGGTGAACTCCTCGCCCGCGAACCGTTCGATATCCGCATGGAGCGCGAGCAATCGATGCTGTCCGTCGATGGCGCGCAGGATCCCTTCGCGCTCGGGCACTTTCAGCACGCCTATCCGACCATCGTCGTCCGAAGCGACGAAGTTGAGCTTCTCGTCGCAGCTGATGATCACGGCGCCTGGAATCGACGGCAGGTCGCGCGCCTGGCGGCACTGCTCGTAGTACTGGACCAGCTCGTCGATCTTGCGGCGGATGATCTGCCGCTGGTACGCCTTCTCGCTCGACGCGATGCGCCGCTCGAGGAGGTCCCAGTTGACCTTCGACGGCGTCGCGCCTCCCTTCGATTTGCTGCCGCGAACGCCCGGTCCCGACTCGCTGTAATTGAGCACTTCGAAGCGGACCAGCTTGTCGATGTCGTTGGCGGTGAGCGAGGCCTGATAGAACTGCACCCCGAACTGCTGCATCCGAATCGCGGCTACGTTGATCATAGGAGTCCAGTCACCAAGCTGGGCGGATCGCCCTCGGCCTTCGACCGTGCCCGGGGCGCTCGGAACCCGCCGAAGTCAGGGCGCGATTTTACTGAGCGCCCGAGCCTTATCTCAACGGGTTTCGCTCGCCAGGGCGTCGGTGGCAGCCCGCTTCAGCCGGAGGTGCCCGTCACATGTGGCGTCCGGCTTCAGGCTCCAAGCGCCTGCTGAACCGGCTGATCCTGTTGCGGCCGGACCCGCCATCGAGCGACCACGTAGTTCTTAAGGGCAATTGCCCAGTACAGGATGCAGCAGAAGACAATATATGCCACCCCTACGCCCCACAACGGCAGCCGCCGGTGCACCCACATCGTCGCGTAGCCGTAAACCAGCTCGACGTGAATCCAGTACACGAACAGCGAGTGGCGGCCAAAGGTCGCCAGGACGCCGAAGGCGCGCGGCGCGTGCGCCGCGGCCGGAGCCAGGGCAAACAGCGCGCCGAGCATGACCATGAGGAGACCGGCGCGAAGACCGAAGTAGGTCGGCGACGTGTGCCAGAACGACGAGTCGGCATAGATGGCCGGGAGCAGCGACGCCAGATAGCTCGCCGCCATGAGCGCCCCGCCCGCGGCGGTGAGCCAGGCGATCGTGCGCCGCTCGCGCCTTCCGTCCGTCCTCGCCAGCGCCAGCCCGATCACCGCCCCCGCGAACAGGAATCCGGCCCACGGGAACAACGTGAAGGTGGAGTGATTGCCGTTCGGCGACAGATACCACTGCACGACCGGCGGCAGTTCGCCGAGCCACGTGGTGGTCCGGACAATCGGCGTCAGCATGCCGATCAGGGTCGCGACCCCCCCGAGCAGCAGCGCCGCCATCCAGGCGCTCCGCGACAGCCCCCACAACAGCGCGGCCGCCATCATCGCCGGGCCCATGATGTTCAGGATGTCGACGCGCAGCAGCGACACGAGCGGGTTGCCCGGGCTGACGATGAACGCCTGCAGGCGGAATCCGAATGCGAGGACGAAGATCTCGGCGCCTCGGCGTACCAGCGTCCGCGCCGACAGCGCACGATCGCCCGTGCGTCCCAGCCGCCGTTCCGCCGCCAGCACCAGCGACAGACCGGCCAGCCAGAGGAACAGCGGCGCCGCGAGACCTCCGAGCAGGTTGAAGACGCCGAAGACGAACGAGTCGCGCTGGCTGCGCAGCGTCCACGAATCGAGCACGTGCGCTTCGATCATGATGAGGACGGCCAGCCCGCGCGCCCAGTCGATGTAAGCGCGGCGCGAGGCGACGGCGGGAGTATCAGGGGACGAGCTCAAACGTGACCCGCAGGTCGATGTCCTGCCGCATCGAGTGCCAGACCGAGCAGTACTTGGCGCGCGACAGCTCGATCGCCCGCTCGATCGCGTCGGCCGGAACCGTTCCCTCGACGACGAAGTGAAGGGTGACGCCGGTGAACCGGTGCGGATCGTCCGGCGCGCGTTCGGCGACCAGCTTCGAGCGCAGCGCCGTGAACGGGTGACGGCCGCGCGTCAGGATGTGCGCGAGATCGATCGACATGCAGCCGGCTAGCGCCACGCCCAGCAGTTCGACCGGCGAGGGTCCGTCGGTCCCCGTGCTGTCGATCACGATGGCGGTCTTCGAGAGATTCGCGCCGAAGGTGAGACGTTCCGACCAGACGAGGTCTACGACCGTAGGCGGCTTGGGAGCCACGTGTTCATTGTATGTCGGCGGGGTCTGAAGGTATGTCGGCAGGGTCTGAAGACCCTGCCGCGTGAGGGCGTTCGTGCTCAGGATCTGACGGCCGACGACACCGGGCGGTCGACCCGTTCCGGCATGCGTGCCGCGGTGATCGAGCGGGTGAAGAACGCCGACTTCAGCGTCAACCACCCGAGCGGCGCGAGGACGAGCAGGTAGGTCAGGAAATGCCCGAACGGGCTGTCGGGGCCCCACGCTTCGGTCTTCGCGTGCAGCAGCTCGCTGTACGGCAGCATCCCCTGCTCCGACATCTCGTGCACCCCGCGCACCACGAGCTGGACGACGAAGACGAAGAGGAAGATCGCCGTGACCTGGAAGAAGAGCGACAGGTTGACGCGGTGGCCGTAGCGTGACCAGAGCCAGGCGAAGCCGGCGGCGCCGACGGCGCCGAGCGCCGCGCCGACCGCCAGGTTCAGCGTCTCGCGCAGCTGCATCAGCAGCAGCGCGGTTTCCATTCCCTCGCGGCTGATCATCAGGACCGTGAACAGGAAGACGCCGAGGAACGCGGCGGTGCCGCCGCGCGCGCTCGACGACTGCAGCCGTCCCTCGATGTCCCCCTTCATGTGACGGCCCGCCCGCCACATGTGGACGACCATCCAGGTGACCGAGGCGGCCGCAATCAACGCCAGCGGGCCTTCGAGCCACTCCTGGTTGGCGGCGTTGAACAGCAGGTACGCCGCGCCCACGCTGACGGCCAGCGCCGTCGCGATCCCCCAGTGCACGGCGGACGCCAGCTGCGCCCGCCCCGTCTTGCGCAGGTACGCGAGACTGATGGCGACGATGAGGAATGCCTCGAGACCTTCACGCAGGGTGATGACGAACGCCTGGGCCATGATCGTTCACAGAAAAGGGGTGAAAACGAGATCCAGTCTCAGAATGTCGACCAGTCTACCGGCGCAAACCCGACCGGTCAAGTCGGCAATCCTCGACCTGCATGCCCGTCGACTGCTGTAAGCTTCTGCTATGACCGGTTGTGATTGGCGGCGTCCCGTTCTGGCGGCTGGCCTGGCCGGCGCGCTGGCCATCGGCGTGCCGCTGGCGGCGCAGCAGCCGACGTTCCGGTCCTCGACCCAGATCGTGTCGCTCTTCGCGACCGTGACCGACTCCCAGAACCGGCTCGTGCCGGATCTGGCGCAGGACGACTTCCAGGTCTTCGACAACGACAAGCCGCAGGAACTGGTCGTCTTCCGCAGCGAGACGCAGCCGATCACGGTCGTCGTCATGCTCGACACGAGCGCCAGCATGACCGGATCGATTGCGCTGCTGAAGGCGGCCGCCGAGCAGTTCCTCGTGCGGCTGCTGCCCGAGGACAAGGGCGCAGTCGGCGCGTTCAACGACAAGATCGAGCTGTCGGCCGGCTTCACCGACGATCGCGATCAGCTCGTGACCGAGGTGCGCGATCTCGACTTCGGCAACGGCACGCGGCTCTACGACGGGATTGCCGAGGGGTTGGACCTGCTGCAGGGGATCGAGGGGCGGCGCGTCGTGCTCGTTTTCACCGACGGCGACGATACGTCGAGCCGCATCGGCCGCGGCAACGTGCTCGAACGGGCGCGCGCCGAGGAAGTGATGATCTACGCGATCGGCCTCCAGAGCGAGTACTTCGACGGCGCGCGCATGGTGCGGAGCAAGCCCGATTCGGGGCTGCGGCGGCTGGCCGACGAGACCGGCGGCGGCTACTTCGAGTTGAAGCAGACGAGCGATCTCGGTCCCACGTTTTCACGCGTGGCGCAGGAGCTGCACAGCCAGTACGTGCTCGGCTTCGAGGCGCAGCAACTGGACGGCAAGGTCCACAAGCTGACCGTGAAGATGAAACAGCCGGGGATGACCGCGCGCGCGCGCCGCAGCTACGTCGCGTCTGCGGCGCAGGCGCCGTCAGGCAGGTAAGGCGATCGACGAGGTCAGACGAAGACGAGTGCGACGACCACCAGAGCGAGCGCGACGCCGACTACCAGCTCCGCCGTCGACGAGAACGACCATTCAGACATTGGCGCACCTCCCTTCACATCCCGTTAGACGGCCCTTCTCCGCGAAAGGTTTAACCAGTCGATGAGCGCACTGTCCGAACAGGATTTCCGGGTGAAGAGCGACGAGGCCCTCGAGGAGGCACGCGACGCCGTGCTCCCGCTGGCCGACGAGCGGGAGTTCGAAGTCGAGCTCCAGAACGGCGTCCTCAACGTGGTGTTCGAGGAACCGCGCGAGGCCAAGTTCGTCGTCTCGCCGAACGCGCCGGTGCGCCAGATCTGGGTCTCGGCGATGTCGCGCAGCTACAAGCTCGCGTGGGACGGCGAGGGCCAGGCGTTCGCCCTGAACGGCGAGGCGCTCCCCGCGCTCCTCACGCGCCTCTGTACCGAGTTCCTCGCTTCGTAGACCAATTGTGGCGTCCGGCTTTAGAGCGCTTTTCAGATGTATGTAGCTGCCGACCTTCAGGTCGGTCCGGCGCGGACCTAAAGGTCCGCGGCTACACACGACTGAAAAGCGCATAGCCGTACGTCATCGTGTAGTGGAGTACACATGCCGCTCATCGAACCAGGACAGAAGGCTCCGGCCTTCACCTTGAAAGATCAGGACGGAAAGACGCACACGCTGGCCGGCTACGCCGGCCGCCCGCTCGTGCTCTACTTCTATCCGAAGGACGACACCCCCGGCTGCACCGCCGAAGCCTGCGCCTTTCGCGACAACCTGCCGCGCTTCGAAAAAGGCAAGGCGGCGATCCTCGGCGTCAGCATCCTCGACGAGGCGAGCAAGGCGAAGTTCGCCGCGAAGT
>WBZO01000576.1_pt1 | contig 73137 bp, 64 predicted proteins | sample 5204261 | NCBI WGS metagenome assembly WBZO01 (sample SAMN12412400, study PRJNA552823) | activated sludge metagenome | isolation source: activated sludge from anammox sidestream of wastewater treatment plant... | place: USA: North Carolina | collected 2017-09
CGCGAGCGAGACCCCAAGCTCCGCGGTGCTCATGGCGCCGGCCAGGCTCAGCAGCATCTTACCGCCGCCGTCGAGGTGGGTGACCCAGCCCTCGGCGGCCTCCACCAGCGTCCGCGCGTTGAAATGCCGGAAATGGTGGCGCAGGATGCTTCGGACCGCGTTCATGGCGTCTCCTCTTCGCGGGCCCGTCGCCGAGCGGGCGATCACGCCGACTCGGCTCGGGATGGCTAGGGGCGGCGTGCCGCCGGTGTAGACAACGCGCGGCTGCTGGACGCACACCACGCACATTGCATCACGAGATGCCGAGCTGCCCGCGGCTCAGCAGAGCACGCAGGCAGCTACCTTGACGCGATGAGCTACCACTGCCCCCCCACCACGTCAACGCCGCGGCCGGCGCGCCTCACGCGCTGAGGAGCGCCGCCCCGTCCGCCGGCGGTGGGCTCAGGGAATTTCCGGAGGCAGCACGCCCTTCTGACGCGCCAGCTCACAGCCTCGCTCCGCGTCCGTGGTGCCGTCCTCCGTCTTGACGATCTTGAACTCCACGCGCCGGTTCTTCTCCCACGCTGCCTCGGTGTGTGCAGGATCGAGGGGGCAGTATTTTCCGTAGCCCTGTGAGACCAAGCGTGAGCGCTCGACGCCCCGCGCGACGAGCGCGTCCACCACCGCGGCGGCGCGCGCTCGGGTGAGCCGCAGGTTCAAGTCCTCATTGCCGCGCTCGTCCGCGTGGCCCGCCACCTCGAGGGCCAAGAACTCCGGGTGGCCCTTCAGCGCCGCGGTGACGGCGTCCAAGATGTCATCGGACTCCGGCAAGATCTCCGCGCTGCCGCGCTTGAACTGCACCTTCTCCAGGATGACGATGTCGCTGCCTTCGATGACCACCTTGCCCTCGTCCGGGCAGCCGTCCTCGTCGTCGAGCCCGTTGAAGGTCTCCGGCTCGTTCGGGCACTTGTCGCGCACGTCCGGGATCCCGTCGCCGTCGTTGTCGGGATCGGGACAGCCGTCTTCATCCTCGAAGCCGTCGAAGTCCTCGGGTTCGTTCGGGCACTTGTCGCGCACGTCCGGGATCCCGTCGCCGTCGTTGTCGGGATCGGGGCAGCCGTCCGCGTCCTGGAAGCCGTCACGATCTTCCGGTTCGTCCGGGCACTTGTCGAGGGAGTCGAGGATGCCGTCCCCGTCGCGGTCGCCGTCGGAGCCCTCCGGGCAGCCGTCGTCGTCGCGGTCGCCGTCGAAGTCCTCAGCGAGGTTCGGACACTGATCGTCGACGTCGAGGATGCCATCGTTGTCGTTGTCGGGATCTGGGCAGCCGTCCGCGTCCTTGAACCCGTCGAAGTCCTCGGGATCATCCGGGCACTGATCGAGATCGTCCTTGATGCCGTCGCCGTCGCGATCCCCAATCGAGGGCTCGAAGATGAAGCCGAGGAAGAGCCGCGCGTCGGCCGCCTCGAAGCCTTGGTTCGCCGCGGCGAAGCGGCTGCCGCCACCCAGCATGAGGTAGCTGTTGCGCTCGACGAACAGCTTCATCCCCGCCACCACCTCCTGGCTATGACGCTGCTTGCTGCTGGAGTCCCCGCCGAGCAGGTAGCTGCCATAGGTCTCGGCGATGAGATCCAGCGGCTCGAGCACCCGGTACGCGAGCCCGACGCCGTAGGTCGCCTGGTTGGCGTACTCCAAGGTTCCAGCGGCGAGCTGGCTGCGCCCTTGGGCGTCTTGCTCGAAGCGGGGGTTATCCCCCGTGTGGCCGCGATAGCCCACATCGGCGCCGATCTTCAGCCGCCGGGTGCGGCCGAAGCGCTTCTCCGCGGCGAGCCGCGGCCAGTACCAGACGCCTGGATCGGCTGCCATGGAGCGCGGCATGTCTCCGAAGGGGAGCCCGACCTGCCCGAGGAGGGCGAGCCCGAGGGCGCCATCCGGACGCAGCAGGCGCAGCTTCGCGTGCAGCGCTCCATGCCCGATGCCTTGCGCGTCCACCTTGCCGCTGTCGTAGAGCCGGCCGCTCGGACCGAGCCGGTACGCCTCGTCAGCCGCCATGAGCACGATGGGAGCCGAGAGCCCGACCACGAGCAGGTTGGCGATGCCGTAGTTGAACATCAGCGTCCCTTGGAAGGAATGCTGCACGAGCCGATCGACCCCCCGCCCGGGCTCCACCGCTGGGTCGGCGCTGGGCTCTCGATCCTGATTGGTGCGCAGGAGGCCGTACCCATAGTCGAGGACGAGCCCGAAGCTCACGTCGTTGTGGCCCAACACGTCCGTGCCGTTGGTGGTGAAAAACCCCTTCGAATCCAGCGCGGGACGGAAGAGGTGCGTGTCCATCCCTGCCCCGTTGGACTCCGGGATGCGCTCTTGCGCTCCGCCCGACGTCGCCAGCAGGCTCGAGATGAGGGCGAGGCTGACGCCCCAGCGGCGCGCCAGGGTGGCGTGTAGGCGAGGTGACATGATGGCTCCAGGGCGAGGCTAGTTCGAGATCACGCTACGATAGTCGTAAGTGCGACGGGTAGGCAAATGTAGGCAGGGTATCCACGGCCGGGGCGCTCTCCAGTGCCAGCACGGGCCGGCGCGCGTGGGCCGGGGTGCGCTGGTGTTGGTCACCAGCCTCGCGCTCGGCGCCTGCTCTGCCGAAGTGCCGGCAGGCGCGAGCGAGCACCTCCAGCGGCAAGCGCTGCTGCCGGGGATCACCAGCCTGGTCTGTCTCGGCCTCGGGGTCGTGGGCTTCGCGCTCGTCCGCCGGGAGCGACGGCGCGGGCCCGCTCGCGCTCCACGCGGCAGCGCTCCGCTCTCCCCCGCGCCACCCACGCGCGTCTGCCCCGCGTGCCATCGACGCTACCTCGGCGGGGAGCGCCAGTGCCCCCACGATGGACAGCCGCTCGCGCCGCTGAACTAATTGCGCGTGCCTGCCACAAAGAAGACGGCAAGTTTGCCGACAAGCCCCTGGTTTTCGCTATGCTCCCTGGGTCATGAAGGTCACTTGCACGAGCTGCAGCGCCAAGTACACCATCGCGGATGAGAAGGTCCGTGGAAGAAAGGTAAAAATTCGCTGCAAATCTTGCAGCAGTTCCATCACGGTGGATGGCACGCTCCTCGACGACCCCACCGGCGGGTTGATGGACTCCGACGATGACGACGCGACGCGCGTCATGACCAGCCCGCCTGCCTTCGACTTTCATAGCGGTGCGGCGGCCTCCGCGGCGCCCGTGGCGCCGCCCACCCCGTCGGGGGAGTGGAGCGTCAACGTCTCCGACTCCGATCAACGGACCCTCGACAGCGCGGGCATCGTCGCGGCCTGGCAGGCCGGCGAGCTCAGCGCGGAGACCTACGTCTGGCGAGAAGGGATGGCGGACTGGCAGCCCGTGCTCGACGTGCCCGAGCTCGCGCAAGCCCTCCAGCCCGTCCAGAGCGCTGCCCCAGCCCCCACGCCGCCTCCAGCGGCCGCGCCGCTCTTCACCTCCCCTGCGCCGCCTGCGGTCCGGGCGTCGGTGGCGCCGCCGCGCGCCGCCGCGGCGCGCCTCAGCGGCGGGCGCGGCGCCGGAGCGGATCTCTTCGGTGGCGGAGCCGCCGCCCACGAGGCCCCCGCGGGCCCAGCGCAGGCCGGCAGCTCCGCCTACGACGACAAACCAACGGGGGCGCGCAACGAGAACTCCGTCCTCTTCTCCTTGGACGCGCTCAAGGCCACCACCAGCGCGAGCATGCCAGCCCCGGCGGGTCGCAAAGGGGCTCCCGCTCCGAAGGGCAAGAGCGGCGGTGGCTTCGACGATCTCATGAACCTGACGGCGGGGCCCGCGCCCACCATCAACCTCAACGCCACCCCAGATTTCAGCCAGCCACCGCCTCCCGTCGTGGTCGCGCCCGCTGCACCCGTCCCCAGCGTTGGCAGCGCGCCCAGCGCCGTGGAGACCGGCGCGCCCGCGAGCGCCGGCGGCAAGTCCAAGCTCGTCGTGGCGGGCGCCATCGCGGCGCTGCTGCTCGTCGGCGGGATCGCCTTCGCCCTCTCCTCCGGCAAGAAAGGCGGGGAGTCCGAGGTGGCGGCGACCACCACGAGCGAGGGGGCGTCGAAGCCCGTGACCGCGGAGGTCGCCAAGGACCAGCCCACTGAGACGCCCCAGGCCGCGGAGCCGAAGCCCACCGACGACAAGCCCACGGCGGACAAGCCCGCCGACGACAAGCCCGCGGCGGACAAGCCCGCCGACGACAAGCCCGCGGCGGACAAGCCCGCCGACGACAAGCCCGAGCCGAAGGTGGCCGCCGCCGAGCCTCAGCGCGTCCCCGGCCCGCTCCCCAAGCCCGGCGACAAGAAGCCCGAGCCCACGAAGAAGCCCGAGCCCACGACCCCGACCCCGGCGCCTGCGCCTGCCGGCGGGGCGGCGTTCGACCGCAACGCCGCGGCTGCCGCGCTCGGTGCCGCCGCCGGGGCGGCCCAGAGCTGCAAGAAAGCGGGGGACCCGGGCGGCTCCGGCCGCGCCACCGTGACCTTCGCGCCGAGCGGCCGAGCCACGAGCGCCAACATCTCAGGAGCCTTCGGTGGCACGGCCACCGGCGGCTGCATCGCTGGCGTCTTTCGCCGCGCGCGCGTGCCACCCTTCAGCGGGGACTCCGTCACCGTCGGCAAGAGCTTCACCATCAACTGAGCAGCGGCTCACCGTGCCCCAAGGCTCCCTGGAGCCGCGCTCGGAGCGCGCTGTTTCTGTCTTCGCAGCGCGCCTCATCGAGCGCCAGGCGCAGCGCGCGCGGATCTGCCACGAGCACGCACAAGCGCCGCGCTCGCGTGATGGCCGTGTAGAGGAGGTTCCTCGACAACATGACGAAGTGCGCCGTCACCAGCGGGATGACGACCGCGGGGTACTCGCTGCCTTGGCTCTTGTGGATGCTGGTGGCGTAGGCGAGCTGCAGCGCGTCGAGCTCCTCCCCCACGTAGCGGACGCGGCGCTCGTCGAAGCCCACGTGGAGCGTCCTCTCCGCGGCCTCCACCGCCAGCACCACTCCGAGGTCTCCGTTGAAGACCTCCCGCTCGTAGTCGTTGCGCGTCTGCATCACGCGATCTCCCACCCGCAGGGTTTGTCCGCGATGCAGCAGCTCCAGCCCTCGCGGGTTGAGCCGCGCCTGGAGGCGCTCGTTGAGCGCTTGGGTCCCCACCTCGCCGCGGTGCATGGGCGTCAGCACCTGGATCTCCGTCAGCGCCGAGTAGCCGAAGCGCCGGGGGATCCTGCTGGCGACCAGCTCCTCGACCGTCTCTGCGGCGTGCTCCGGCGCCCTCCGCTCCACGATGAAGAAGTCCGCGTTGGGCTCGTCGGCGTGGGCTCCCAAGGGCGCCTCCCCTTGAAAGATGCGGTGCGCGTTGAGCACGATCCTGCTCTGCTCGGCTTGGCGGAAGATCGCGGTCAGCCTGACGGTGGGTACGACCGCGCTGTCGATGAGATCACGCAGGAACGCCCCCGGACCGACGCTCGGGAGCTGATCGGCGTCCCCCACGATCACCAGCCTGGCCGCGGTGGGGAGCGCGTCGATGAGCGCTGCCGCCAGTGGCAAATCCACCATGGAGGCCTCGTCCACCACCACCGCGTCGCACTCGAGCGGGCGCTCGGCGTGGCGTGAGAAGCCCCCCGTCTTGGGATCGTACTCCAGCAGTCGGTGCAGGGTGCTGGCCTCCTGCCCCGTCGCCTCGCTCATCCGCTTGGCGGCGCGCCCCGTGGGCGCTGCCAAGCGCGTCGTGAGCCGCGCGCCCTCGAGCACCCGCAAGATGGCGCGCACGATGGTCGTCTTACCGACGCCTGGGCCGCCCGTGATGACCGCGAGCTTCTGCTCCGCGACGGCCCGCACCGCGGCCCGCTGCTGCTCCGCCAGGCGCAGCCCCTGCTCGGCCTCGAAGCCCTCGACCGCGACCTCCAGCCCCGAGAGCCTGGCGCCCGGGCTCTGCATCAAGCGTACGAGCCCTTCGCAGACCGCCACCTCCGCGGCGTGGAGCCGAGCCAAGTAGACGCGCCCTCGCTCCACGATGACGCGGAGGCTCGCCCAGAGCGCGTCGATGGCCGCTTCGACGTGCGCTTCCCCGACCTCGAGCAGGGCAGTGGCCTGCTCGACGAGCCGCGTGCGCTCGGCGAAGACGTGCCCGCCATCGGCCAGCTCTCCGAGCAGGTGCAGGACCCCGGCTTGAGCCCGCTCCGGGTGGTCTCCCGAGAGGCCGAGGCTCTTGGCGATGCGGTCGGCCGTGCGAAACCCGATCCCGCTCACCTCGAGCGCCAAGCGATACGGGGAGCGCGTCACCACGGCCGCGGCGTGCTCGCCGTAGCGCGCGAGGATCCGCTTGGCGAGCGCGGGCGAGGCCCCGTGGGTCTGTAGGAGGAGCATCACGGTGGAGGTCCCGCGCGCGGCGGTCCACGCCTCTCGCAGCTCCGGGAGCCGCTTGCGAGGCAGCCCCGGGACCTCCGCCAAGCGCTCCGGATCCAGATCCAGCACGCTGAGCACCTCGAGGCCGAAGTGCTTCACGATGCGGCGCGCCAGCCCAGGCCCGACGCCAGGCAAGACGCCGGAGCCGAGGTAGCGCTCGAGCCCCTGCAAGGTCTCCGGATCCAGGGGCACCAGGGTCTCCGCGCGGAACTGCTCTCCGAAGCGGGGATCGACCCCCCACTGCCCCGTCACGCGCACCCGGTGCCCCGGGCCGACCGCCGGGAAGACCCCGACGACGACGGCGGGGCCGCGGCGGGCCGCCTCCCCCTCGAGCTTGCCCACGCGCAGGACGCGAAAGCTCGTCTCTTCGTTCTCGAAGGTGACGCGCTCGACCTCGGCGGTGAACGTGACGGGCGATGTGGCCGGGGGACTCACGCGCTGCCTGATTCCCCCCTGGCCTCGCTCTCAGAGCAGCGTGTAGACCAAGCTGACCGCCGTCAGGAGGTCCGTGCTCTCTTTGGTGGGCAGCGGCGCGTTGTCGTAGCGGACGCTCAGGCTGGTGGCGACGGAGAAATTGCCCCCGATCTGCGAGCTGAGCGCCGAGTCCCAGTTGAGGCGCCAATACTTGGTCTCGGGCAAGCCCTGGAGATACTCCACACCCGTCTTGAAGCTGACCATCTCACTGAGCGCGTTGCTGTAGCCGATGAAGACGCGCGCGCTGTGGCGGGTCTCGGTCTTGTCCGGGAGCTGCCCGGTCGCCGCCAGGGCCTCTTCACGCGCGCTGTCGCGGCGCACGTCGTACTGCAGATCATAGCCCGCCTCGGCCCAGAGCTGCGTCTTGGCCTCGTCGATGACGTAGTAGGCGAAGCCGGGGTCCAAGTTGAGACGCAGGTTGAGGCCCTGGAACCTGTCCCGCCGCGCGGTGAGCGCCGCGAACCCAGCCAGTGAGCCCGTGATGAAGCGGTCGTACCGGAGCTTGCCTTGGAGGTTCTCCACGGTGGTGACCCGATCCGCGTCCGGGGTGGGCGCCGCCTGCGCGTAGTTGGCCGCGGCGTCCGCCGAGAGCTGGTTGTCGGTGCGCCGCACGCGCAGCGCGAGGGCGGTGGTCCCGGACATGGAGCGCGTGTTTCCGGTGGCCAGCAAGCCGCCCGCCGAGACCTTCAGCTCCGTGGCGTCCTTGCTCTCCTCCGCAGGCTTGGTCGCCGCCGCGAAGCCCCCGCCGCCGACCTCCGTGCTGCCGGACGACGCGCTGCTCTGCTGCATCAACCCCGCCGCCGGCCCCGCCTCGGCCGCCGCCACGGCGGGGCCCAACAGCGCCGCTCCCGCGACCAACCCAACGAGCTTCGTCTTCATCCAAGGATCCTTTCTACGGTCAGTATGAGCAGGAGAGCGAGCGCCTTGGCAAGCCATCCCACCCTGCAATGACCGCACAGACACCCCAGGCGCGCAAGAACCCTCGGGGTTAGCCCAGGTGCGGAGGGGCGCGGCAGAAGCGGCTTGCCCTCCCTGGCGTCGGCAGGTATCGCAGTGACCCCATGTCCGCGCGCTCCCACCACTTACATGCCGGTTGTGCTGGTGCAGGCGCCCTCGCCGCCGCGCCCTTCGTGCTGAAAGGGACGGAGCGCCAGTACGAGCGCTCCCTCCCCTTTCTCATCACCCACCTGGCGCTCCAGCTCGAGCTGGAGTTCTCCCAGAAGAAGCTCACCGGGGTCGCCACCCTCAGCTTCACGCGCCGCGCTCCTCCGGGTCCCCAGCTCGAGCTCGACGCGGTCGGGTTCGAGATCCACCGCGTGCGCGTGGAGGCAGGGAGAGGCTGGCAAGACGCGCCCTACGTCTACGACGGCGACCGGCTGGCGGTGAGCTTGCCCGCGCGCCTCCAGGCCGGCCGCGTCCAGATCGACTACACCGCCTGGCCGCGCCGCGGGCTGTATTTCTTGGCGCCGGATCCGCTCGTCCCGGACCGACCGCTCCAGGTGTGGACGCAGTGCCAAGACGAGGACGCTCGCCACTGGCTGCCCTGCGTCGACAGCCCGCTCATGAAAATGAGCTCGGAGATCGCGGTGCGCGTCCCCAACGGCTTCACCGTGCTCTCCAACGGTGAGCTCGTGGAGACGCAGCAGCCCAAGGGCAAGGCCCCTTGGCGCTGGCACTTCCGCTTCACCGAGCCCCACCCCAGCTACCTGCTCACGCTCGTCGCGGGGCGCTTCGAGGTCGTCGAGGACCGCCCCGCGACGCTCGCGGGGGCGGCGCCCGTCCCCGTCCGGTACTACGTGCCGGAGGGGCGCGCCGCGGACGCGCGCGCGAGCCTCGGGGAGACGCCGAAGATGTTGGAGCTGTTCGGGCGGCTCACGGGCGTCCCCTACCCTTGGAGCCGCTACTCCCAGGTCATCGTCAGCGACTTCATCTTCGGCGGCATGGAAAACACCACGGCCACGACCCTCTACGAGCACGCGCTGCTCGACGCCCGCGCGCGGCTCGACACGACGACCACGGATCTCGTGGCTCACGAGCTGGCGCACCAGTGGTTCGGGGACTACGTCACCTGCCGGGATTGGTCCCACGGCTGGCTCAACGAGGGCTTCGCGACGTTCTTCGAGCACCTCGAGCGCGAGGCTCGGCTGGGGCGTGACGAGTACGATCACGGGCTGTCGGTGGATCTGCAGAGCTACCTCGGCGAGGCGCAGGGTCGCTACCAACGCCCCATCGTCTGCAAAGACTACGCCGAGCCCATCGATCTGTTCGATCGTCACCTCTACGAGAAGGGGGGGCTCGTCTTGCACATGCTGCGCCGACGCCTCACGGACGAGCTCTTCTGGCGAGGCGTGCAGCTCTACCTCCAACGACACGCCAAGTCGGTCGTCGAGACGCGAGATCTCCAGCGCGCCCTCGAGGAGGTCAGCGGCCAGTCTCTCGAGCGCTTCTTCGATGAGTGGGTGCTGCGCCCTGGGCACCCAGCGCTGGACGTGCGGGTCAGCTGGGAGGACGACGCGCTCAACATCGCCGTCCGTCAGACGCAGCCGCTGGGGGACACCCCCCTCTTCGCATTCCTGCTCGAGGTGGACGTCCTCGACGCCAGCGGCAAGCTCCGGCGCTACACCAAGCAGATCGAGCGGGAGAGCGACGCGCTGGTGGTGGCGCTCAAGCAGCGCCCCCGCTACGTCGTCATCGACCCGGAGTTCGGGATCGCCGGCGAGCTGAGCCTCACGGCACCCGCCGACATGCTCCGCGCCCAGCTCGCCGAGGGGCCGAGCGCCCGCGCCAAGATCCAAGCCATCGACGGCCTGAAGCGCCGCGCGGACGCGCCCACCCTGCAGGCGCTGGGCGCGAGCCTGGCTCAGGAGCAGCAGCCGTGGATGGTGCGAGCAGCGGCCGCCACCGCGCTCGGCCAGCACCGCGGGGAGCTCGCGCTCACGGCCTTGCTGGAGCACGCGCGGACCAAGCACCCCAAGGTGAGGCGCGCGGTGGTCGCGGCGCTCGGGCAGTTCCAAGACGCCCGCGCGGCCAAGGCGCTCACCCCGCTCGCCCAGAAGGACCCCAGCTACCTCGTCCAGGCCGAGGCGGCGCGCGCGCTCGGCGCCACGCGGCAACCGGGCGCCCGCGCCACGCTGGAGAAGCTCCTCCCCACGACGTCCTGGGCCGACGTCCTGCGCGCCGGCGCGCTCGACGGCCTCGGGGCGCTCGGCGACGAGGACGCGCTCGCCACGGTCACCGAGCAGACCCGCTACGGCGTCCCCACGCGCGGGCGGCGCGCCGCCATCGCCGCCCTGGCGAAGCTGGGGGAGGGGCGCAAGGTGCGACAGCAGCTCGAGCGGCTGCTGGACGACGCAGATCCTCACCTGCGCATCGACGTCATCGTCGCGCTCTCTTCGCTCGGGGACGTTCGCGCCCGGAGGGCGCTGCAGCAACGGCTCGAGCATGAGACGGACGGGCGGGTCCTCCGGCGGCTCCGTGAGGCCCTCCGGGATCTGACGGACGGGGCCGCCAGCGACCGAAGGCGTCAACAGGAGCAGCTCGAGAGCCTCCGCAAGGATCTCAAAGAGCTCGAGCAGAAGGTGCTGCAGCTGACGCCCTCCCGAGCCGCCACCCCCTCGCGTCGAAAGGTCGCACGATGAGCCCCACAGAGCCCCTCGTCAGCGTCAGCTACCGTGATGGCGCCGCCTGGCTGACCCTCACGCGGCCAGAGCGCATGAACTCGCTCTCGCGAGCCACGCTCGAGCGCTTTGGTGAGCTTGGCCGAGAGCTCGCCGACCGGCGGGAGGTCCGCGCCGTGGTCATCACCGGCGCCGGCGACAAGGCCTTCTGCGCCGGGGCGGATCTCAAGGAGCGCCAGGGCATGAGCGAGGACGACGTCCGCGCCCAGCTCGGGCTCTACCAGACGCAGCTCGGGTGGATCGCCGCCAGCCGTGTGCCCGTCATCGCCGCCATCAACGGCGTCGCCCTCGGCGGCGGGCTAGAGCTCGCGCTGATGTGCGATCTGCGGGTCGCCGCGCCACACGCGCTGTTCGGCTTGCCGGAGACCAGCATTGGGATCATCCCGGGGGCGGGCGGGACGCAGCGCTTGCCCAGGTTGCTCGGGGAGGCGCGCGCCAAGGAGCTCATCCTGCTGGGGCGCCGCCTCGATGCGACGCAGGCCTTGGCGTGGGGCCTCGTCAACCACGTGAGCCGGAGCGCGGGCAGCCTGCTCGAGGACACCCTGGAGTTCATCCGCCCCATCGTGGAAGGCGCCCCCATCGCGCAAGCGTCGGCGCTCGCCGCCATCGACGCCAGCTTCGACACGAGCCTCGAGCACGGGCTACAGCTCGAGCGGCTCTACTACGACGCGTGCCTCACCAGCGCCGATCGGCGCGAGGCCCTGGCCGCCGTCGCGGAGAAGCGGCGCCCCGCCTTCCAGGGGCGCTAGCGCCCACGGCGCGCGGCGCCTCAGCTCTGCCCCAGCTCGTCCGGGAAATCATCCAGGCCGAGGCCCCCGCGCACCGGGATGGCGCGCAGATAACCCACCTTCTCCAGCGCGCGCGACAGCGCCGCTCGATCGCGCACCCGCGGCAGGAAGGCGCGCGTGCCGTCCCAGAGGTCGAGCGCGATGTGGTGGGGTTGGTCGAGCACGATGCGGTCGATCTGCGCCCACTGGTAGCGCTTCAGCCGCGGCCAGCCGAAGAGCACGACGTCCCGCAGCTCCACGCCGTCGCCGTACACGCGCACGCCCCGCATGGCGGTGCGCAGCGTCACCGACACCGCGCTGACGAGCAGCAGGGCCGCTGCCAAGCTGGCCCCGACGCTCCGCTGGGCGTCCCGCTCCACCAGCTCCAGAAACAGCCAGGACTGGCTGGGAGCCTGCCGCGCCAGCGCGACGACCGAGCTGACCGTGAGCGCCGCGCCGAGGTAGATCAGGGCTGGCATCCACACCCTCAGCGGTGGCCCGAACGATCCCTCCCGAGGCCGGTAGGCCATGTCGAAGCCTGGAGGACGAGACGGACGCGCCACGCTGCCCCTTGGTGTAGCGCAGCCTGGCGACTTGGGTAGGCTGCGCTGGCTTGCGACCGCACGCCGCCAGCGGTAAGCGCCGCGGCGCACCTCGGGAGACCTCCATGAAGATTTTCATCGACAGCGGCGACATCGCAGAGATCAAGGAAGCGGCGGCCATGGGCGCCATCGACGGGGTGACCACCAACCCCTCGCTGCTCGCCAAGACCGGCAAGCCGATGCGGCAAGTCATCACGGAAATTTGCCAGATCGTCGACGGCCCCATCTCCGCGGAGGTGCTCGCCACGGACTGTGACGGCATCGTGAGCGAAGGGCGGCAGCTCGCCCAGCTCCACCCGAACGTCGTCGTGAAGGTGCCGCTCATCGTGGAGGGGCTCAAGGCCGTGCGGGTGCTCGCGAGCGAGGGCGTCAAGACGAACGTGACCTTGTGCTTCTCGGCCTCTCAGGCGCTGCTCGCGGCCAAGGCCGGGGCCACCTACATCTCGCCCTTCGTCGGCCGCTTGGATGACCTCTCGGAGGACGGGATGCAGCTCATCGAGCAGATCTGCGCCATCTACTCCCACTACGACTTCGACACGCAGGTGCTCGTCGCCAGCGTGCGTCACCCCATCCACGTCGTTCAGTCGGCCCTGCTCGGCGCGCACGTCGCGACCATCCCCTTCAAGGTCATCCAGCAGCTCGCGCAGCACCCCATGACCGAGGCTGGTCTCAAGAAGTTCCTCGAGGACTCCAAGAAGATCCCCCAAGGCTGAGGATGCCCACGGAGGTACGTCGCCGCGCCCCTGGCGCTCCCCCGCTGGCCGTCTCACGGCTCCGCGCCCTGGGCGACCGTATGCTCGGCGCGCTCGAGCTCCCGAGCGCCGAGCTGAGCGTCCTGCTCGTGAACGACGAGGGGATCCAGCGGCTCAACCGGGAGCACCGCGGCCGAGATCGCCCCACGGACGTGCTGTCCTTCCCTCTGGACGGGCGGCGCAGCGCGCTCACCCACGCTCGCCGTGCCCAGCGGCGAGGCGCTTGCCCGGTGCTCGGAGACGTGGTCGTGTCGCTCGACACCGCCGCCCGCCAAGCCGCCGGACGCCGGCGCCCCCTGGTGGAGGAGGTGCGCTTCCTGCTCGCCCACGGGCTGCTGCACCTCGTCGGCTACGACCACGCGACCCCCGAAGACAAGCGTGAGATGTCGGCGATGGCCCGGCGCCTGGTGCGCGCCGCACGCCTCTGAACCATCGCGCGCGGACGCCCGCGGCGCGGGCGCGCTCCCGGCGAGGCCACGACCTCGTGCAAGGCTTGCGAGGTGACCGCTAAGCCCGCGCAGTCATTGTCTCATTCAGGCTCCGTGAGCGGGGCGCCCGAGCGCAAAGGACGACCGTATTTCCCCCAATTCTAACCGTACATTCCGAGCTGGCCCCGCCCATCTGGCAATAAAACTCGGCAATTGTGCCGCAGCCTCGGAAAATACCTCTTGAATGGCCTATTTTTGCCTGTTATCGCTCGCAACGTGCTCGCTGAGGGTTTGGCCGCGGCTCGAGGCTGCGACCCAACAACAGGGGGGCACGGCGAAACCAGGTTCATCTAGGAGGTAGCTCATGGCTGGCAAGAGGCTCACCAAGGCTCAAGTGATTGCAGAGGTCGCCGCGGCGACTGAGTTGGACAAGAAGAGCGTGACGCGCGTGTTCGAGTCGCTCTCGGAGATCATCAAGAAGCAGCTCAGCCCGCGTGGCCCGGGCGAGTTCGTCGTCCCCGGCCTCGTCAAGCTCCGCGTCGTCAAGCGCCCCGCCACCAAGGAGCGCCAGGGCATCAACCCCGTGACGAAGGAGCCCATCACCATCGCCGCCAAGCCCGCGAGCAAGAAGGTCCGCGCGACCGCGCTCAAGGCGCTCAAAGATCTGGTGCTGTGATGCCGTGCGCGCGCTGTCGGCGGCGGTGGAGTCCATGACCCAGCGCCAGCAGTAGCAGCGCGGACCACGTCGGGACATCCCCGGCTCTCGTGTAGAGGGTCGGGGATGTTTCATTGAGGGCTGGCGAGACGACGAGCACGTCACGCCGATGAGCTGCTCCGCGCGCCTGGACGCGCCCCAGAAAGTCGACGTGCGCCGGCACGCCAAGGTTGACGGCACGCACGAGATCACGCCGCGTCTCGATGGCCCGGGGGATCGACAAGCGCAGGTGCAGCTCAGGCTCTTGCGTGCCCACGAACCAGGCGTCGTTGGTGAGGTTCACGAGCAGGTTGGGGGCGTGGGCCGCCAGCCGACGTCCTACGCTGGGCAGCGTGTCTTCATAGCAGTTGAGCACGCCCATCCGGGCCGCTTGCTCGGAGAGCAGCTCCACCGTCTCGCCCGGGAGCAGCCCCCCCGCGCGATAGAACACGTTGCGCACCTGGACCGGCAGCCACGCGCCGAAGGGGAGGGTCTCGCCGAACAGCAAGAGCTCCAGCTTGGCTTGGGGCGGCTGCAGCAACCCGCTCGGGGTGACGAGGGTAGCGGCGTTGTAGCTGCCCACGGGCGTGCTCCCGAGGTACCCAAAGAGCACGGGCCCGCGGACGCCTTGCCCGAGGACCGAGCGCCTGCCCGGAGGTAGGCGCCGCTCCGCGTACGGCAAGGGGTAGGGGTAGGCGGCCTCCGGCCACACCGTCAGCGCGACGCCGGCACGCTCGGCCTCGAGCGTCAGCGTCCTCAGCCGCCGCAGCACCTGCTCGCGCGCGCTAGGCTCCCAGCGCAGCTTGGCCTCGACGGCACCCTGGACGAGCCCGATCCTGAGCCGCGGCGCGGCCACCCAGGCGGGCTCGAGCTGCTCCAGCCGCCACCGCCCGTGGCCCTCGAGCCCGCCGCCCAGCGAGCAGCCCACCAGCGCCGAGGCCCACCCTCGGCGGCTCTGGGGGCGCCCCGCGAGCCAGCGAGCGAGCGGCCTGCCGAGGAGCGCGGCGGCCGCCGCTACCACGGCCGAGACGCCCCGCTCGCCGATGAGCTCCGCGAGCTGGAGCAGCGAAGGGCGCAGCGCCAGCAGGCCCGCCGGCGTCCACACGAAGACCCCTGGGAGCGAGCTGGCGAGCAAGACCATCAGCGCGAAGGCGAGCCAGGTCGGGAGGGCCCAGCGCTCTCGCCAGGCCGCCAGGAGCCACGCGGCGGCGGCCCAGGCGAGCGCCTGAGCGCTCGCCAGCGCCGCCCACCCCGCGAGCCCTCCCGCCAGCCCGAGCGGGGTGAACAGCTCCACGACGCTAGGGACGAAGCGCAGGCCCACCAGCCCCGCCGCCGTCGCCCAGAGCCACGCGAGCCACGCCGCGCGGCGCGGCCGCGGGGCCGCCTCCAGCGCGACGGCGAGCGCCATCAAGCCCACGGGCACGGCCACGAGCAGATCGGTGGGCGGCCCCGCGAGCGCCATGACGGCGCCCCCCCCGAGCGCGAGGTAAGAGTAGCGGCGCTCGCGCCACGCCGCCCCTGCCAGCCGCCGCTTCACCAGTAGATGGTCATCCCTCCGCGAAACAAGGCAGCGCTGGAGGTGTTCGTCGTCTGGCCCGTGACGGGGCTGACGTACTCCGGGCGCGAGCTGGCCGCCGCGTCCGTCCTGCCCCGGACGAAGCCGACGACGTCCGTGTTGAGCGAGTACCGCCGCGTGATCCTAAACTCCAAGCCCATGCCGAGCTGCGCGCCAAAGTAGGAGTACCGCTCGAGATCCGCGCCATAGCCCTCGTCCTGCGGCCACGGCACGCTGACGCGCGCCGCCGAGCTGGAGAACCCGCCCAAGAGGTAGAACTGCACGGCGCTGCGCGGGTTGACGAACCACAGCATGCTCGCGGACAGCGCGTTCTCCGTGCGCTCGAAGCCGTGATAGTCCCGGCCCTTCAGCAGATCCAAGCCGAAGTCGAGCGCGAAGCTGGGGACGAAGCGGTACCGTAGGCTCGCGCCGAGCCCCCACATCCCCGCGCGGTCGTCCGGGCGATCGATCTCCTCTCCGTTCGCGGCGTACGCCGAAGCACCAAGGCTCACGCCTTCGAGCCGTAGGTTGAGCCCCCAGTGGGGATGCCAGCGCCGCTGGACGGGTGGAGGCGGCGCGAGCTCCGGCTGTCGCACGATGATGACGCGCGCGCCGGGTGGGACGACGATGGTGCGACCTCGCGGCGCCGCAGGGGGCGGGGGCGGCGTGTGGGGCGGCGCCGCGACGGGGGGCTCCGGGGAGGCGGGCGACGACTCGACCTGCGCGTCCTCGACCGGAGGCTCGGCGCTCGGCGCCTCCTGCTCCTCGCAGTAGCGACCGGGAGGGCAGGCTTGCTGGGCAGAGGCCAGCGCTGGAGCGAAAACAACCGTGAGGGCGAGGACTGGGGCGAGGCTGCGCATCAGACAGCTCCTTTCCGCAGCTCCTAGCCTAGCAAGCCGGATGCCAGATTCCACCTGGTCCCCGAGGTGCCAGCGCCACCCGGGGGCCGGCCCCACCGGGCCTCGCTCTGAGCATGACCGTGGCGCGCCGTCGACGCGCTGGGTGTGACTACAATGCCCGCTCCATGGCCACCCTCGTCCTCGCGCCGGGTCACGTGCAACCCATCTGGGCGGGGCACCCTTGGGTCTATGCGCAGGCCGTCGGGAGGCTCGAGGGGGAGGCCATTGCCGGCGCCGAGGTGCTGGTCGTCGATCCACGCGGGCAAGCCCTGGGGCGCGCGCTCTACTCCCCGGGCTCGGCCATCCCCGCGCGGCTCTACACGCGGGATCCGGCGCAGCCGCTCGACGACGCCCTGCTCGAGCGCCGCTTGGACCACGCCCTCCGGCGGCGCGCAGGGTGGGGGCTCCCCACGGCGGAGACCAACGCCTACCGGCTGCTCCACGCGGAGGGCGACGGCCTGCCTGGGCTCATCGTCGACGTGTTCGGTGAGGTGCTGGTCCTGCAGTACGGCAGCGTGGGGATGAAGCAGCGCGCACCGCGCGTGCTGGATCTGCTGGTGCGCCGCTGCAGCCCCCGCGCCATCGTCGACAGGACCACCGAGCGCGCGGCCAAGAGCGAGGGCTTCACGCGGGATTCTGGGGTGGTGTGGGGAGACCCCAGCGTCACGGAGCTGCGGTTTCGCGAGCGAGGCTTCAGCTACGTGGTGCCGCTCGAGCTCGGGCAAAAGACGGGCTACTACGTGGACCAGCGGCCACTCCGCGAGCGCGTCGAGCGGCTCGCCACGGGGCGGCGCGTCCTCGACACCTACTGCTACGTGGGCTCCATGAGCCTCGCGGCCGCGCGCGGCGGCGCCAGCGACGTCCTCGGGGTGGACACGAGCGCCGCCGCGCTCGCGGTCGCGGCGCAGGCCGCGCAAGCTCACCAGCTGCAAGCGCGCGTGCAGTGGCGACGCCAGGACAGCTGGCACGCGCTGGCGGAGGCCGAGCGCGAGGGCGGGCGTGAGCTGGTCCTCTGTGATCCTCCCAAGCTCGCGCCCACGCGCGCCTCCCGCGGCGGCGCCATGAAGTCCATGCAGCGCCTGTGCGCCGCGGCCACCCGCGCCGTCAGCCCTGGCGGGCTGCTCGTGCTCAGCAGCTGCTCGGCGTCGCTGGATCTCGCGGCGCTCACGCGCGCGCTCGCGCTCGGTGCCAGCGCCTCCGGGCGCCGCGCCACGGTCGTCGAGCGCGTCTTCCAAGGCCCGGACCATCCCGTCCCCGCCGCCTTTCCGGAGGGGCTCTACCTCAGCTCGGTGATCGCCGAGATCACGCTGGAGCCGAGCTGAGCCCGTGACTCCGCTGAGTCGGTTGTCGGCCGCCGAGGCCCAGCACCTGCGCGGGGTGCTGTTCGATCTGGACGACACCCTGCTCGACGCTGGCGCACTCACCGAAGCCGCCTACGGCGCGCTGTTTCGGCTGCGCGAGAGCGGCCTCGGGCTGATGGCCGTCACGGGGCGCCCCAGCAGCTGGGGCAAGCTCATCGCGCGACAGTGGCCCGTCCTGGCGGCGGTCACCGAGAACGGCGCCGTCATCCACCATCACGACGGCGCCCGGGTGGTGCAGCTCCCCTCACGCGACGAGGCGCAGGCGACCCGCAACGCCGCTCGCCTCGCGCGGCTCGTGGCGGAGCTGCGGCGCCACGTCCCGGCGCTCCAGCCCTCCGACGACGCCGGCGAGCGCCTCGGAGACTACACCTTCGACGTCGGCGAGTACCGGCAGCCAAACGAGGCGGAGATCGCTCGCGCCATCGCCATCACCGCCGCACACGGCGCCTACTGGGTGCGCTCCAGCGTCCACCTGCACGTCAGCTTCGAGGGCGACGACAAAGCGAGCGGCGCCTTGCGGGCGCTCCAGCGCCTCGCAGGTGAGGATGCGACGCGCGCGCTCGGCGCTTGGGCCTTCATCGGCGACAGCGGCAACGACGCGGCCTGCTTCGCCGCCTTCCACACCACCATCGGCGTCGCCAACCTGCGTGGGCGCTTCAGTCGTCCACCGCGCTTTCTCACGCGCGCGCGCGCCGGCGCTGGCTTCGCGGAGGCGGCGGCGACCCTGGTGCGGCTGCGCACCTGAGCCCTCACGGGGGCGGCGCGGTGCCGCCCGCCGGCGCGCTCGCCGTGCCGCTGGCGCTCGGCACCGTAGAGGCGGCCGCGATCGCCTCCGGTGTCCACCACCCGCTCGTCTCCGCCCCCGCTCCAGAGAGCGAGGGGCGACGCCCCAACGGGCTCCCGGGCAACGCGAAGCAGGTACTGGTGACGCTCGCGGTCTTGTCGTCGAGCTTGACGCTGTTGGTACCCACACCGTCCGCCCAGAAGCGCTGCGCGACCCCCACGACGCCGTTCGCCTCGAGCGTCTGACCAACGAGGGCTCGGTAGGTGAAGGGGCGCGCCTCCTCTCCGCTGAGGGGCTCTTCGAAACGAAAGCCCGGCGCCACACCGGAGAACCTCCCCACGCCAGGGTCCTTGGCTCGGTACGTACCAATGCAGGTGCGCCCCTGACGCGTCGCCTTCACGTACAGCTCCTGCTCCGACGGCGGGCCATCCAGCACGAAGAGGATGACCACCAGGTAGCCGAACACCCACACGACGGTCAGCACCGGCGCCGCCACCAGGATGGCGAGCGTCCCGCCGAACTCCCAGAGCGGCAACGTACCCAGCGTGCGCGCCTCCCGCTGCACTTGCTGAGCGAGGGCGCTCAGATCGCGTGCGCGCCGCGCGACCGGCAAGGCGAGGGCCTCGACGCTGACGATGTTGTCCGAGCGGCAGTAGCCACAGCGCACGACGGACTGGGTCCCGCTGGGCACGACGGGGCCGCCGCAGACCCGGCAGGTGGCGGGCTCACCCGGCGTACTCGGCGCGGTCGCGGCGCAGGCGGCCTGGACCTTGGACCGCGCGCGCCGCCGAAAACGCCGTACCAGCACCAGCGTGAGCACGCCGAGCGCGAGCGTCGGGACCGCAGCGAGTATCACCACCTGGGCCAGGGCGGGCTCGTCGTCCCACCACATCGCCAGCCCGAAGAGGAGCGTGAGCGCGGGCCCGACGAACAGGGTCAGGATGAGCACCCCGCTCAGCACCCCCAGGCAGCCGACGCCGCCTTGGGCCTGCCCGAGCGCCAGGCGCTGCGCGCGCGAGAGCTGGCGCTCCTCCTCACGCACGGCCGCGAGCGCGGCGTGAGCCTGCTCCAGCGCCACGCGCGCGGTGGAGGGGAGCGGCCCCGCGTAGCGGCAAGCCCCGCACACCACGGCATCCCCACGCGCGAGGGAGACCTCGACGGCGTGCCCACACCGCGGACAAGCGGCCGTGATCAAGGCCGTGCCTCCTCCTCGCTGAGGGGCTCGTCCGCCGCGAAGCCGGGAGCGCGCGGCGAGGAGCCGCCGACCCTCGGGCGAAGGCGCCCGTCAGCGCTTCGCGCGTGGCGTGCGGGCGTGGCCGCACGGCGTGGCACGCGGTGCAGCTCAGGGCGCCGCCGCTGATGAGCGACGCCGTCGACGCTCGACCACAGTGCGGGCAGGAGACGACGAGCCTGCGGACGAGCCTCGCGACCGGCCATGAGCGCTTCTACTATGACTCCGGGCGGGCGCTCCAGGGAGAGCGCGCCAGCTCGCGAGGCCGCTGCAACGCGCGCGCTCGTCTGTGGTAGCTTCCGCGCGTGCCCTACCCTCCCGAAGCCACGCTCCTCGCCTCCGCCCAGCGGCACCTCTACCCCAACTATCGCCAGCCCGAGCTGGTGATGGCGCGCGGTGAGGGCTGTCAGCTCTGGGACACCGAAGGGCGCCGCTACCTCGATCTCTTCGCGGGGATCGCCGTCAGCACCCTGGGGCACGCCCACCCCCGCCTCACGCGAGCGCTCTGCGAGCAAGCCGGACAGCTCCTCCACCTCTCCAACTACTTCTACAACGAGGTGGGCGTACGTCTCGCCGAGCGGCTCTGCACGCTCAGCGGGCTGTCTCGCGTCTTTTTCTGCAGCTCCGGCACCGAGGCGAACGAGGCCCTGCTCAAGCTGGCGCGCCACCACTTCTACCTGGCGGGGCAGCAGCAGCGCAGCACCATCATCGCCTTTCACAACTCATTTCACGGTCGCACCCTCGGGGCGCTGACCGCCACGGGCCAGCCCAAGTATCGCGAGGGCTTCGGCCCCATGAGCGGCGTGGTCCATGTCCCCTTCGGGGATCTCGCCGCGGTGGAGGCGGCGCTCGGTCCCGAGGTGGCGGGGGTGCTGGTCGAGCCGGTCCAGGGCGAGGGTGGGGTGCTCCCCGCGCCACCAGGGTTCCTCGAGGGGCTCCGGGAGCTGACGCGAGCCCACGGCGCGCTGCTGCTCGTGGACGAGGTACAAACGGGCGTCGGGCGCACCGGAAAGTTCCTGGCCGTTCAGCACTGGGGCGTCGTCCCCGACGCGGTCGCACTCGCCAAGGGGCTCGGCGGTGGCGTCCCCATCGGCGCCATGCTCACGGGCGAGCACCTCGCCGAGGCGCTCCCCCCCGGCTCGCACGGGACCACCTTCGGCGGCGGGCCACTCGCCGCCGCGGCAGCCCACGCCGTCCTCGACACCCTGGAGGCCGAAGCGCTGATGGACCGCGCCGACCGCCTCGGGCAGCACCTGCACGAGGCGCTCTCTCGGCTCGTGGAGCGCTTCCCGCAGCACGCCGTCACCACGCGCGGCATGGGGCTGCTCCGGGTCCTGATGCTCGCGCCCGAGGTGGACGCGCGCGCGGTGATGAGCTCGCTCCGAGAGGCGGGCGTGCTGCTCACGCTGGCGGGGGGGCAGGGACTGCGCTTCTCCCCACCCTTGGTGGTCTCCGCAGCAGAATTGGACGAAGGAGTAGCGGCCCTCACCCACGTCCTGCAAAGGCTCTGAACATGCGTCACTTGAGCTGCCTCTCCGACCTGGGCCCCGACGGACTCCTCGGGGTCTTGGACGCCGCCGACACGTTCAAAGATCAGCGCGGCTCCGCGTCGAGCCCACGGCCGCTCACGGGGCGCTCGGTAGCGCTGGTGTTCGAGAAGGCCTCGACCCGCACCCGCGTCTCCCTGGAGATCGCGGTGGCCGAGCTCGGCGGGCATCCCCTCGTCCTCACCGCCGCGGGCTCCCAGATGGGTCGGGGCGAGCCCCTGGAGGACACCGCGCGCGTCCTCTCGCGCATGGTGCACGCCATCACCCTGCGCACCGCGGAGGACCAGCGCCTACGTCAGCTCATGGCCTTCAGCCGCGTGCCGGTCATCAACGCGCTCACCGACGATGGTCACCCCCTGCAGCTGCTCGCGGATCTGATGACCGTACGGCGGGCACGCGGCACGCTGCGCGGGCTGCGGTTCGCCTGGCTCGGGGACGGCAACAACATGGCCAATAGCTGGATCGAGGCCGCGGGGCTGCTCCAAGCAGAGCTCACGCTGGCCTGCCCCCACGGCTATCTGCCGTCGCAGCAGCAGCTCGAGCGAGCGCTCGCCCGCGGCGGCAAGGTGCGCGTCGTCCAGCACCCCCACGAGGCGGTGCAGGGTGCGGACGTGGTCTCCACGGACGTCTTCACCAGCATGGGGCAAGAGGCGGAGTCGGCGGCGCGCCTGGAGGCCTTCAAGGGCTACCAGCTCGACGAGGCCCTCCTCGGCCAGGCCGCGCCCGATGCCATGGTGCTGCACTGCCTGCCCGCACACCGTGGCGAGGAGATCTCCGCGGGGGTGCTCGAGGGGCCACAGAGTCACGTGTGGGATCAGGCCGAGGCGCGCCTGCACACCGCGAAGGCTGCACTCTGCTGGGCGTTGGAGCTGAATGGCTGAGCTCGAGCCGCTCCGCTCGACGCAGGCTCACTCCCGTCCTGTCGCCTGCGCCACCTGCGGGCACCCCACCGACCCTCTCCGCGCCGTGCAGGTCGCCTACGTGGCGGAGCGCTTTCGCTATTTCTGCACCGCGGAGTGTCGAGCGCGCTACCAGCACCAGCCGGGCCTGACGCCGCTGCCGCTGCCGCGGCGGCGCCGCCAGCCCACCCCGCTCCCACAACTCGCGGCGCCCACCCCGTCTCCGCCCCTCGACCTCGCGGCCCCCACCCGGTCGCTCGACGCGGCGACAGAGCTGGCGCCGAGCGCCGAGGCCACGAGCGCCGGCCCCGGCGCCGTCCCTGCGGGAGACGTCACCGCGCTGCTCTTGTCCCTGGCCCTGCTCGGCGGCGCCCTCAGCTTGGCGCTGGGGCTGGTCGGCGCCGGGGACGCGCTCGCGCTGGCGCGCGTCGTCATCGTGATCGTCAGCGCCGGCGCGCTCATCGCGGAGTACGTCATGGGCCGACGGGAGGCGATCGAGCTCCACCCCGTCGCGCTGCTGTTCGGGCCCACGGCGAGCACCCTCGTCGCGGTGCTCGCCCAGCTCCGGGGCCACCCCAACGCCAGCGGCGCGCTCGGCTTCGCCGCTACCTTGCTGATGATCACGGCGGGAGCCGTCTGGCTGCTGGCACGCCTGCGCCGCCCGCTCGAGCTCGAGCGGGAGCACCTCAGCGCGGAGCTGGACGTCCCCGCGCGGCGCGTCCTCGGCGAGGACACGGAGGCGACCAGCGCCGTCGAGCTCCGCTCCGGCGAAGAGATCGTCATCGACGCGGGGGAGACGGTGCCCGCCGACTGCACGACCACGGCGGGCAGCGCCACCGTCGTCCCTTGGCTCGAGGCCCCCAGCCTCAGTCAGCGCAGCGAAGGCGAGGCCTTGGTCGCCGGCGCCCGCATCACCGAAGGCCGACTCCGCGCCGTGGTGAGCTGGAGCGGCAGAGACCGCGCCTGGCTGCGCCTCACCCACGACCCAGCGCGACGCGCGGACGTCCACGCGCAGCTGGCGCGCACCGGACACCTCATCGCCGCCCAAGCGGCGCCCATCGCCGCCATCGTCGCCGGCCTGGCGGCCTACGCCACCGGGAGCGACTGGCTGGTGATCGCGCTCGCCGCCTTGGGCGCGCACGTCGCGCTCGCGCAGGCTGGGCTCACCCAGCTCGGGGCGCTGCACGTCGGGCGCGCCGTGCTCGCGGCGCTTCGACGCGGGATCGTGTTTCGGAGCGCGGCGGCGCTGGATCGCGCGAGCCGCGTGACCGCCGGCGTCTTCATGGCGCGCGGGACGCTGCTGCTCGGCGAGCCCGAGGTGCTCGCCATCACGCCGTTCGGCGACCACTCCCAAGAAGAGCTCCTCGCGCTGGTCGCAGGCGCCGAGGGCGGCGCCGCCAGCCCCACGGCCGCTGCGGTGCTCCGCGCCGCCAGGGCTCGTGGGGTGCGCCCGGACGCCGTCCGCAGCCCGACCCAGCACGCTGGGCTCGGGGTCACCGCCGTCAGCTCGAACGGCGAGCCCCTCGTCGTCGGGAGCCGTGCGCTGATGCTGCGTGAGCGCATCAGCGTCGCCAGCGCCGAAGCCACGCTCAGCGCCCTGGAGGCCCTGGGCCGCTCCGTGCTGCTCGTCGCGCTCGACGGCCGCCTGCTCGGGGTGCTCGGCCTCCAAGACGGCCTGCGGCCTGGGGCACGCGCCGCCATCCAGCACCTGCTGGACGTCGGCGTCGAGCCAGTGCTGCTCTCGGGAGACGGTCGGGAGACCTGCGAGGCCATCGGCAACGCGCTCGACATCGAGCACATCCGCCCCGAGGTCCTCCCCACCGAGCGCGCGGAGGAGGTCTCCCGGCTCATCGATGGCGGCGCCGTCGTCGCGGTCATCGGGCGCACTCCTGAAGACGACGCCGTGCTCACCGCCGCGGACGTCCCCATCGCGCTCTCCAGCGCGGGCCTCGGCATCGCCGAGTGGAGCATCCAGCTCGCCTCCGACGACGTTCGAGACGCCGCGCTCGCGCTCCGGCTCGCGCGGCGCTGCCGCTCGGAGGTGCGCCTGGCGCTCGGGCTGCATGTCGTCCCCGCCGTGCTCGGCGTCATCGCTACCGCCTTTGGACTCGGCCCCGCACTGCTGGCGCCGCTGCTGGCCGCCGGAGGCTCCGCCGCCGCGCTCATCCGCTGGCGCGCCATCGAAGAAGCCGCCACCTGAGCCGGGATCCGCCGCGGCCAGCGCCCTTGACCTACGCGGCGCGAGGCACGATGGTCAGGGGCGTGAAGTCTGGGAGCCTCACGGGGCAGCAAACGGTGCGCCTGCCGGACGTCGAGCAGCTACGCAAGTCCTTGACGGACTACATGGCCCAGCGTGGGCTGCGCTCCACCGGTCAGCGCCGCATCATCATCGAGAGCTTCTTGAGCTCACCCGGTCATTTGACGCTCGATCAGCTCCTGGTGCAGGTCAAGGCCGTGGACGCGCGCATCGGCTACGCCACCGTGTACCGCACCATGAAGATGCTGGTAGACAGCGGCATCGTCCACGAGCACCGGTTTGGCGATGGCTTCACGCGCTTCGAGCTGACGGACTCCAACTCACATCATGATCACCTCATCTGCGTGAGGTGCGGCAGCATCACGGAGTTCGAAGAGCCGCTCATCGAAGAGCTCCAGCAGCGCATCGCGGCCCGCCACGCCTTCCTCATCAATGACCACAAGCACGAGCTCTACGGCGTGTGCCAAGGCTGTCAGCGTAAGGCCGCGGTCAAGCCCAAGCGCAAGGGCTGAGGCTCAGACGAAGCGGCGCCAGTTCTTCTCGATCAGCCGCTGGGTGAGGCTGGGCACGGCGCGCTTGAGAGCGTCGATGGCCACGGCCTCCGCCGTGATCACCACGCGGGCCGAGTCGCGCTCGACCCCCCGCACGATCTGCGCGGCGGCGCGCTCGGGCGGCATCATTTTCTTGAAGAACGCGGTGGCGCGGCTGCGGAGCGCCTCTCCGTCCGCCATGGGGTAGCGCGTGGCCGCGGCGATGTTGGTGGCCACGCCGCCAGGGTGCACCGTGGTGACGCCCACGCCGGACCCGGCCAGCTCCGCCCTCAAGGTCTCCGTGAAGCCGCGCACCGCGAACTTACTGGAGCAGTACGCCGACTGCAGGGGCACCCCGATGAGCCCGAAGAGGCTGCTCAAGTTCACGATCTGAGCGGCCCCGGAGCGCTCCGCTGCCGCGCGTAGGTGGGGGAGAAAGGCCTTACAGCCGTACACCACCCCCCAGAAATTGATGCTCATCAGCCACTCGAAATCCTCCAGCTCCAGCTCGGCGAAGGGGGCGCTGACGCTGACGCCCGCGTTGTTGATGAGGACGTGCGCCTCCCCATGCTGGGCGATCACCTCCTCCGCGAAGGCCTCCACCGCAGCGCGCCGAGCGACGTCCACCACATGGAGGCTCACCCGGTCGCTGGCGAGGCCGAGCTGCTGCTGCGTGGCTTCGAGCCCCGCGGCGTTGAGATCCGCGAGCGCCAGCCGCGCGCCGCGCTGGGCCAGGGTGACCGCCAACGCCCGCCCGATGCCGCTGCCTGCGCCGGTGACGACGGCGACCTTGTCCCTGAGCTTCATCGTTACTCCAAAGCGTTGAAGGTGTCCCGCAGCCGGTACTCGGCGCGCACGGCGGTGGCGCCCAGCAGCCCCACCCTGAGCGAGATGGTGACCTCGTCACCCCAGGGCCACCACAACGCGTAGGCCGTGAGGCCGCCCTGCGCGTCCGCGCTGAAGATGAGCTGATCGGGCCGGATCCCTCCGGAGGCCGTCGCGAGCTCCTGCAGCTCTTGGCTCGCGCGGCCGAGGTTGCGCTGAGACCACTCTCGCGGGAACGCCAAGGCGATGGCGGCCCTCGCCTCGGAGACCAGGTCCACGCCAAACGACGAGGCGACGCAGCTCAGGCGTGAGTCCCACGTCCAGCCACGCTTGGGCCACGCCTTACGAAACGACCCCAGCGACCCAAACAACCGGTCTCCGTCTTGGCTCGTGCCCATCGACATCAGCGGCACGTATAACGTAGATCCGGCCCGCCGGTCACTGGTTTACGGGGCGCTGCTGCGGGCGGGCACCGGAGGCGCCCGCTCCCCCAAGGGGTCGGCGGGGAGCGCCTGGAGCGGCGGCTCCGGGGCGGCGGGATCGTAGTCGGGGCGCAGGAGCCTCCCCAGCTCGAAGGGGATGAAGCGCCCGAGGAGGTGCGGCGCCTCGCTGACCCAGAGGACACGACGCTCCGTGTCCATCACCACGCCGTGCGTCGCGATCAGCGCGTCGATCGCGCGACGGTCCCCGAGGGGCAGCTCCACGCCGCCGACCCCGCGACGATCCCTCAGCAGGCGCACGGCGTCCGCCGCGCCCACCCGCTCCGGGAGCTCCGCGAGCAGCTCTTCGCCGCGCGCGCGCCGCTCGAGGGTGCTGGTCGTGGCGAGGACGCGCCGGTTGCGCGCGTCCTCGGCCAGCGCCCCCTCCAAGTGATTGGTGACCACGGCAGCGGCTGGCAAGCGACGGACGGTCGCGGCGCTCCCCGGGGAGCGCTCGACCACCACCGCCGCGCCGCTCGCGTCGGCCAAGACGACGAGGTGCGTGACCAGCGGCGCGCGCGCGTCCAGGAGCGCCACGGCCTGCTCCACCGTGCTGGCCTCCTCCAGCACGCGCCGCAGGGCGTGCACCACGGGCTCACCGACGGCGCGCGGCTCCCCGGCGCGGGCACCATGGACCACCGCCGCGAGCCCCGCCTCGTTCATCCCGCTGACGACCCCGACCAGCCCCGGCCACGCCACCGAGGCGAAGGCCAGACGCCCGGCGGGGCGCACCAGGAAGACCACCTTCTCTTCGTCGAAGATCGGATCCGCCTCGAAGTCGAAGGCGCGCGCGAGCAGGGCCCCTCCTCCCTCCTTCCGTGACGGCCCCACGACGAAGGTCGTGCAGCCGATGAGCGGCGAGTGCTCGAAGCCGAGCGCGATGTCATAGAGCGCGTTGAGGACCACGAAGCGCTGGTACGCCTCCAGCTGCGCCGCGAAGGGATCGGGCTGGAAGGCCGCCGCCCCCGCGGCGATCTCCCGCAGGCGCGCCTCGTCCAGCGAGTGGATCAAGCCGCGGTAGCGCCACTTGGCGACGTCCATCAGCAGCAGCCGCGCCGGTGACAGCGGCACCAAGCGCTCGAACAAGGACCAGACGGCGCCCTCGGTGCGGCGCATCGGCTCGGCGAGCAGGCGCGTGTGAGCCCAGCCAATCTGCTCGGGTGTCCCCACCAGGCCCACCTCACGCAGCGCTCCGCGGCGCCTCGACCACGCCGCGCCGAGCCGCTGCACCTCGCCCTGCCAGCGCGGCTCATGGCGCTCGACGGACGCCAGGGCGTCCGGGGGCGCCGGCCAGCGCGTCAGGCGCTCGACGCCCAGGTGCAGCGCCCAAGGAGCGGCCGCCAGCGCCACGAGGGCCAGCAGCCACCGGCGTACGCGTCGTGAGCCGCCCATCGGTCAAGCGCGCGACGTCGTCGCGATGACGTACAACACGCGGGCGACGATCCGTGCGGGATCTCGCACCGAGTGGAAGTGACTGACGCGCAGCGGCGCTGGGGGATAGAGGACCGTGGCGTCCACCTCCACGATGGGCCACCGGAGCCGCGCCGCCCGCAGCACGAGCTCCGACTCGTACGCGTAGCGCGCCCCGAGCTCCCCGAGGGAGAGGCAGCGCTGGAGCGGCAGGCGGCGGAGCCCACACTGGGTGTCCCGCAGCGGCCGCCCCGCGAAGAGCGAGAGCGCGCGGTTGGAGAAGGCGTTGGACCAGACGTTGGGCCGGGGTGCGCCGGCGGCCCGCAGATCGCGGACGGCGAGCACCAGGGCGTGCTCGGGAGCCGGATGGAGCGCCAGCCGGAGCACCTCCTCCGGGGGATGCTGCCCGTCCGCGTCGAGCGTCACGGCGACGCCGTAGCCCAGGTCGAGCGCGCGCCTGAAGCCGGCCCTGAGCGCCGCCCCCTTGCCTGCGTTGCGCGGCAGGCGCACGAGCACGGCGCCTGCGCGCGAGGCCCGCGCGGCCGTGTCGTCCGTCGAGCCGTCGTCCACCACGATGATCTCCAAGGCGACGCCAGCGGCTTCGGCGGCGTGCCGGAGCCCCCCGAGGACGCCTTCGATGGTCCCGGCCGCCTGATACGCGGGGATGATGGCCACGCTGCGCATGAGCCCGGCATCATACACGGGGCTTGGCGTCGCGGCGCGCGGCGAGCTAACACGCCGAGCGTGCTCCTCCAACTCGACGCCGCCGCCCGGGACTCGCTGGTCGCTCAGGCCAAGCGCCACCTCCGCCAGCGCATGCAAGGACTCCGCAGCGCCACGCCGGCCGCCGCGCTCGCGCAGCGCAACGAGGCGCTCGTCGCGCGGCTGAGCGCGCTGCCGCTCTTTCGCGCGGCCAAGAGCGTGGCCCTCTTCGCCTCCGTCGCCAGCAAGCAGGAGCCGGCCATGGCCCCCGTGGACACGCTGGCGCGCGCCGCGGGCAAGGCCGTGTACTACCCGTTCATGGATCCCACCGAGGGAGGCTTCCGCACCGGCTTCCGCCTCAGCCACTCCAGCGCGGAGCTGGCGCCCCGGGGACGCGGCTTCCCGGAGCCCCCCAAGGACGCTCCGGAGGCGAGCCGCGGTGACGTCGAGCTCGTCCTCGTCCCGGCGCTCGCCGCCACGCCGGAGGGGCACCGGCTCGGCTATGGCGCGGGCTGGTACGACGTCACCTTACCGGATCTCTGCCCACCGGCTACGGCGTTGATGGTCGTCTTCGACTTTCAGGTGCTTGGTGAGCTGCCCCAGACGGAGCGAGATTTCCGCTGTGACGGCGTCCTGACGGACGCGCGGGGCTTCGGCCTCGCCGCCACCACTCCGTGAGCAAGCTCACCCCAGGCGCCGCGCGCTCACGCCGCCGAGATAGGCCAGCACGAGCGCCGGCGGCACGACCATCGAGCCATAGGGCAGGGTGCTCGGCTCGAGCGCCACGAAGAGGCCCCACACCGCCAGCGCCCCGAGCACGGCCGAGATGAACGGCTCCCGCGCGCCCACCCGCGCGCGGGCACGCTGTAAGAGAAACGTCGCGCCGAAGCAGCCAAGCCCCGCCGCTCCCACGAGCAGCGCCGCGGCGCGCGCCAGCATGGGCCGCTCGGTGCTGGCGCGGAGAAAATCCACCCCACAGCGCGGGGCGAGCAGGAGCGCGAGCGTGAGCGCTCCGAGCACCGCGCCGACGACGACCAAGACGCCCCCCAAGGTCCACGCCACGCTGAGCGGAGGGCGCACGTCGGACTCCACGGTGCTCAGAAGTGCAGCCCAACGACGCCCATCGCGCTGAGCGCGCCGCCGACGCTGGAGCCGTCACGCGCGTAGATCGCTTGCTCCTGGGGTAGGCTTCCCTGCTTCGGCTGGACTCCCTCGCGCGACAGCCCCAGCAGCTCCCCAGAGACGACCGCCCCGAGCGAGAAGGTGTTCGACAGGTAGACGTCCACGCCCAGGCCCGCGCGCAGATCATACCCTCCCGCGGAGACGTCACCCGCCGAGAGCCCCTCGCTCAGCTTCGCGCCATCGAAGGCGCCGAGCTTGGCGTAGCCGGCGCCCACGGTGAAGTAGGGCTCCACCGCGCCCAGCGGGATCCGCAACCCCAGCTCGGCGCCCAAGGTCCAGAGCTGGTAGTCGGCAAAATCCATCAGCCTGAAGCGGCCGCCCAGCGTGAGAAACACGAGCCGCACGCCCACACCAGCCCCGTAGGTCGGCCCCACGCCGCTCGTGGCGACGAGTCGCGCGTCGACGAGCTGATGGCTCTCGAAGGTCTGCAGCCCGAGGTAGGTGACCCCTGCTTCCCCGTTGAGATAGAGGAACTCCAGCCCGCGCCCGGAGTCCTCACGATCCGCCTCGGCCAGCCGCGCCGAGGTCTGCTGATCCCCTGCGGTGGGCTGCTCTTCGAGCGGCGCCGGGGGAGCCAAGCCCCCAGCGCTGAGTCCGGGGCCCTGTCCGCCGGAAGCGGGCGGCCCGTAGGGCGACGGCGGCTGACCGTAGGGCGACGGCGGCTGACCGTAGGGCGACGGCGAAGCCCCGTACTGAGCCCACGCGTTGCCTGCGCTCACGCAGAGGAGCGCCAGCGCGCCACCGAGGATGTCACCTAGCTTCATCGGCCTCAGCGTACCACTGGCGCTCCACCCGAGCGACGGTCCGCTTCGAGCGCTGCCGCCGGTGCGTCCGCGACCTCCTCGGGCGCTGGCCCGCGCGGGGCTCAGACCTGAGGGGCCGCCGCGGCCAGCGTCTCCTCCCTGGTCCACGGCGTGTGCCCTCGTTGCCCCACGCTCCCGCGCATGCTCCATTGGCGTGCCCCTCGCGGGACCGCGCGGGCGCGCGTCACCGGGTCGCGCCCCGCTCCGGCCGCTCCGCGGCTAGCCCCCACCTCGTCGAGCCCCTCGCATGCGCATCTTGAGCCTCAACGTCAACGGTCTCCGCTCGGCGGCGGCCAAGGGCTTCTTCACCTGGCTGCCACGCCAGCGCGTCGACGTCGCCTGCCTCCAAGAGATCCGCGCGGACCTCGAGCAGCTCGAGCCCAAGATCGCGCGCCCACGCGGCTGGCACTGCCACCACCACCCCGCGGAGAAGAAGGGCTACAGCGGCGTCGCCATCTATAGCCGCCAGGCGCCCCTCCGGGTTCGCCATGGGCTCGGCGTCCCGGAGCTGGATCGTGAGGGGCGCTGGCTCGAGGTGGACTTCGAGCGGCTGACGGTGGTGAGCCTCTACGTCCCCTCGGGCAGCAGCGGTGAGGAGCGACAGCGGTTCAAGCTCGCGGCCCTCGCGGAGCTCACGCGACAGCTCGACCGCCGCCTCGCGAGCGGGCGGCAGTACGTCGTGTGCGGGGATTTCAACATCGCCCACACGCCGATGGACATCGAGAACTGGCGCTCGAACCAGAAAAACTCCGGATTTTTGCCGGAAGAGCGCGCCTGGCTCGACGAGCTGCTCGCCGAGGGGCGCTGGGTCGACGCGTTTCGCCGCTTGAACCGCAACCCCCGCGAGTACTCCTGGTGGTCGAACCGCGGCAACGCCTGGGCCAACAACGTGGGCTGGCGCATCGACTACCAGCTCGTCACGCCCGGCCTCGCGCCGCGGCTCACCGCCGCGCGGATCCACCGTGACCACCGGTTCAGCGATCACGCGCCGGTCCTCATCGACTACGCGCTCTGAGGGGGCGCCCTTCAACAATGCGCTTGCGCCAGCGGTGCGGGCAAGTGACACTCTCCGGCCATGAAGCGCTGCTTGCTCACGCTAGGCCTGTTCAGCCTGCTCGCCACGGCGAGCTGCAGTCTCATCACGGACGTGGATCGCTCGGTGCTCAATGAGCCCGACGCCTCGGCCGGTAGCGCGGGCACGGCGGGCAGCGGCGGTACGGCGGGCAGCGGCGGTACGGCGGGCAGCGGCGGTACGGCGGGCAGCGGCGGTACGGCGGGCAGCGGCGGTACGGCGGGCAGCGCAGGCGCGGCGGGTAGCGGCGGTGCGGCGGGCAGCGCAGGCGCGGCGGGCAGCGCAGGCGCGGCGGGCAGCGCAGGCGCGGCGGGCAGCGCAGGCGCGGCGGGCAGCGGCGGTACGGCGGGCAGCGCAGGCGCGGCGGGTAGCGGCGGTGCGGCGGGCAGCGCCGGCGCGGCGGGCAGCGCAGGCGCGGCGGGCAGCGCCGGTGCGGCGGGTAGCGGCGGTGCGGCGGGCAGCGCCGGCCAAGCGGGCAGCGCAGGCGCGGCAGGCAGCGGCGGCGCGGCGGGCAGCGGCGGCGCAGCGGGCAGCGGCGGCACGGCGGGCAACGCTGGTAGCGGCGGCGGCGCAGGCGCGGCAGGTGCAGCGGGCAGCGCGGGCCAGGCCGGGGCGAGCGGCGCCTCGGGTGCCAGCGGCAGCGGGGGCGCAGCGGGCAGCGGCGGGCAGACCCCCTGAGGTCCGGCCTCCCTCAGCCCTCTTCGCTTGCCGGGAAACACAACGCGCGCCGCGGAGCGCCCGTGAGCGGCCACGCATAGGAGCGCTCGCGTGTCGGGGCCGAGCCCTCGGGTGCCGTAGCGCGCGCCAGTAGGAGCCAGACGTGCTGACGCGCGAGGCGCCGACCCTCCGTCAACCACACCGGCGGGGGGAAGGTGGCGCGGGAGATGGCGACGTCGAAGCTCGCCGCGGCCAGCCGTGCGCTCTCGGAGGGGATCACCTCCACGTCCAAGCGCCCGAGCTCGGCGAGCACGCTCCGCAAGAACGCGACGCGTTTGTGGCGTGGCTCCACGAGCGTCATCCGGAGCCGTGGCGCCAGGAGCGCGAGGGTCACTCCCGGAGCCCCCGCGCCGCTGCCGACGTCCACCCAGTGCTCGTCCGCGTCCGGAGACGCTGCGCCCAAGACGGCGAGCGCGTCAGCCACCACCAGATCCACGTGCTCCGCGGGCGACCGCGCGGCGGTCAGGTCGATCTGCTGATTCCACGCGGCGATCCGCTCGATGAACCGCACGAGCGAGGCCAGGAGCTCCGGGTCGTCGTAGCGACCCTCCCCCAAGGTCCGGCAGGCGCGCGCGACGAGCGGCGCGTAGTCCGCGCCTACCAGTGGGGATGCCATGCGCGCCCGATACCTGGGATTCCTCCCCTCCGCCACGCCTCACCCGCTTGGCCCAGCCTCCCGAGGCCGGATAAGACTCTGTCCCATGAGGTCCACGTCCTCCTTACCGGCTTCGGCCTCCGTAGCCTCCCGAGACCCCCTGCCCGACCTCCTGGGCTGGCTGCGTGAGCTTGGCGTCCACGAGCCCGAGCTCGAGCAGATGCCCGGGGGCGCGTCGACGCGGCGCTTTTATCGGGCCACCCTGCCCGGCGGACGCAGCGCGGTCGCCATGTTCTTCCCCGACGCCAGCGTCCCGGACGAGATCGTCAAGACCAGCGAGACCGGACGCCGCTGGCCCTTCCTCGAGGTCCGTGAGCTGCTGGAGGCGCGCGGGGTCCACGTCCCACGGCTGCTCGGCGAGCGCTGCGAGCAGGGCCTCCTGCTCATGGAAGATCTGGGTGAAGACACCCTGGCCAACTACCTCAAGCGCGTCCCCGCCGCCCGGGAGCCGGTCTATCGCCAAGCCGTGAGAGATCTCGCGCAGGCGCAGCAGCGGCTGGCGCAGCTCCCTGAGGGCAGCATCGTCGCCGCGCGCGCCTTCGATGAAGAGCTCCTGCGGTGGGAGCTCGACCACTTCCGTGAGTATGGGCTGGAGGCGCGGGGTCTGCACCTCGACGACCGCCAGCGAGCGGCCTTCGACGCCGCCGCCGATCACCTGGCCAGCAGCATCGCCCAGCTCCCCCGTGGCTTCGTGCATCGGGACTACCAGAGCCGCAACCTGATGGTGCGCATCGTCGACGACGACGCGGTGGAGCTCGTCTGGCTCGACTTCCAGGACGCGCTGCTGGGCCCCCGCTGCTACGACTTGGTCGCGCTGCTCAACGACAGCTACCAGGTGTTCGACGCCGCCTTCATCGAAGCGCGCCTGGACGACTTCACCGAGGCTCAGGGGCTCTCGGCACCCGAGCGCCGGGCGCTCGGCGAGGAATTTCAGCTGGTGACGGTGCAGCGCAAGCTGAAAGACGCCGGCCGCTTCATCTACCTCGACGTGGTGAAGCACAACCCGTCGTTCCTCGGCTTCGTCGAGTCCACCATCGACAAAGCGCGCGGCGCCTTGCGCCAGCTCGCGACGCAGCCGAAGCACGCGAGGCTCCTCCCGCTCCTCGAGCTGTTGTCGAAGCCCTGAGCGCTCGGCTCAGCCGAGGGGGATGCGCTCGTCTTGGAGGGCGTCGTCGAAGGGCTGGTAGCTCATGCCCTCGACGTCCGCGTCGCGCGCCACGGCCTGGACGATGGGCAAGGCGCGCTCGCGCGAGCTCAGCGCGAAATCCAGGTACGTCTGCGCGGGGCCGACCCCCGAGCCGATGACGCACCCTACGCGCTCCGCCACCAGCCGCTCGTTCAGGCGCTGCTCGAGCGCGTCACGGCGCTCGACGGCGGCGGAGAGGCCAGCGCCCGCGTGCGGGATGACGAGCTGCCCGAAATGCTCCCCGGCGCGCGAGAAGCGCTCCGAGCTGAAGGGCTCCTGCTCGAGCCAGCACTTGAGCAGCTCCGGCGCGCATGTGCTCGCCAAGACGCGCTCCGGCGGCCCCAGCTCATCCAGCGGCTCCACCTCGAAGCCGACCCAGCCGAGCTCCTGCTGGCGCTCGTAGAACGGCCGCTCCGGGAGGCCAGCGACGACCGCGCTGGCGGCGCCGTTCACCGTCTCCGCGAGCTGCGCGATGGGCAAGGCGCCGTCGTAGTCTGCGTAGCGCCCGGCGAGACGCAAGCTGCCGCGACGGGGCGCTAGCCCAGCGCCCACGGCGCCCACCCAACGCTCGAACACGACGCTCCCGAGCAGATCTGCGATCACGTCATAGGCGTGCGCCTCCGCCTCCTTCTCCGCCCAGCCCGCCACCGCCGGCGCGAACACGACGATCTCCATCAGGTGGCCCCGCGTGAAGCCGACGCGCGCACGAGCGTCGGCGACGTCGTGCGTGGAGATGCAGTCGGCGAGCGGCCGGGGGGGCTTACCCACCTCCACCTGCCACTCCGCCGGAGCGTGCGCCCGGATGAGCTCCGCGAGCGGGCGCTCTCTCGGGTGGCGCCACGTCAACAAGAGCCGCCGCGGCTCCTGCAGCGACGCCCTCAGGCCTGGCGCGAGCCGCCGCAGCGGCTCCACGATCTCCGGCGCCTGGAAGGCGCGCGCGATCTCGTCGACGAGGCGGCGACGGCGCTCGCCCTGCGGCGCGTAGTCGAACGACAGGACGCCGCTCACCTCGGCTCCCGCGGGCACTCCCCTGGGACGAAGCTGACCGCCCCGGGGACCTTACAGCCCTCGCAGGCGTTGCCCGCCTCCCGGCGCACCGTCGACCCCTCCACCGTGACGCACACCGGTAAGTACTCCTTCGTGCACATCCCGGGCTGCTTGGCCTCCGGCGTGCAGAGGGTGAGCCCGCCGTCCGTCGCCTGCGCAGGGATCGGCGTGGAGGCGACCGGCGGCGCGGACTCCGGCGGCGCGGGCTCCGGCGAGGCGCCCGCCGTTGGCGCGAGGACCGGCGTGGGGGTGACGGGCGGCTCTCCGCCCCCCCCGCACCCGGCGCTCAGCAGCGCCCCGAGGACCACGGCCAACCTCACCAGCGGGAGACGAGCGGACGCCATGGCTCGCAGCTTAGCGCCCCGAAGCGAAAGTCAACACGCCCGCGCGCCCGCCTCGGCTAGGATGTCGCCATGTCCAACCCCACCGCGACGCTCGAGACCTCTCTAGGCACCATCACCGTGGAGCTCTACACGGACAAGATGCCGCTGACCGCCGGCAACTTCATCAAGCTGGCCAAGTCGGGCTTCTACGATGGCCTGCATTTCCACCGCGTGATCGACAAGTTCATGCTCCAGTTCGGCTGTCCTCACAGCAAAGACCCGAGCAGCCCCCGCGCCGGCACCGGCAACGGCCCCGACGGCACCATCCAAGACGAGCACCCCGCGGACGCCAAGCTCTCGAACGAGCCCGGGACGCTCTCGATGGCCAACACCGGCCGCCCCAACAGCGGGAGCTGTCAATTTTTCATCAACACGGTGCACAACCACTACCTCGACTGGTTCACGCCCGGCGCCTCGAAGCACCCCGTCTTCGGCAAGGTGATCTCCGGGATGGAGGTGGTGGACAAGATCAGCAAGACCGCCACGAACGCGCAGGACCGCCCCATCACCCCCGTCAAGATGCTCAAGGTGACCGTCCAGGAGTAGCCGCGGGCTCCCGCCGCCACGGGCGTGGCGCGGCTCCCCCACCAACGCGCCGAGGCACCCCCGCGGCCGCGGGAGCGCCTCGGCGTCTTGGGAGCCGTGGTGGGCTCAGGCCTCCTGTGTCGCCTCCACCTCGAGCTCGAGCTTGACCTTGTCGGCGATCAGCATGCCGCCCGTCTCGAGGACGGCGTTGTAGCTCATGCCGAAATCCTTACGGCTGATGGTGGTGCTGGCGCTCAGCCCTGCCACCATCTTCCCCCACGGGTTCTTGCCGACGCCGTTGAACTCGACCTCGAAGTCCACGGTCTTGGTGACGCCGCGGATGCTGAGCTCCCCCGTCACGACGTAGTCGTCGCCGCCCTTGGCGCGGATGGCCGTGCTGCGGAAGGTGATCTTGGGGTGCGCCGGCGCATCGAAGAAGTCGTTCGTGCGCAGGTGATTGTCGCGATCCGGGTTGCCGGTGTCGATGCTGGCGACCTCCACCTCACCTTCGAAGGAGGACTTGGTGAAGTCCGAGCTGTCAATCGTCACGTTGCCGCTGAAGTTCTTGAACTGTCCGCGGACGGTGCTCACCATCATGTGACGGACGGCGAAGCCAAGGTGGGTGTGGGAAGGGTCGATGGTCCAAGTCATAGTGCTCTCCTCTCGCTGAGCTGCGTCGAAGCAGCCGGGTAGTACCGGTCGAGTGGAGGCACTGTAACGCCCGAGCGGCCGAGCAGTAGCCGCAGTCAGACGAAAGCATCGTTGCTATGATGCGAACGATGGACTACAACAAAGTGGCGCACTTCGTCCGGGTGGTGGAGCTCGGCGGCTTCACGGCGGCCGCCCGCGCCGCGGGGCTGCCCAAGTCATCGGTGAGCCGCGCGGTGGCGCTGCTCGAGCAAGAGCTCGGCGTGCGGCTGCTGAACCGGACGACGCGCCAGGTCGCGCTCACCGAGGCGGGGCAGAGCTACTACGACGCGGTGAGCGGCTCCGTCGCCAGCATCGACGAGGCCGGCGCGCTCGCGCGCGAGCACGGCGCCGCACCCCGGGGGAGCGTGCGTCTGACGGCCCCGCCCGACGTGGCCGCGCTGCCGGAGGTCATCACCGCCTTGCACCGCGCCTACCCAGGGGTGCGCGTGGAGCTGAGCCTCACGTCCCGCTACGTGGATCTGGTGGCGGAGGGCTATGATCTAGCGCTGCGCGCCGGCACCCTGGAGAGCTCGAGCCTCATCGCGCGAAGGATCGGGGCCGCCGAGCTGAAGCTCATGGCCTCTCCCGACTACCTGCAACGCCGAGGGCGCCCCACGAGCCTGGCGGAGCTGCCCAGCCACGACTGGGTGCTCTTCCGCGCGGCCAACGGGCGCGCCACGCTCGCGCTGCGAGGCCCCGACGGCAAGCGGGAGGTGACGGTCACCGGGCGGCTCATCGCCGATGACATGTCCTTCTGTCGCCGCGCCGCCGAGGCAGGCGCCGGGATCGCGCTGCTCCCCATCCACGCCCTGAACGGCCGCGCCGCGTCGCCGCTGCTCGAGCAGGTGCTCCCCGGGTGGACCGGCGGCGATGGCGCCATCTCGGTGGTCCTGCCCTCCGCGCGGTACGTCCCGGCGCGCGTGGCCCTGGTGCGTGACTACCTGGTGGAGCACCTGGGTCAGGCCTTTGCGCCTGCGCCGCGCGGAGGCAAGGGTCGTCCCGAGGGCACGCGCGCCAAGCGCTGAGGCGCGCTCCCCTCCGCCCACCGTGCTGCGCCGCCGCCGCCGCCGCCCACCGCGCTGCGCCAGCGCCACCGGCGCCTGCTGGGGGAGCGCTAGCCGCCGCGCCGCCGCGGCGTGACGGGCGCGCGCAGCGCCGCCGTCACCTGCCGAGCCTCGGCGCGCCCGAGCCCCGCCGCGCGCGCGCAGTCCAGCACGGCGGGCGCGACCCCAGCATACGCGCTAGCGGCGATGGGAGCGTCACGCAACGCGGCGCGATGCGCCCGCACCGCGGGCGCGTCCCCTCGCAAGATGGGGCCGCTGAGCGCCCCAGGGAGCCCGACCTGCTGGAGGTTGTGCGCCACGCTCGACAGCAGGCTGGCGAGCGCGTGATCGGCCTCCCTCGGCGCCAGCCCCTGCTCCACGAACAGCGCTCTTGCCGCCCAGGCGAGCCCCACGGCTCCGTTGGCCGCCAAGGCCGCGGCCGCGTGGTAGCGCGGGCCGTGGACGCCGGGCGCGGCCACCACGAGCCGAGCGCCGACGGCGCGCGTCAGCCAGCGCGCGCGCGCGAGCGCGCGTCGATCCCCGGTGGCCACCATCGCCGCGCCGCGCAGCTCCGCGCGAGCACCACGCACGAAGGAGACGAGCGGGTGGAGCACGCCCGTCGACACCCCCGCGGGCGTCAGCGCGGACAGCTCCTGCGTCGTCCGGGCCCCGGCGCAGTGGAGCACGACGCAGCCTCGCGGCAGCTCGGGCGCGAGCGCCTCGGCCACCTCCCGCAGCGCGGCGTCGGGGACGGCCAAGATCACGAGCTGCACGCCCTTCAGCGCCGCCGAGCGCACGCCTCGCCCGGAGAGCAGCCGCGGCGCCCTGCCCGCCGCCCGCAGCGCCCTCGCGAGCGCGCGGCCGAGGGCCCCTCGCCCCAAGATCACGACCTCTAGCCCAGCACCCGCGGAGCCAGAGCTGCTCGCGCGAGGTGGCCGCCCGGGCGCCGCCCGGCCGTCGAGGCGACGCCCCCGCGGCACCTCAGCCCTTGCCCGACGCCGCGTTCAGCTTCGAGCGCGTGGCCATGAACTCGATGAGATCCATCTTCGTGACGACCGAGCGCACGCGGCGCTCTCCGTCGACGACGATGGCCACCTCTCCGCGCTCGAAGATCTGCGGGAGCTCGCCCGCGGCGTCGTCCCCCGTCACGGTGCTCACCCGTCGCACCATCACCTCTCCGAGCTGCGTGTCGCGGTCCCGTCCGCCCACGAGCAAGGTCAGCAGATCCGTCTCCGTGATGATGCCGCTGAGCCGGCCGCCGGTGGTCACGGGGAGCTGGGAGATGCCGTGACGCTTGAAGAGCTCCACCGCGTCTCCGATGGTGCGGTCGTCCTCCATGGTGATGACGGTCTGCGGCGGCAGGGTGCGCACCACGTCCTCGATGGTGCCGATCTCCCACTCGTTCTCGAGGAAGCCGTTCTGACGCATCCACGCGTCGTCCACGAACTTGGTGAGGTAGTTGCGGATGCTGTCCGGGATGATGACGACCACGCGCGCCCCTGGCGGCAGCTCCTCGGCCACCTTCAGCGCCGCCCAGACGGCCGCGCCCGCCGACCCTCCACAGAGCAGGCCCTCTTTACGGATGAGCTGACGCGCCGTGCGGAAGGAGTCCCTGTCGTTCGTCTTGACCCAGCGGTCCACCAGCTTGCGATCGAGCACGTCCGGGATGAAGTCGTAGCCGATGCCCTCGACCTTGTACGACGCGATCGGGCCGGGCCCCGCCAAGATGGAGCCCTCGGGGTCCACCCCGATGATCTTGCAGGTGGGCACCACGGCCTTGATGGCCCGCGCGATGCCGGAGATGGTGCCGCCGGTGCCGGCGGTGGCCACCAAGGCGTCGAGCTTGCCGTCGCAGTCCGCCAGGATCTCCTGCGCGGTGCCCTGCTCATGGGCGCGCGGGTTGTCCGGGTTGGCGTACTGGTCGAGGATGTGGCTGTTGGGGATGACCTCCTTGAGCCGCCGCGCCACGCCGATGTGGCTGTCGGGGTGATCCCACGCGGCCTCCGTCGGCGTGCGGATGATCTCGGCGCCCAAGGCCTCGAGGACGACCTGCTTCTCGCGGCTCATCTTCTCCGGCATGGTGATGATCATCCGGTAGCCACGGACCGCCGCCGCGATGGCCAAGCCGATGCCGGTGTTGCCGCTGGTCGGCTCGATCAGGGTGTCCCCGGGCTTGATGCGCCCGCTCTTCTCCGCCTCCAGCAGCATCCGCGTCCCGATGCGGTCCTTCACGGAGCCCCCCGGGTTCATGAACTCCAGCTTGCCCAAGACCTCCACGGGTAGGTGGCGCGCGAGGCGCGACAAACGCACGAGCGGGGTGTGACCGGCGGCATCCAATACAGAGTCGAAGATCGGCATGGCGCCGCCAGCCTAACCCGCAGGGGCGAGGCTTTCCCAGCGTTTCCTCGTGCGCCGAGCGCGCGCCCTGGGGCCGCTCCAGCATGGCAGCGAGCGACCTCCGGCGCGGACGGGCCTCGGGTGGAGGCCCCGCTCGCTGGGCGCCGGCCGCCGCTCGCCTCCCGGCCTCGCCTGTAGTAGTCCCCGCCCCGTGATTCTGGAGGTCAACGCGCTCCACCCGGAGCCTCGGAAGATCGCTCGCGCCGTGGAGGCCCTCGAGGCCGGCGAGGTGATCGCCTACCCCACCGACACCGTCTACGGGCTCGGGTGCGATCTCTTCAACAAGAAGGCGATCGACCGGCTCTACCAGATCAAGGGGATGCCCAGCGCCCAGAGCCTCGCCTTCGTGTGCGCCAGCGTCGCAGAGGCCAGCAAGTACGCGGTCATGCACGACCACGTCTTTCACACCTTCAAGCACTACTTGCCTGGCCCCTACTGCTTCATCGTGGAGGCCACGCGCATCGTCCCCAAGATCGTGCAGAGCAAGCGCAAGACCGTCGGCGTCAGGATCCCGGACCACCCGGTGACGCTCGCGCTCACCGCCGCGCTCGGCCGCCCCATCGTGAGCACCACCGCGGCCCGCAAGGGCGAGGAGCCCCACCTCGACCCCCGAGAAATCTTGGATGATTTCTCGGGGTTGGCGCTGGTGCTGGACGCGGGCTCGGTCGGGCTCGTGCCGACCAGCGTGGTCGACCTCACCGGCCCCAGCCCGGTCATCGTGCGCGAGGGCGCCGGTGACGTGTCCGGCTTCCGGTGAGCCTCGCCTCCGGGGCGACGCACGCCGCGCACGCGCTGGCGGCGTTCCAGTCGACGTCTCCCGGACGCTCCGCTAAATGAGCAGCGGCATGTCGCTCCTCACTCGCTCGACGCTCCCCCTGACGCTCCTGGCCTCGCTCGCGGCGGGCTCCGCCGTAGGCTGCGAGGAGAAGCCCTCGTCGCCCGCGCCGGCCGCGAGCGCCTCCGCCGCCGCGGAGCCGGCCATCGATCCAGCGCTGGCGCAGGCCGTGGCCGCCACGCGCGCCGCGGCTCCCTCCAGCGCTGCCGGCGCCGAGGACGGCGACGGCCCACCACCTGGCGGCGTGTTCGCGCCGGGCGCCGCCGACAAGGCCATGCCCAAGGGCGCGTTCGCCAAGCTCGTGGTCGGAGAGCAGGGCGCCGAGCCCCGCGTCACGCTCGGCCCGCTCCAGCCCAAGCTTGGCACCAAGCTCGCCGTCGAGCTCGTCATCACGCGCGGGCAAGGCCAGCGGCAGATGCCTCCCTTCACGTTCCAGCTCGGCCTCGAGGCGCAGAAGCCCGCCGCGGCGGACGTCCCTGGGGCCGAGCACGTCACCCTGCTCGCCACCATGAGCTCGGCCAAGGTGGACGACCCCCGCGTCCCCAAAGAGCAGGCGGCGGCCGTCACCAAGCTCAAGGGCACGAAGCTGCGCTTCGACGTCGACAAGGACGGCGCTCCAGGGGAGATCAAGGTAGAGCTGGCCAAGGGCGCCGATCCGGATTTCGGCGAGTTTCCTGGGAACGTAGCGACGGTCCTCGGGGCGCTGAGCTTCCCCGCCCCCAAGGAGCCCGTGGGCGTCGGCGCCGTGTGGATGGTCACGACGCGCGAGCGGGTGCTCGGCGTCGACGTGGTGTCGTACCGGATGGTGAAGGTCACGAAGATCGAAGGCGACGTGGTCGAGCTGGAGGTGGCCGCCAAGCGCTACGCCGCCAGCCCGGAGTTCGACCTGCCAGGCGCTCCCAAGGAGCTCGGCAAGCTGACCCTCGCGCAGTTTCAGAGCGTGCTCCAGGGCACCGTCAGCTTCAACCTCAAGACCGGAGGCGCCTACCCTACGGCCGCCACGCTGAGTGACGAGATGGTCGCCGTGCTCACCGCGTCGGGAGGGCAGCAGCTCCAGCCCGTGCAGCTCAGCCTGGAGGCCACGCTCAGTCGGCGCTGAGCAGCAGCTCCAAGAACCTCTCGGCGGTGTCGGGCAGGCGCCCCAGGCGGCGCCGCGAGCGCTGGCGTAGGTTCCAGCGCTGGACGAGCGCCGCGTAGGACGCGAGCTCTGCGCGCTCGTCGAGCTCGGCTCGATACACCGCGCCGGGGTCGACGAGGCCATCGGTCGCATACTCGCAGACCACGGGCGCCGCGGCGTCCCGTGCCACACCCTCCAAGAGCTGGAGGTGGAGCCGGCCCTCGGGCCCCCACGCCGCGCGAAGCGGCGAGGCGCGGCAGCTCAGCGGGCGCCGCTCGTACACGCGGCAGCGCTGGTCCTCGCCCAAGAACACGCAGGCGCCCTCGGGCGCTCCGAGCACCAAGAGCCGGCGCCCCTCGCGCAGCCGGACGAAGCACTCGGGCTCACCCGTCATGTCCACTTGCGCTGGGCTCAGCCACTCGAGCCAGGCAGCCGGGTTGCCCGCGCCGAGCTGCCCCGCGAGCCGCTGGACGTCCCGGTGGGTCACGGGCACGCGCAGGCCCCGGCAGCAATTGCCGCACTCCGTACAGCGAAAGCGCGTCAGCTCCGTCACGGCCGCCCCGCGAGTCTACCCCAGCCGCCGCCCCAGGCTCCGCTTCGATCCTGGAGCCCACGCCGGGGCGGGCTCGCGCCCTCGCGACGCTCGCTCTCGCCCCCGGCGGCGTTGCTGCTAAGACCCGGCGCGATGGCTGAGCTGTCCCCCGTCCGGCGCTCCAGGCTCACCCTCGGGCGCGCGCTGCTCGGGCTCGGCCTCATCGGGGCCGTCGCCGCCGCGGGGTGGCGCGCCTCGCGCCCGCTGCCGGTCGTGGCCACGCCCGTCAGCCGCGGGCACGCCGTATCCGCGGTGTACGCCACCGGCACCGTCGAGGCGGCCACGCGCGCGCAAATCAAGGCCAAGGTCACCGGCACGCTCCAAGCCCTGAGGGTGCGTGAAGGCCAGCACGTCAAGCAGGGCGATCTCATCGCCACCATCGACAGCCCCACGCTCGACATCGACCTGCGACGCGGCAGGTCGGATCTCGCGGCGGCGCGCGCGCAGTCGGGGCGCTCCGCGCCGCAGGTCGAGGCGCTGCGCGGCCAGGAGCAGTCCTTGCTGGCCGAGCGGCAGCTCGCGGAGCGCGAGGTGACGCGGCTGCGCACCTTGGTGGACAGCGGCTCGCTCCCCAGCTCGGATCTCGAGCGCGCCGAGGCGCAGCTCGCGGCGCTGGAGGGTAACCTGAGGACCAACCGCGCCCAGCAGCGCTCGCTGCAGATCGACCTCGGCGCGGTCGAGCGCCGGCGCTCCGCGGAGGTGCAGGCGCTCGGCAGCCGCGCGTCCGACGCGGAGCTGCGAGCCCCCATCGATGGGGTGTTGCTGTCGCGGCTGGTGGAGCCCGGTGAGCTGGTCAGCGCGGGGCAAGCCCTCTTCACCATCGGGGACACGCGCGAGCTTCAGCTCGAGGTGAGCGTGGACGAGGCGGACATCGCGAAGATCAGCGACGGCACCCAGGGGCGCCCCGCCTCGAAGGCCGCGGTGAGCCTCTACGCCTTCCCGGGGGAGGCCTTCGAGGGCCACGTGACCGAAATTTTGCCGGACGCCAACCGCATTCGAAAGAGCTTCCTCACCAAGGTGCGGCTCACCTCACCGCCGGCGGGGCTGCGCTCCGGGATGAGCGCGGAGCTCAACCTGATCGTCGAGCAACGCGACGGGGTGCTGCTCGCGCCCAGCAGCGCGCTCTCCGGCACGCGCGTGTGGGTGGTGCGCGAGGGGCGCGCCCAGCCGCAGGAGGTCACCACCGGCCTGCGCGATCTCCTGCGCGTCGAGCTCACGAGCGGCGTCGGCGATGGGGAGCTGGTCGTGGTGGAGGGCGCGGCCACGCTGAGCGCCGGCGCGCGCGTCAGCGTCACCGAGCGCCCCTTGCCAGCGCTGGAGCCGGTGCCGGACGCAGCGCGAGCTGCCCGCTGAGGAGCGCGATGCCTCGCGTCGTTCTGTTCATCGCGCTCCGTCAGCTCTGGGCGCGCAAGCTCCTCAACAGCATCGCGGTGCTGGGCGTGATGCTGGGCGTGCTGACGCTCATCGCCATCAACGCCATCATGCAAGGCTTTCAGGTCAAGTTCCTCGACAACATCCTGAAGATCAGCCCCCACGTCGTGTTGCTGGACAAGCAGCTCCGACCAGCGCCCCCCATCCTGGCGCGCTTCCTCCGACGGCCCGTGGTCGCGGAGGTCGCCCACGAGACCCCGAGCGATCGCCAGCTGCGCATCAACCGCCCGCTCGAGCTGCTGCGCTCGATCGAGGCGCTCCCCGGCGTCGTCGCCGCGGCCGGCTCGCTCAACGGCTCGGCCGTGCTGGTCTTCGGTCCCAAGCAGTACCCCGTGGACATGCGGGGCATCGAGCCCGTCAGCCAGGACCGCGTCACTCAGGTCTCCAGCTACGTCACCACCGGCAGCTACCGGGCGCTCACCGGGTCCGACGGCATCATCGTGGGAGCTGGCATCGCCCAGCGCATCGGCGTCAGGGTGGGCGACAGGGTGAGCCTCGGCTCGCCGCTCGGGCAGACCTTGTCGCTGAAGGTCGTGGGCATCTTCGACGCCGGCATCCCCCCCGTGGACGCCACCCGCGTCTACGTCAGCCTGCGCGACGCGCAAGCCATCCTCGGCAAGCCAGACGTGGTCGGCCGCGTGGAGGTGCGGCTGGCCACGCCCGCTCGGGCCGCTGACGTGGCCACGCAGCTCGAGGCCGTGTTTGGCTACGACGCCGAGAGCTGGCAGGAGTCCAACGCCAACTTCTTGGCGCTCTTCAAGCAGCAAAACAGCATCATCGGCTTCGTCATCGGCGCCATCTTGGCGGTGGGTGGCTTCGGCATCTTGGCCATCCAGATCATGATCGTGCTGCAGAAGACGCGCGACATCGCCATCTTGCGCAGCGTCGGCTTCCGCCGCACGGACATCCTCACCGCCTTCCTCTTACAGGGCGCCATCATCGCGCTGGTGGGGGCCGCGGTGGGAGATCTGAGCGGGCACTACCTGGTGCGCTTTCTGGGGACCATGAAGACCAAGCAAGAGAGCCTCGTCCGCAGCGAGACCTTCTTGGTGCACGACGACCCCAAGATGTACGTGTATGGCGCGCTGTTCGCGCTCGTGGTCGGGCTGTTGGCGAGCTTCATCCCAGCGTGGCGCGGCTCGCGCGTGGAGCCGGTGGACGTGCTCCGAGGGCAGATCGGGTGACCGCGGCGCGAGGCTGGCCCGAGCCGGGGGAGGTGGTGCTCCAGTGCGAGCGCGTGATGCGAGAGCTCGGCGGGGACGTCAAGACGCGCATCCTGCACGAGGTGAGCGTCAGCATCCGCGCGCGCGAGTTCGTGAGCCTGACCGGCGCCAGCGGCTCGGGCAAGAGCACGCTGCTCTACCTGCTCGGCGCGCTGGATCGGCCGAGCAGCGGGAGGGTGCTGCTCGACGGCGTCGACCTGGGCGCGCTCGACGACGACGGGCGGGGTGCGCTGCGCGGCAATAAACTAGGCTTCGTCTTTCAGTTTCATTTCTTGCTCCCGGAATTCAGCGTCCTGGAGAACGTCATGATCCCCATGCTGCGCCGAGGCCGGCGGAGTCGCAGCTCGGCGCGCGCTCACGCGCTCGCCACGCTGGAGAAGATGGGGCTGGGCGAGCTCGCGGCGCGGCGCCCGGGGCAGCTCTCGGGCGGCCAGCAGCAGCGCGTCAGCATCGCCCGCGCCGTCGCCAACGATCCAAAGATCGTGCTGGCGGACGAGCCGACGGGCAACCTGGACACCGCCAACGCGGAGGGGGTCATGGGCGTCTTCGAGTCGCTCGTCCGAGACGAGGGGCTCACGCTCGTGATGGTGACGCACGAGCGCGCCTTCGCGGCGCGCGCTTCGCGGCAGCTCGTGATGCAAGACGGGCACATCATCTCCGACCTCGATCAGCGCGGCCCGAGCGACGGCTGAGCCGCCCGCCGCTCGGGCCCGTCTCCGCGCCGTCATCGTACGGCGGCTCGCAGCTCGGCCCTGCGCCCCCTGCAGCGCGAGCGGGGGTCTTCCGGCCTCACTCGGTCGCGAACAAGCGCGTGGCCACCAGCGCCAGGCCCGCGAGCGCCAGCGGGGCAGCGACGTAGCTGGCGCGCACCGGCCCCAGCGCCAAGGACGCCCCCATCACGGCCGTGTAGATGAAGTCCACGGCGCCGATGGCGATGGCGAGGACGACGAGCGTGATCGGTCCTCGTAGGCGCCCCTTGAGGGAGGCGGTCGGCTCCACGCTCACCGGCACGCTGAGGGCCACCCCCACGCGCGGGGGCCGAGGCAAGCTCGAGACCGGCGGCGGCCCGGACGTCCGGGGCGGAGGGACCACGGAGTCTGCCAGGTGCAGCGGCGCGGAGTCCTCCGGCTCGTCCAGCTCTTTACCGCCGAAGAGCGCCGCGCCGCTGGAGGCCGCCATGGCCCCACCCGCGCGCGGCGCGCTCGGCGGTGACGCCGCGCTCACGCTGGCGTGGGGCGCGCTGGGCGCGGGCGCTGGGGCGGACGGCGCCGCCGCGGGCAACAGATCTGGGATGGCCACCGCGGGGCCCGCGGCGACGCCGCCGCCCACCGTGGCGGGAGGGGGCTCGCTCGTGAAGATGTTGCCGCGCCGCGCGACGGGTGACTGCCGCTTCAGGTGCAGCTCCGCGGCCTCCGAGCGCGCCATCCCCAGCGCGCTCTCCAGATCGTGCCAGAAGTGCGAGACGGACTGGTAGCGGCTCCGCGGATCGACCCTCAGCGCGCGCTGAAAGACGTCCTCCACGGCGCTGGACACGGCGAGACCCTCGGTGCGCGGGGTCGGGCGACGCTCCGGGTCCATCGCGGCGCCCATCATGGCCGCCGGATCACCATCGATGGGGGGCCGCCCCAAGACCGTCTCCACGAGCGTCAGCGCGAGGCTGTACACGTCCGTCCACGGCCCCGTCTGCCCGTAGCGCTTGGGCGCCCACTGCTCCGGCGCGGCGTACGCGGGCGTGAAGGCGTTCATGCTCTCCACACGCGTGGACTGCCTCCCCGCGATGGCGGAGGCGACGCTCTTGACCTTCCCGATGCCAAAATCCAAGATCTTCGGCACTTGAAGGCCGTTGATCTGGGCGACGAAGATGTTCTCTGGCTTGAGATCACGGTGCAAGATGGCAAGCTCGCCGTCTGGCCCTGGGAAGCGGTGCGCTTTGTCGAGCGCGGCGGCGACCGGCGCCAAGAGCGTGACGGTGCTCTCTAGCGCCAGCGGCGCTCTGCCCTGCGCCGCGCGGCGGGTGATGACGTCCGACAGCACCTCACCCTCGAGCCACTCCAGCGCGATGAAGGGGACGAAGGCGCCGCTCGGGAGCGAGAGCGCCCCGACGTGCAGGGGCCGCACCACGTTCGGCAGCGAGGCGGAGAGCCGAAAGAGCAGCTCCGCCTCCTCACGGAAGCGCTCGAGGAACTCCGCCTGCGCCTCACCCGAGAGCGCGCCGGGGATCTTGAGGCACTTGAGCGCCACCGAGGCTCGGAAGGCCTGGTGGTGCGCGCGGTACACCATGGCGAAGCCTCCCTCCGCCACCATGCGCTCTACCAGGAAGGCCCCTCCCTGGGTAGTACCAACGATGCCTAAGGGATCTTCCATCCGGACGGGCGGCGATCTTACACCGAATCTTGGGCGTTGTTGGCACCCCGAGCGCCGCCGCGGCGAGCCCCGGTCCTCGCCGGGGCCCACCACGACGGCACGCCGCGCCGACGCTCAGCCCCCGACGGCCGGGATCTGCTCGAGCGCCCGCGCCACGGCGGGCGCGTCGTAGTCACGGTCTTCGAGCTTACCCGACAGGTAGTCCGTGTACGCGCCCATGTCGAAGTGGCCGTGACCGGAGAGGTTGAGCAAGATGGTGCGAGCCTGCCCTTCCTCCTTACAGCGCAGCGCCTCGTCCACGGCGCCCTTGACGGCGTGGCTAGACTCCGGCGCCGGCAAAATGCCCTCCGCCCGCGCGAACTGGAGCGCCGCCTCGAAGCAACCGCGCTGCTGGAGCGCGCGCGCCTCGATGAGGCCTAGCTCCTTCAGGTGACTGACGAGCGGCGCCATGCCGTGGTAGCGCAGCCCGCCGGCGTGGAAGCCCGGCGGCATGAAGGTGGAGCCGAGCGTGTGCATCTTGACCAGCGGGGTCAGGTGCGCCGTGTCGCCAAAGTCATAGGCGTACTTGCCGCGCGTGAGGCTGGGGCAGGCCGCAGGCTCGCACGCGATGACCCGCACCTTCTTGCCGCCCCTCAGCTGCTCTCCCAAGAACGGGAAGGCGATCCCCGCCAAGTTCGAGCCACCGCCTGCGCAGCCGATGACGATGTCCGGGTAGTCCCCGGCTCGCTCGAGCTGCTTGAGGGCCTCCAAGCCGATGACGGTCTGGTGCAAGAGCACGTGGTTGAGCACGCTGCCGAGCGCGTACTTGGTGTCGTCGTTCTTGGCGGCCACCTCCACGGCCTCGCTGATGGCGATGCCCAAGCTCCCGGGGCTCGCTGGATCCGCCGCGAGGATCGCACGCCCCGCCTCCGTGAGCTCGCTGGGGCTGGCGATGCACTCGGCGCCGTAGGCTTGCATCAAGGCCTTGCGGTAGGGCTTCTGGTCGAAGCTCACCCGCACCATGAACACCTTGACCTCGATGCCGAACAGCGCCCCCGCGAACGCTAGCGAGGAGCCCCACTGTCCAGCCCCCGTCTCGGTGCTGATGCGGCGGACGCCGGCCTCGCTGTTGAAGAAGGCCTGCGCGACCGCGGTGTTCGGCTTGTGACTCCCGCTGGGGCTGACGCCCTCGTACTTGTAGTAGATCTTCGCGGGGGTCCCGAGCGCCTGCTCCAGCCGGCGCGCGCGGTAGAGCGGCGTCACCCTCCACTGTCGGTACACGTCCCGCACGGGGCGAGGGATCTCGATGTAGCGCTCCGTCGAGACCTCTTGCTCGATGAGCGACATGGGAAACAGCGGCGCTAGATCCGCCGGTCCGAGCGGCTGCTGCGTCCCTGGGTGCAGCGGCGGAGGCAGCGGCACCGGCAAGTCCGCGGCGATGTTGTACCAAGCCTGCGGGATGTCTGATTCATCCAACAGGTACTTCACTTGGTCCATCGTCATGGTCGCCTCCTTGAAAGGGGTGGGAGGCGGCCTGCCTAGCCGAAGTGCCGCAGCGCGTAAACCGGCTCAGGAGTAGGGGGGCTTCCCGAGCGGCCACTCGGTGGTGCCCTGGTGACCGTACAAATCTACGAGAATTTTCACGGCGTCGGCGTTCTGCATCAGGAAGCGCATGTCGCCGCGGATCTTGATCTGGCCGCGGAGCCCGCTGGTGATGGGATCCAGCAGCCCCGCCGCGACGCCCTCCCACACGGTGGCCGGCGCGGTGAACCGAAAGTTGAGCCCCTTGCCGTCGTGCCGCGCGGCCAGCGGCCGGTACTCCACCACGGCCCCGCCGTCGAGCACCACCAAGAAGTGCACGTCCTTGCCCGCCTTGACGTAGGGGCTCTGGTCGTCCCCCACCACCTCCAGCGTCATCACGGTGTGCTGGGTGGGAGCCTTGGCTCGAAATTCGGCCGATCCGTTGATCAGCGCCTTCATGTCTTCGTACCAGGTGTCGGAGTAGATGGCAGCCATGTTCACCTTGTCATGAAATAGAGGAGAAGAGCCAAGACCAAGAGCAGCAGCGGCGCCACCACGAGCCACGGGCTACGGCGCGCTCGGCCGTCGTCCACGCGCATGAGCAGCAGCACGCGGACCAAGAAGGGGATCTGCAAGAGCCCGAAAGAGACGCGCAAACGGCGGCTCAACACCAAGGCCAGCGGGCTCTCTTCACCGCTGGTGACGTGCGCTACCGACAAAAAGTCGCCCTGGATGCCGGGCGATGAGTCACGCTGGGCGCCAACGTCTCTCAGCTCGATGCGCTGCCCCTCGAACAGGATCTTGACGGCGATGTCCTCGTCCTCCGCGGCGCGGACGACGACCTTGCCGCGCAGCGCGCGGGCGGCCTCGGCCTTCTCGTCCGACGCCTCGATGGTCTGTTCCAAAAATTGATGGAGGAGATCCGCGAGCCCGCTGGCGGAGTCCGCGTCGAGTAGCTCGACGCGCGGGCGTTCGCTCACACTTGCTCCCACCATTTGTCGAGCCCCAGATCCTCCGCGATGATGCCCAGCGCGTTGTAGCCGGGCGCGAAGGTGATGTAGCCGTGCGGGTGCTGCGAGGCGCCGCACAGGTAGAGGCCCTGGATGGGCGTGCGGTACTCCGCCAGCTCCTTGGTGGGCCGCTGCTCCAGCAAGTTCTTCGGGTGGATCTGCCCGACCATCCAGTCACCGAAGCGGTAGTTGATGATCTTCTGGCTGATCTCCAGCGGCGTCTCCGTGGCGAAGCGCCGGACGAGCTGCCGCTGGTCCTCCTCCACCATCTCCGCCAGCCAGCGGTCCACGCAGGCTTGGCCGTACGCGCGCGCTGCCTTGTTCCAGCCCTCCGCCCCGCCGTCCTCCAGCGCGAAGGGGGCGAAGATGCGGAGCAGCCCCGTCGCCTTGCCGGCGGGCGCGTCCGTGGGGTCGTAGATGGAGTTCACCGCCGCGTTGATGCGCGGCACCTTCGGGAGCTTGCCCGCGCGCACTAGCGAGAACTCCTCCTCGAAATCCGCCAGGCGCTCGAAGCCTATGTTGAGGATCCACGCGCGGTCGATGTCGGGATCGAAGGCGGCCGCCTTGTAGCGAGGCAGGCCGTTCATCGCGAGGTGCACGTTGAAGAGGCTCGCCTCCTGGTATTTCACCTCGGCGACGTCCTTCAACGTCTGCGCTGGCACCACCTCTTGGTCGAGTAAGGTCTGGAAGGTCTGGTGGACGTCCACGCTGGAGGCGACCAGGCGGTTGGCCTTCACGAAGCCGTCCGGCGTCATCACGCCGACCGCGCGCCCGTTCTCCACCACGATCTTGGTGACGGGGACCTGCGGGAAGACCCGGCCCCCGGCCTTCACCACCACCCGCATCAGCGCGTGCGCGAGGCGGTGGCTCCCCCCCTTGCAGACGTGCCAGTTGGCGATCTTCCCCAGCAGCACGGGGTAGCTGACGGCCAGCCCGCGGACGTGGGGCTGATAGCCGCAGATCGCCGCGTGGAACGCCAGCATGGCCTTGATGCGGTCGTTCTCGAAGTGCTTGTCCAAGAACTCCACCACGCTCATCGAGCGCAGCCGGGCGGTGAGAAATTCGCTCTTGTCCTCCACGCCCCAGGAGGCCAGCGCCCGGGTGAGGTCCTTCAGGGCGATGGGCGGCGCGTACATCAGCGTGCGGACCATCAGATCCAGGTAGCCGCTGACCTCGTCCCAGAGGCGCATCCAGGTGTCGGCGTCCTTCTGGGAGAAGCGCGCGAAGCTGGCGGCCGTCTTGGCCATGTCCGTGTGGATGGTCATCGCGCTGCCGTCAGCGAAGATGCTGCCCATCTGGACCGCCGGGTGGATGTACTCCACGCCGTTGTTCAGCAGCTCGAGATCGTCGTAGACGGGGCAAATCCCGAACAGGGAGTGGTAGTTGGCGTGCAGGTTGTGCAGGTAGTTGGGCTCGGTCACCTCCTCGGTGCAGAGACCGCCGCCCTCCTCCGTGCGGCGCTCCAAGATCGCCACGGACCACCCGGACTTGGCGAGGTAGGCGCCGAGCGCCATGCCGTTGTGCCCGGCGCCGATGATGACTGCGTCGAAAGCCTGATCAAGCATTCCCATGGCGCCTCCTCAGTAAAAGCGAGCGGGGTTCTGCCACACGGACTGGGGGAGCCCGAGATCTTCACACAGCACCTTCACGGCGTTGTAGCCGCAGGCCGCCGTCACGCCCCCGCCCGGGTGCGTACAGCTCCCCGCGAGGTACAGCCCGGGCACCTCCGTGCCGTAGTGCGAGGCCCCCGCGAAGGGGCGTAGCCCCATCATCTGATCTAGGCTCATGGCGCCGTGCCCGAAGTCCCCCTCGCGCATCCGCATGCCGCGGTGTTGATCGAGCGGGGTGTGGAGGTAATCCGCGATCACGTTGTCTCGAGTCATGTTCGGGGCAAACTCCCCGTACAGCGTCAAGAACTTCTCGTTGTACGTCTCGCGGACCTCCTCCCACTCGGCCTCGGTGAGTGCGCTGGCACGCGGGAAGAAGTACCACCCGGTCAAGTTGTGCTTGCCGGCAGGGGCCTGGGTGGCGTCCCACAGCGAGTTGATCCACACCGCGGCCGCGGGGAGCTCCGGGATGCGATCACAGTGGCCGGCTCGGCAGTAGTCCAGCACGTCCTTGGCGCTGTCGTAGCCGACCACCTGGTACCAGGCGCGGTCGATGCCCGGATCCCACTTGGCGCTCTTGTACTTGGGCGGCTCGTGCAGCGCCATGGCCACCGAGCCCAGCACCTGATCCGGGCCGTCTTTGAAGTTCTTGGTGCGCCGCCGCGCGTAGGGCGAGAGGTGCTCTTCCCCCAGCAGCTTGAGGAAGGTGTCCTTGAGGCCGATCGCGCTGACGACGGCCTTGCGCGCCATGAGCCGCTTGCCGTCCACCAGCTCCACGCCCGCCGCGCGTCCGCCCTCCATCAAGATCCGCCGCACGCGGCTGGACTCCCGCATGGTGGCGCCGGACTTGATGCAGGCCGTGACCATGGCGCCGTTGAGGCGATGGGTGCCGCCCACCATCATGCGCCAGCACCCCGGCATCACCAGGCAGGCGAACAAGAAGAAGTAGCCCGAGCCCGGCCACTCCAAGCTGGGCGCCGCGAACTCGATGGCCACGCGGTAGAGCAGCGCGCGGACCTCGTCCGACTCGAAGCACTCGTCGATGCAGTCTCGCACCGACTTGAAGGCCATCTCTTCATCGAGCCCGAACAGGCTGAAGAGGTTGTGCGCGGGCAAGAGCGGGCTGGGCGGCGTCTCGCCCTGGTTCCACTTCAGCGGCGGCGTGTAGAGCGCCGCCGAGACGATGAGCTCGAGCTGGTTGGCTTTGGTCTTGAGGTCGCGCCAGGTCTCCGCGTCGTGCTTGGAGTAGACGGCGAAGCTCTTGGCCGTCTCCTCGATCATGTCGTTGCGGTAGATGAGCACCGGCGGGCGGCCGTCCTTGAAGGCGATGCCGGCCTGGATCTCCGGGTAGATGGTGCGCGCTCCCAGGCTGGGCAGATCGAAATCCTGGAAGAAGGGCATGACATGGAGGAACTCCATGAAGTTGGCGTGGATGTTGTGGCAGAAGCCCGGCGCGGTGACCTCCGCCGTGTAGAGCGCCCCGCCCCACTCGTGCCGCCCCTCCAAGATGCACACATCCACCCCGGCGCGCGCGAGATACGCAGCAGCCGTCAGCCCGTGGTGGCCTCCTCCAATGATGATGACGTCATGCTCGGTCTGGCTCATGGCGCGGGCAAGAGTGCCCGCACCCCTCGATCGAGGCAAGCGCTACCACCTTCGGGCGGAGCCGCTGCTCGAAACGTGCGCCTCGCGCAACGCTGGGTGCGGCTCGGCCCCCGCGGCGCTCAGCCGACCGCGGGCGCCAGCTCTACCGAAAAGCTCGGCGGGCTCGCGATGGACTTCTTGACTTTGCAGCCTGCCACGACGCGCGTGAGCGAGCCCAGGTACTTCTCCGGGAAGCCCAGCGGCGGCGTCAGCTCCAAGCGGATGGCGGTGGGCAGACGCGTCTCCGGATCTTGCTCGACGAGCTGGCGGAGGCGGAGCCCCTCGGTGGACAGCCCCCGGGCCTGGCAGAAGCCCAGCGCGTAGATGCCGGCGCAGGTGGCCAGCGAGGCGAGGTAGAGATCGAAGGGAGCCGGCGCCGCGCCCTCGCCGCCGCCGCTCACGGGCTGGTCGGTCATCACCTGGAAGCCGTCCACCAGCGCGGCCACTCGCTTGCCGCCAGGGAAGCTGACCTCGATGGTGCTCGTGGTGGCGGCGGGGACGGTAAGCTCGGGCGTGGCGCTGGACGTGGTGTTCTGCATGGCTTCGTGGACCTCGCGGCGTCAGAGCCACGCCGCGGCAAAGGGGTTCAACCCGGGCAGGCTACTTGCGCAGCTCCACCCAGACGACGCCGCGCACCTCACCCGCGCGGAAGCCCGTGGCGGCGTCAGCGGGGTAGCGCTCGCTCAGCCGCGCGCGCACCTCCGGGGCGAGCTGCTCGGCGTCGCCGTGGCAGCTCAGGCACAGCGGGAGCGTGGGCAGCACCTCCACCACGCCGAGCGAGTCCCCCAAATCGTAGACGGCCGGGCGCACCTCCGCCGCGGGCTTCCCCGCCACCTCCGCGAGGTAGCCTTGGAGCCAAGGGCGCGGCGCGTTGCGCGTGGAGTTGCGGACGCGGTGGCTCGTGCGCCCGAGGGTCACGCCGCGCGCGGCGCTCACTTGCTCGGTGAGCCGCCCCGCCTCTTCGGCGCACACCTCGACGCCGCTCGCGGGGCCGCCCTGACCGATGGCCTGCTGGAGCCGCTGCGTCAGGGTCTTCTTCAGCTCCGCGGCGGCGGCGCGCGCCTCGACCACGCGCGCCTCGTACGCCTCCGGGACGGGCTCGAGCCGCTGGGGGGCGCCACGGCACGCGGAGGCAGCCACACACGCGAGGGCACAGGCGGAGAGCCAACGGCGAGGCATCGTCCTCGGGTAGAGCCTGGAGCGAGCAAGGAGGGTTCACGCGGCGCACCGAGCGAGGCGGCGCTCCAGCCGGAGAGCGCAGCGCCGGAGCACGCGGCACAACCTGGACCTGGCACACACTGGCACAGATGCCACAGCTCCCGCGCTGAGAGCGCTGAAATTACGCGAATAGCTTGATAGCAAGCATGGAACACCTCTTGCTTTGCCCCGTGCATGGCAAGACATCTCTCGCGTAGGGGTTGGGTAGCGACACTGTTCGGGAGCGCGCTCATCATGGCGTGCAGCAGCGGCTCCACGAGCGCAGGCTTCGATGATCCGTCGGATCCTACGGATCCGCGGGTGGACAACGGCTTCGAGTCGGACGACCCGACCGGCGGCCAGGGGCCCTCGCGCGGCGGGGACTACGGCGAAGACGCTGGCAACGGCGCTTCGGGTGCCGCCGGGACGGGGGGCGCTCCCAGCGCGGGCGGCGATGACGGGGCCGCGCGCGCCATCGAAGAGGCGGACATCGTCAAGGTCCAGGGCGACCGGCTCTACACCCTGTCGCGCTACGGTGGCCTGGGCATCATCGACGTGAGCGTCCCCGCCAAGCTGAAGCTCATCGGTAGAAAGCGGCTGGGAGGGCAGCCCTTCGAGATGTACCTGCGTGGCCGCCAGGCCTACGTCATGCTCAATGACTTCGGCCGCTACGTGCCCTCGGACGACGGCAGCTACGGGCGCTACGAGCAGACCAGCGAGATGGTGGCGCTGGACTTGAGCGACGAGCGCAACGTCCAAGAGCTGGCTCACTACGACATCCCGGGCAGCATCGCGGACTCTCGCTTGGTCGGCGACGCGATGTACGTGGTCACGCAGGAGAACGGCTACTGCTGGGGTTGTCAGGACAACCAGCCGGGCGCCGTCGTCACCTCCTTCAACATCGCCTCGGGGGGCATCGCCCGCGTCGATCAGCTCGCCTTCCGCTCGCCGCAGAACGGTTATAGCTGGCAGCGCAGCGTCTCGGCCACGAGCTCCCGACTCTACATCGCCGGGCCCGAGTACGACTGGCAGCCTGGGCAGGAGCGCGCCAACTCCATCATCCAAGTGGTGGACATCCAAGACCCCACCGGGCGGCTCCGCAAGGGCGCCGACGTGCCGGTGCACGGCCAAATCATGAGCCGCTGGCAGATGGATGAGTACGGCGGCGTGCTGCGCGTGGTCAGCCAGAACACCTTGAACCAATGGAACGGCGGCGAGCAGCGGACCCTCAACCCGAGCGTGCAGACCTTCCGCGTCACCGACGCCAACACCATCACCCCCTTGGGTCAGACGGAGCTCGTGCTGCCCAAGCCCGAGACCCTGCGCAGCGTGCGCTTCGATGGGCCGCGCGGCTACGCCATCACGGCGGAGCAGACGGACCCGCTCTACACCATCGACCTGTCCGATCCGGCCGCCCCGCGTCAGCTCGCCGAGCTGCACATGCCCGGCTGGATCACCCACCTGGAGCCCCGGGGCGACCGGCTCATCGGCTTCGGCTACGCCGACACCACCTGGAACTCGCCGCTGGCGGTCTCCTTGTTCGACGTGGCGGATCTCGCGGCGCCTCGGCTCCTGGAGCGCGTGGAGTTCAGCGGCGGCGGCGGCAGCTACGCCGAAGATCAAGACAGGATCCACAAGTCCGTCCAGGTCCTGGACGACCAGGGGCTCGTCTTGGTGCCCTTCGCCAGCTATGGCAACTGGAACGGCACGAGCTGCGACGACTCTGAGAGCGGCATCCAGATCATCGACTACTCCCGCGACCACCTCGTCAAGCGGGGCGTCGCGCCGCAGTACGGACAGTCGCGCCGCGCGATGGTGCTGGGCGACCACCTGCTCGGCATGTCGGATCGCACGGTGACCTCCTTCGATCTCCGTGACAAAGACGCCCCCACCCAAGCGTCCGAGGTCGACCTCTCCAACCCCACGTTCCGGCTGACCCGCGTCGGCGATCAGATCGCGTCCGTGACCAACGACTGGTGGACGGGTGAGGTGATGTTGTCCCTCACGCCAGCGGCGTCCCCGGACGACGCCGCGGTCACCGCCAAGCTCTCCCTCGCGGGGCTGGCCAAGCAGAGCGCCGCGCTCTGCGGCAACGGCTCGAGCTGGGCCAATTGGTACGCCGCGCGGCTCTTCCCCATGGGACAGCACCTCGTGGTCACGGTGCCGGTGATGACCTACGACGACACCGCCCAGCGCGTGGACAACGAGATGGTGTACGGCGTGGTGGATCTCAGCACGCCCACGGCGCCGCGGCTCCTGCGCAAGCTGTCCGTCCCGCTGGAGGCCAGCAACTACTCTTACTACGGCTGCGGTGGGTTCTTCGATGGCTGGGGCTACTCGGCCTTCTACGGAGGCTCGCTCTTGGCCGATGGCGAGAGCATGGTCCAGGTCGGCAGCCGGCTCGCGTACCTCGAGAGCATCTACTCCACCAGAGAGCTCCACGACGCGTGGGGCGCGGTCATCGACTGGACCCCCGTGATGGAGCGCAAGCTGCACGTGGTGGACTTCACGGACGCCGAGGCCCCTCGCGTCCACCCAGCGCTCGAGCTCGGCAGCAGCCGCGGCAGCACCCCCTTGCTGGTGAGCGGCACGCAGGTGCTGACGTCACGTTGGCGGCGGTCGCCCTCACGCGCCTCCAAGATCAAATTCTACGTCGACCGCGTCGAGCTCGGCGGCGACGAGCCCGTGCGCCTGCCCTCCATCAACACCCCAGGGTCGCTCGTGAACGTGGACGCAGCGAGCGGGCGCCTGGTGACGGTGGACTACCGTCGGCAGTCCGTCCCGATGAGCTACGAGGAGTGCTACTACGGCAACGGCTCCGGCACGGGCTGGTTCGACCACCAGCGCCAGACCTGTGAGCAGGTGACGCGCACCTTCCACCTCTCGGACGTCGACGCCGACTCCCGCGTGACGTTGCGGAGCAGCTTGGTGCCCCCCTCGCAGCGACTGGGCGCCATCAAGACGGCCGAAGACCGCGTGTACCTGCTGCGTTCCCCCGCCTACAGCTACGATCAAGACCGGGTGCGCGTGACGGAGCCGGGCGCGCTGCTCGCCCTCGGCGGCATCCGTGCTGGAGAGCTCACGCTGGTGAGCCAGGTCACGGCGGGCGTCCAGTGGCCGCTGGCCGCCAGGGGACCGCGCATCGCGCTGGCGACCGACCGAGGCTTCGCGGTCTTCGACACCAGCACGCCGACGGCCACGGCGCTCGTCGAGCAGACCCTCCAAGGCGGCGGCTACGCCAGCGACGTGCTGCTCGAGCAAGACCGAGCCGTGTGCTCGCTGGGAGACTGGGGCATGCAGACCCTCTCGCTCCGCCCCTGAGCCAGCGCGCCGCCAGGGTGCTCCGTGACCGGGGCATCCTCCCGAGCCCGCCGCGCCTCCACGGAGGTGCGGCGGGCTGCTTCGTCCCCGCGCGCGTGAGGCCGCCTCAGGGACGCAGCGGGCAGTTACCGTCCGACTCCGGCACGGTGCACTGATGCTCACAGCCTGGGATGCCGCAGGGGTAGCAGCACTTCAGGCCATGGCCACACTCCCGGTCCTCCGTACAGACCGTACCAGCCGCTCCGCCGTCCTGGCAGCTCTGATCGGGGCTCACCGCCACCCCCTGGGCGTTGGCGGCGCAAGCGTTGCAGTAAAACTGCCCATCGCAGCCGCACACCCCCGGGCAGTCCAAGGGACACCCCTGCGGCCGCGGCTTGCACTGACCCGGCGCATCGAAGGTGCCGCAGGCGGCCTCCGGGGTGTAGTCGCAGAAGTCCTGGGGCTCGCAGCCCGCGCCGCCTCTCCCGCCGCAAGACCTGGGCTCCTGCAGCGTATAGCACCCCCCGGTGCACACGAGGACGCCGCCGTCCGTGGGCTGCCGCTCGCCCTCGCTGCAGGTGCAGCAGCCGCACTTGGCCGTGCAGCCCTCGTCGCAGCGCGGCGGTGCGGCGCAACCCACCGTGGAGCAGTCGAGGCCGCCGCTCCCACCGCTGCCACTGCTCCCCGCCGTCCCCGCCGTCCCCGCCTGGCCGGCGCTGCCCGACGCTCCGGCGCTGCCCGCGCCGCCGTCCTGCTGGTCCCCTCCAGCCGCGGCGTCACCGCCGCAGGCGACGACGCCCCCCCAAGCCAGCCCCGCCAGCAGCAAGCCCTCTTTGATTCTAAGCATGCGGTGAGCTTAGCCTACTTCTGCGGGCTGCGCTTGGGCCCGGGCCGCCGGTCAACCCTCGGCGCGCAGCAGCTCCGGCTCACCGTAGAGGCGGGCGCGGGCGGTGCGGCGTTGGTCCGCTTGGGACCCGCAGTCCAGCGGCAGCTCCGCCGTCATGGCCTCCACGAGCGCCACGCCGACCTCCGCCTCGCCCGCCGCCACGAGGCTCGCCCCTGCACGCTTCAGATCCGCGGCGTCTCGCAGGTGATGGCAGCGCACGAGCACCCGCAGCTCCGGGTTGAGCTCGCGCGCCTGCTTGATGAGCTCCGCGGCGTCCTCCACCTCGACGCTCACGATGAGGCTCCCCGCCGCCTCGATCCCGGCGTCCTGCAGCGTCCCCGGCCTCAGGACGTCGCCGTAGAGGGCTGGCACGCCGGCGGCCTTCAGCTCACGGACGGTGTCGAGGTTGAGATCGACGACGGTGACCTCCGCGCCCCGCTCGGCCAGCAGCCGATGGACGATCCGCCCTACGGGGCCGTAGCCCACGAGGACGCAGCGGTTCGGCTCTGGGACGGGGGGCGCGGCGCTCCGCGGCGCCATCAGCGCCGGCGTGGCCGAGGCCCACCGGCGCGCCACCCGATAGATGACGGGGTTGAGGGCGATGGAGAGGATGGAGGTGGCGACCAGGGCGTTCCAGCCCGCGTCGCTGAGCAGCCCCAGCTCCCGCGACACCGCCCCCACGATGAAGCTGAACTCACCCACCTGCGAGAACGCCGCGCCGACGGGCACCGCGGTGCCGAGCGGCACCCCGAGCAGCCTGACCGTGAGCAGCGCCGCCAAGGGCTTGCCGAGCACCACCACGACCAGCACCACGCCGATGAGCGCCGGCACCTGCAGCACGCTGCGCGGGTCGAAGAGCATACCGACCGAGACGAAGAAGAGCACCGCGAAGGCGTCGCGCATCGGCAGGGCATCCCCCGCCGCGCGCGCGGCGAACTCCGACCGGCCGACGGCCAGGCCGGCGAGGAACGCACCGAGCGCCATGGAGACCCCGAAGACCTCCGCGGCGCCCACCGCGATGCCCACGGCGAGCACCAGCACCGCCAAGGTGAACAGCTCGCGCTGGCGAGTCTGGGCGATGCGCTCGAGCGCCCAAGGGATGACCCACTTGCCGAGCACCACCACCGCCACCGTCAGGCCCACGACCTTGAGCCCCGCGAGACCCAGCGCCGTCGCGGGGCTCTGCCCGCTGCCCCCGCTACCGAACAGGATGGGCAAGAGCAGCATCAAGCTGACGGTGATGAGGTCTTCGACCACCGTCCAGCCGATGGCGATGTGACCGATGGGCGAGTGCAGGTCATGGCGCTCCGCGAGCACCAGCGCCATCACCACCGTGCTGGCCACCGAGATGCCCATGCCCAAGATGAGCCCCGAGGTCCACGACCAGTCGAACAGGCGCAGGAGCGCCGCCAGCAGCAGCGTGGTGGCCGTGCTCTGGAGCAGCGCCCCGGGGATGGCCACCTTCCAGACCGCCAGCAGCTCCCGCAGGTGGAAGCGCAGCCCGACGCCGAACAGCAGCAAGATGACGCCGATCTCCGCGAACTGCTCCGCGACGGCGCGATCCGCCACGAAGCCTGGCGTGAACGGCCCCACCAGCACGCCGGCGAGCAGGTAGCCCACGATGGGCGACAGCTTGAGCCGGTGCGCCAAGAACCCGAAGCCCAAGGCTCCGGCCAAGCCGCCGGCGAAGGTGAGGAGGATCCCTAAATCATGCATCGCGACGACCGGGGCATCGCCGCCATGGCACCGATCCCTCGCCTGCGCAAGCTAGCGCTGCCCCCGCGCGGCCGCCGCCTCGAGCGCCTCCAGCGCTACGCCGGGTTCACGTAGGGGGCCCCCACCCACTGCTGCTGTCCATTGGCGAACACGCACAAATACTGCCCAGGCGCTGCCTGAGACACGGTGGCAGGATAGCGGTTGCCGTCGGCCCAGGTGACCAGCACCGCCGCGCCGACGGCGATGGCCGGAGCCGCCACGGGCGGCGGTCCGCCCGGAGGCGCCATGCCGGCGGCCGTGGCCTCGCCGGTGGTCGCCCCGGGCTCCGCGGGCGCACCCGGGCCCTGCGGTACGAGCTTCGCGCCCCAGCGCTGCGCCGCGGCGATCACCACCTCGGTGAGCAAGCGGAGCACCACCTCGAGCCGCTGCGCTCCGCTCTTGCTCAAGACAAGGGTGGCGTCGTTCAGGTAGAGCTGTACCTCATTCTTTTCGATCCGCAGCGTCGAGCCGGTAGTGCTGGCGCCTTCCAGCAGCTCCACCGCCTGGGAGGTGAGCTCGGCGGGGAGCTGCTCCCAGAGCGTCTTGTGCCGACGGAGCTCCTTGAGCTGGCCCTCCAGGTACACGTGAGGCGACAAGTAGAACTTCTGCTCGTCGTCGTCGTCCCAGTCGTCGCGGTCGAGCTGCTCCCCGGCGTAGTCCTCTGCATCTTCGTCGTGCTGGAGCGAGATCCCCTCCGCCACTCCCTTCAAGCCAGCGTTGGTCCGCAGGGTGATGCGGAGGTTGGCGAAGGTGTTCCAGATGATGAGCTGCACCGGGATCTGCCCGTACTGGCCGGTGACGTGGACCTCTTCCCCACCCTCCCGCAATTTCACGGCGCCGCCGATCACCTCCGCCAAGCGTTGCCCGGCCTCTTGGCAGATGCGGCGCTGCTTGCCCTCGTCGTCCATGTGAAAGAACGCGCTCTTGCTCATTACGAGGTCGTTGGCCTGGAACAAATCAAGGATCCCCATGGCCGCTACGCTATCATCGACGCAGGGTCATGTCCTCAGCATCTCCAGCTCAGCCCCTCTCCCTCTGCGCGGGCTGCGGCGCGGCGCTCCCGGTGGAGGGCACGCGCTGCACGGTCTGCGGAGGCCGCGAGGGCGAGGCGCCGACGCAGGTGCTCCCCTCGCCCACGGAGCGCTGGGCGCGCGTCGAGTGCCGCTTCCGGTGCGTGGGCTGCGGGGGGACCTCGCCGGTGGTCGCTCTCGCGACGTCCCGTGGCCTGGAGTGCGTCCACTGTGGGCTCGAGCACGGCTTGGACGCGCGCGTGTGGTCCAAGGTGGCGGCGCTCTGCCACGACGTCATCGACTTGGCCTGGAGCGCGCCGGGCGTGCAGGGCTCCCGAGCGCTGCAGCGTGACAACCCGTACACCATCGTGGGGCGCACCGTCTCCGATTGGTCGTGGAGCGAGCCAGGGGTGGTCGCGGGCCGCGAAGCGCTCTCGGTGCGCGTGGCGCCAGGGGCACCGCTCTGCGAGCGCTGCCACATACCGTTGGCGTATCAGCTCACGCCGCAGGGCCTGCAGCTCGACTGCGCGGGCTGCGGATCGCACGAACGCCACGCCCCCGTCGGCGCGCTAGGCCTCTCGGCGCTCCTCGCCGTGGCCTGCGTGGAGGCGCGCACCGACGCGCCCGCCGCGCGCAGCACGCTCGGCTCGGACGGCGTGACGCTCGTGACCTGCCCGTACTGTGGCGGGCCGCTCACCCCGGACGAGCGGGGCGCCACGGTGCGCTGCGCGCACTGCCGCGAGACGTCGCTCGTCAGCGCCAAGCTGTGGCATCGCTACGGGCGGCGCGCGCCGCGGCCGGAGCCCCTCTGGCTGCTGCTCGCCGGGCGCGCGCCGCGACGCCAGCAGCTCGAAGCTCGCGACGCCAACGTCGACCCCTTCGAGCTCGAGCTGCAGGCGCGCGCGCGCGCCGTCCTCGAGCGCCAGCAGGGGGTGCCGCCGGCAGCCCCTGCGCGGGAGCCGGTCGCGCCCCCACCGGCGGCGCCGCCCCAGGGGCCACCCCCGGGGCCGCCGCTGGGCGCGCCGCCCCTCGCGGCCCCACCGCGGCCCCCTGACGCCGGACCCTGGGCGCCGCTGCCCAGCCCCGCCGCCACCGGCTCACCGGCGCAGGGGCGTGGCCTGCCGTGGTGGCTCGTGCTGGGCGTCGGCGCGGTGGTGGTCTTCGTGCTGCTCGGCTGCCTCGCCGCGTACCTGATCCTCTAGGCCAGAGCGCCGCGCCGGCTCCCAGCCATCCTCCTGCCCACGACGATCCCTCAGTGGTACGAAGGAGTGTACGTTGCTAATCTAGCGCTATGGACGCGTGTCGCCTTGGGCTCGGTGGCGTACTGATCCTCGTTAGCGCACTGGGCGCTGGTTGTACTGAGTCCTCTGAGGATGGCGGCGCCGCGGGCAGCTCCGGCGCCGCGGGCAGCTCCGGCGCCGCGGGCAGCTCCGGCGCCGCGGGCAGCTCCGGCGCCGCGGGCAGCTCCGGCGCCGCGGGCAGCTCCGGCGCCGCGGGCAGCTCCGGTGTCGCGGGCAGCTCCGGTGTCGCGGGCAGCTCCGGCGCCGCGGGCAGCTCCGGCGCCGCGGGAAGCTCCGGCGCCGCGGGAAGCTCCGGCGCCGCGGGAAGCTCCGGCGCCGCGGGAAGCGGCGGGAGCTGCAGCGGCGCTCTCGAGGCGATCGCGCCAACCCAGAGCTGCACGCCGCCTTCGTCCACGGCCCCCCCCTCCCTCGAGAAGCTCGACTACTTCCGCAATCAGCCATGCCCGCGGCAGGGCAACGACGCCTGCCTCGGCGTGCAGCGCCCCGCTACCAGCGAAGCGAGGCCCGCCGTCCTGGTCGTCCATGGCGGTGGCTTCACGGGCGGGGGGCCCTTCGGCAGTAGCGTCCTTCAGGTCGTCGCGCGACTCGCGGAGCGTGGCTACGTCGGGATCTCCGTGGGCTACCGGCTCTGCGATCCCAGGACGGGCGCCAACGGCTTCCCGGCGCCCTTCTCCGATGTGCGCTGCGCGGTCCGCTTCGTCCGTCAGAACGCCGCCTCGCTCGGCGTCGATCCGCGGCGCCTCGCCTTGCTCGGCACCAGCGCTGGCGGAGCCATCGTCAACCTGGTCGGCGCCGCCGCCAACGGCGGAGAGGTGCTGGACGATGGAAGCTGCCCGCTCAGCGGAGACAGCTCCGTCAGCGCGGTGCTCTCGTACTACGGCGGACACGACTTGGCGAACAGCGCGGACTTCTCGACGAACATCCAAGGGACCTTGGCGGCCTGCCACGGCACCCTCAGCCTCGGCACCGCCTCCGCCACGACCTGGATCGACGCGGCCGATCCCCCAGCGCTCCTGCTCCATGGCACGGCGGACGACTCCGTGAATGCGCGACAGTCGGAGCGCGGCCTCTCGGCGCTGCACGCCGCCTGCGTGCCGGCGACGTACCTTCCCCTCGCTGGTGCGCGGCACGCTTTCTCGCCGCTGGAGCCCGCGGTCCCCGGCGCGTCCGCGGCCGATGGCACGACGGCGACGTGCACCGCCCTGGCGTTCCTCGATCGATACCTGCGCCCCTGAGGGCGTGCTCGCCCAGTCCCTCCGCGGCGCCCGGCGCAAGCTCGCGAGCCTCCCACGCCAGGCGGAGCGATTGTAGGTGCGACGTCCAAGAGAGCTGCGCTATCTAGGGCCTCGGCATGCCTAGCGAGCTGCGTCAGACGCTGATCGAGCAAGCGGCCGCGCAGATCGCGGGGGGGAGGGGGAGCGAGCGCGCGCGGGTGGAGGAGGCCCTCTCCACGGCGCTGCGCGGCTTCGAAGACGCGGCGCTCCTCGAGCTCGCGCAGCGCGTGAGCCTCACCGGCGCGGACTACGGCTATCACCCACCCCACCCCGCGGCGCGCGCCATCGATCACTCCCTGGCTCGCCTCGTCGTCGCCCCGGAGTCCACCCTGCACGGGGTCGAGCACCTCACCGCCCTGAGGGGCCCCGCGCTGCTCTGCGCCAACCACCTCAGCTTCAGCGACGCCCACCTGCTCGACTGGCTGCTCTGCCGTGACGGCCACGCCCAGCTCGCCGAGCGCCTCAGCGTGCTGGCGGGACCCAAGGTGTACTCGGATCCGCAGCGGCGCCTCTCGAGCCTCTGCTTCGGCACCATCAAGGTGCCGCAGAGCGCGGAGCGCGCCACGGGCGCGGCGGTCATGTCCCGACGGGACGTCGCGCGGCTGGCCGCCGTCGCGCTGGACGCCGTGGAGGAGCGGCGGCAAGCGGGAGACCTGGTGCTCGTGTTCGTGGAGGGCACCCGGAGCCGCTCCGGGGCCATGCAGGCGGCGCTCCCCGCGGTGTCCCGCTATCTGGAGCTCGGCTGGGACGCCATCGTGCCCATCGGGATCGCGGGGAGCGAGCGGCTCGTCCCCATCGGCGACGAGCAAGCGCACCTCACGCGGGTCAGCGTCCACGTCGGCGCCCCGCTGTCGCCCGCCCGCTTGTGGCAGCACGCCGAGCACAAGCGCCGCCTCGTGATGGACGTCGTGGGGCTCGCCATCGCGGCCCTGCTCCCGGAGCCCTACCACGGCGTCTACGGCGCTCACGATCCAGGGCTCCACGCCGCGCGGGCGCTGCTCGAGCGGCTCAGGGGCTAGCGGGCGCCACGGGGGGCGTCTCTTCCGCGCCCTCCGGCGGCGAGGGCGAGGGCTCCGTCCCGGCGTCGACGGGCGCCGGCGCGCCCGAGGCCGCGGGGGGGCTCACCGGCGCGGCCGCGTCGGGAGCGTCCCGCGCGTCATCGTCCTCCGCGCCGCTGAGCTCACCGGCCGCGCCCGCGTCGGCGCCGGCCTCGGCGCCGGCATCCACCACCGTCGGCTCGGTGGGCTCCGTGCCCTCGAGGAACTCTTCGTCGAGGGCGCTCGGCTGGTCTGGCAAGGCGAGCAAGCCGGTGGCCGGATCGATCTTGACGACGACCACGCCGGGAGGTCGCGGGAACTCCGTGTTGGGCCGCCCTCGATGGGCCGCGCGCATGAACTCCACGAACGCGGGCAGCGCGGTGACCGCGCCGCCCTCACCCGGGCCGAGCGGCGCCGGCTCGTCGTACCCCACCCAGACCGCGGTGACGAGCTCCGTGCTGTAGCCGACGAACCAGGCGTCCTTCGCCTGGTTCGTCGTCCCCGTCTTGCCGGCGATGGCGCGGCCGAGGCTCGCGGCGCGCCCCGCCGTGCCCTGCGTCACCACGCTGCGCAGCAAGCTGGTGGTGAGGTAGGCCTCGGCGGTGGTCATCACCTGCCGCTTGGGGGCGGCCACGGGCAGCGGCAGCTCCGCCCCGTCGGGCCCGACGACCTTCGTGATGAGCACGGGCGGCGCGTACTCCCCCCCCGACGCGAAGGTGCCGAAGGCCGCCGCGAGCTCGAGGGGAGTCACCTCGTAGGCGCCGAGCGCCAGCGACAGATCCGGCTCCATCTTGGAGTCGATGCCGCAGGCGCGCGCCCAGTCGATGACGTTCCCGGGGCCGACGTCTTTCAAGAGCAGCTCCGCCGCGGCGTTGTCGCTGCGCGCCAGCGCGGTGCGCACGCTGAGCGTCCGGCTGGGGAGCTTGCCGTCCCGCGAGCCAGGCAGCTCCAGCAGCGTCGCCGGCGTCTTGCGGCGCGAGTGCAGGGCGTAGGAGTAGACGAAGGCCTTGAAGGTGGAGCCGGGCTGCCGACGGGCGCGGCTCGTGCGGTCGAGCCCGCCGCTCACCTGCTCGTAGCTGCCCACCAGCGCGCGTAGCTCGTGCGTGCGTGCGTCGAGCGCCACGAGCGCTCCCTCCGGCCCGAGCGCCAGCCGCAGCGCGTTGCTCTCCAGCTCTGGCTCCAGATCCGCGCTGACGAGGACGCGGAGCTGGGCCCCCAGCTTGGCGAAGGCGCTCGGCGGCAGGTGCTGCGGGTTGTAGCGCTCTTCTTGGTCGAGCTGCACCTTGCCCACGAGGTCTCCCACCCGCACCGTCAGGCTGCGCTTGGCGTCATCCACGCCCTCCACGACGCCCAAGGCCACCCGCCCCGCCTTGGGCACGCCCTGCGTGAGCGCCAAGCCCCAGCGCGGGCGCCGCTCCACGCCGAAGGGAGCGCGCAGCTTCTGCCGCGCCTGGTAGCCGTCCAAGCTGGCCCGCAGCGCCTTCTGCGCGCTCGTCTGCAGCTCGGGGTCGATGGTGGTGGTGACCGTGTAGCCGCCGCGACGCGCGCGCTCCCCCGCGAGCTTCTCCAGCACGCGCTGCACCTCGGCGACCACGTCGGGCGCGATGTCCGAGTCCGAGCTGGGATCCGGCGCCTCCAGCAGAGGGCCGGGGAGCTCCACCGTGGCGTCGTAGAGCGCCTGGGTGATGAAGCCCTTGGCGAGCATCTGCCCGAGCACGTAGCGGCGCCGCGTGAGCGCCTTGTCCATGGCGCGGCGGGGGGAGTAGCGCTCGGGCGAGGCGACGCAGCCCGCCAGCATGGCCGCCTCGGCGAGCGTCATGTCCCGAGCCTTCTTCCCGAAGTAGAGCTTGGACGCCTCCTCCACCCCGTACCGACCGTGCCCGAGGTAGATCATGTTGAGGTACAGGCCGAAGATCTCGTCCTTGCTCAGCTCTTGCTCCACGCGCCGCGCGAGGATGGTCTCGCGGATCTTGCGTTCGTAGCTGCGATCGGGCTCCAGCAAGACGTTCTTGACGACCTGCTGGGTGATGGTGCTGCCACCTTGCCGGGTGCGCCCCGCGCGGAGGTTGGCCACCAGCGCGCGCAGCATGCCCAGGTAGTTGAGTCCCTCGTGCTCGTAGAAGTGCGCGTCCTCCGCTGCCAAGAAGGCGAGCTTGACGTGATCGGGCAGCTCCTGGAGCTTGATGAGCGTGCGCCGCTCCACGAAGAGCGACGCCAGCAGGCTGCCGTCGCGCGCGAGCACGCGCGTGACCTGGGGGGGCTCGTAGCCGGTGCGCAGCGTGGTGACGTCGGGCAAGCCGCGCTCATAGTGATGCACCACCAACACCACGCTCAGCGCCGACAGCAGCAGCCCGACGCCGCTCACCCACGCCAGCCCCTTGAGGGTGCGCCTCCAGCGCCCCTGGCGCGCGGGCCGAGGCGGTGGGGCTGGCTCCGTGACGGGGGGCACGGCTCGCTCAGCGCATCACCATCATCACCACCACGGCGATGAGGACCCCCACGACGACGCTCCCGAGCGCCACCCCGACCAGCAGCTTGGTGCTGACGCTCTGCGCTCCCACGCGCACGGTGGCGCGGACGCCCGGCACGGCGGGCGTCGCCGTGGGGAAGGCGAGCGACGCCGCGGACAGCCCCATGGCGTCCGCCAAGGCCTGGCCGAAGTCCCTCACCGACTGGTAGCGATCCTCCAGGCGCTTGGCCATGGCGCGCGCGAGCACCGCCTCGAGCGCTGGCGGGAACTGCAGCTCCGCGACGCGCTGGTTGAGGGGGATGGGGGGCTCCACCACGTGCTTCTGGATGTACTCCATGGGGGACTTCGCGACGAAGGGCAGCTTACCGGTGAGCACCTCGTAGAGGATGATGGCCAGGGAGTAGATGTCGCTCCGCGCGTCCAAGATCTTTCCCTGCGCCTGCTCAGGGCTCATGAACTCCGGAGTGCCGAAGACCATTCCCTCCTGGGTGAGCTGCAGGGCCCCTGGTCGGACGCTCTCATCGGTCTTGGCGAGGCCGAAATCCAGCACCTTCGGGACGTCCTGGAGGCCCCCCTGGGAGCACAAGAAGATGTTCTCCGGCTTCAGATCACGGTGCACGATGCCGCGGTCGTGCGCCTCCTGCAGCGCGCCACACACCTGAATGACGATGGGCACCGCTCGCTCGGCCGCCAGGGGCCCTCCCTTGCGGACGAGCTGGTTGAGGTTCTTGCCCTCCAGCAGCTCCATGGCGATGTAGAGCGCGCCGTCCTCCTCCAGCTCCCCATACATGAACACCTTGACGGTGTTGGGGTGCGTCAGCTGGCTGAGGGCGCGGGCCTCCCGCTGAAAGCGGGTGACCAAGTCTTTGCGGTTGGCGAGCTTCGGGTGGAGGATCTTGATGGCCACCATCCGGTTCATGTCGGCCTGCAGGGCCTTGTAGACGGAGCCCATCCCCCCCGTGCCCACCTTCTGGACAATCTCGAATTGGCCATCGAGGATGCGGCGGCCAATGAACGGATCTTGTGGGCGCATGCCAGCCGTGAGGCTTATCAGGTTTCACGGCCGCTGGGGAAGCGCTAGAGAGGGGCTCCATGAGCGTGACGCCAGCGTTCGAGCGGAGCGAGCTCCTGGCCCGGGCCGGGTTCTCCCACGGCTTCTTTGAGCGCTCGGGGGGCGTCTCGGAGGGCCCCTTCGCCAGCTTGAATTTCTCGACGGCGAGCGGGGATCTGCCCGAGCGCGTCGCGGAGAACTTTCGCCGCGCCGCCGAGGTGCTGGGGGTAGCCAGCGAGGCGGTGTACTGCCTGTCCCAAGTGCACGGCACGCGCGCCCGGCTCCTCACGGGTGAAGAGCAGCGCGAGGCGGTGCTGCTCGAGGAGGGCGACATCACGCTCAGCGGCGCCCCGGGCGTCGCCTGCGGCACGCGCTACGCGGACTGCGTGCCGGTGCTCCTCGCCGATCCGCAGAGCGGCGCGGTCGCCGCCGTCCACGCTGGCTGGCGCGGCGTGGCGGCCAACGCCGTCGCGGCGGGCGTCACGGCGCTCGGCGCGCTCGTCGGGCGCCCACTCCAGCTCTTGGCGGCCGTCGGGCCCCACATCTCCGCGAGCGCCTTCGAGGTGTCCGAGGACGTCGCGCAGCAGCTCGAGCGCGCCTCCAACGCCGCTGGGGTGGTGCTCCGCAGCGGCCCACAGCCGAAGGTGGCGCTCCGCCGCATCGTCCACGCCCAGCTCCTCATGGCCGGGCTCCGGGAGGAGCACATCGAGCACCTCGGGGGCTGCACCGTCTCCGAGCCGGAGCGCTACCACTCCTTCCGACGCGACGGCGCCGCCAGCGGCCGCCACTTGGCGGCCATCGTGGCTCGCCCCGCCGGGTGTTCAGTGCAAGGCTGAGCCCAGCCGTGCTTTCGTTGGGGTTCACGCCCGCCTAGCGTCCCCCTGACGTTCAGTATTAGATCATCAGCTCCACCATGGTCGCTTCCTCCCCTGTGATGTGGCTCGTCAGCTACGCCGACGACGACGACCGCGAACTCACCACGGAGCAGGTCCTCGGCGCGCTGACGCGCGGCGAGCTGACCGCCGACACCATCGCCTGGCGCGAGGGCCTCAGCGACTGGCAGCCGCTCGTGAAGCTGCCGGAGTTCGAGCGCCACTGCCAAGCCCTGGCGCTCGGCGGAGGCGCTCCCACGCCACCACCGAAGCCTGCAGCGGAGCCGACCGCACCCGGCGGTGCGCCGCGCCCCTCCCCCTTCAGGGCGGCGGCCGCGGCGATGCCCAGCGGTCCCCCGCCACCCTCGCCCCCCAGCCCGCGGGCCACGCCAGGCAAGCAGCCGGAGATCAAGACCAGCCTGGAGATCCCCTCGCGGCGCCCGCCGGCACCGGCGCCCCTGAGAGGCAGCACCAAGCTCGGGATGCCGTCTCCCGGCACCAGCGCGGCGCGCTCCGCGGCGGCGCCTCCCGTGGCCGCACGGCCCAGGCCGCCGGCCCCACGCGCCGCCCAAGCCTCCGCGCCCGAGCTCCCCAAGCCGGCGCACGCGCCGAAGCCACCTCTGCCTCAGCCACGGGCCGGGACCACCAAGCTCGGCATCCCCCAGGCCCCCCGGCCCCCGGCCCCCAAGCGCGCCAGCGTCCCGGATCCCGAGCCCGCCGCGCCTCCACCCAGCCCCACGCCGGCGGAGCTCCGCCGCGCTCCAACGCCTCCGCTGCCCAAGCGCGCCAGCGTCCCGGACCCCGAGCCCACCGCGCCTCCGCCCAGCCCTGCGCCGGCGGCGGCAGCGCTGGATGACGCCGAGCCCATCAGCGTCATCCCGAAGTCGCTCCCCTCGAACCTCCTCGAGCTGGATCCGTCGGACCTACCGCCGTCAGCGGCCGAGCCACAGCTCGTCCGCTCCGCTGCAGCGGAGCGGAGCGCGCATCCCCAGCCTGCTGCGGCCGAGCGCCACCAGACCACGCTCGTGCTCGGCAGCCTCACGGAGCCCGCAAGCGAAGCCACCCCGAGAGAGGACGCCTTCGACGTCCCCTTGACCTTCGACGCTGGGCTCGACGAGCACCCGCTCGGGCTGCGCGTGACCCCCAGCCCTTCACCGACCAACCTGGAGCACCTGCTCGGCGCCAGCGTCGGGCCGCAGCTCTCCGCGCCGGTGCTCCCCACCCTGGACCAGCCACGCGCGCGCAAGGCGGCCATCGCCCCGGAGGCAGAGACGGTCACGGGCTCTTCCGCCCCGCGCGCCGCGCGTGAGGGAGCGGAGCGAAAGCTGCCTTGGGGGCTCATCGGCGTGGGGCTCCTCGCCGCGGGCGCCGCCCTCTGGTTTGGGCTCGGCCGCTCCGAGCGCCCACTCCAGCCAGCCGCCGAGCGTGCTCTGACCCCACCGGCACCGGAGTCGCCGCCCGCTGCCGTGACCACAGAGGGTGCGCCGGCACCCGCTCCCGCACCCGAGCCCGAGGCGGCGTCACCGCCCACGGTGGCGGCTGACTCCCCACGCGCCCCGACGGCGACCCACGCGGCGGAGCCAGCCCCACGAGGCGCCATCGCGGCCGTCGAGCCGCGCCCCGAGCCTCGGTCGGCCCCCGAGCCCGCGACGCCCCCGGAGCCGTCGAAGGCCACGTCCACGCCCGCCGCGGAGGCGCCTCCCTCACCGCCCCCAGCGGAGCCGCCCCCCGCGCGCCCCGCGACGCCGTCGGCGGCCGAAGGCGCCGAGTTCGATCGCGGCGCGGCGAGCGCCGCGCTGAGCGCGGCCGCCAGCGAGGCCTCCGGGTGTCGTAAAGAGGGAGATCCTTCAGGCACCGCGACCGTCACCGTCACCTTCGCGCCCTCGGGGCGAGTGACGTCCGCGACCCTCTCTGGCCCTCCCTTCGCCGGCACCTCCACCGGCGGCTGCATCGCCGCCACGCTGCGCCGCGCACGCGTCCCCGCGTTCTCGGGGAGCAACGTCACGGTCAGCAAGCGCGTCGTCATCCAGTGAGCCGCGGGCGCAGCGCGGCCGCCGCGCGCCCTACCGCCGGGCGCCTCGAGCGGCGCGCTGCACGGGAGCGGGACCGCGAGCGCCCGGCTGTGCTAACACGCGGCACCCCTCCAAGGAGACAAGTCCATGACTGACGCATTCATCATCGACGCAGTACGTACCCCCCGCGGCATCGGCAAGGCCGGCAAGGGCGCGCTGTCGCACATCCACCCGCAAGAGCTCCTCGCGCAGACGCTCAACGCGCTTGCGAAGCGCAATGAGCTGCGCAAGGAGGACGTGTCGGACGTCATCGTCGGCTGCGTCAGCCAGGTGAAAGATCAAGGCGCCTGCATCGCGCGCAACGCGGTGCTCGCGGCCGAGTGGCCCGATGACGTCACCGGCGTCACGCTCAACCGCTTCTGCGGCTCTGGGCTCCAGGCCGTCAACTTCGCCGCCATGGGCGTGATGAGCGGGCAGCAAGATCTCGTGATCGGCGGTGGCGTAGAGAGCATGTCCCGCGTCCCCATGGGCTCGGACGACGCCATGATGGACGGCAACAACCTGAAGCTGCGAAGCCGCCTGTTCCAGGTGCCGCAAGGCATCAGCGCGGACCTCATCGCCACCCTGGACGGCACCACGCGTGAGCAGCTCGACCAGTTCGCGGTCGAGAGCCAGCAGAAGGCCGCCGCGGCCATCGCGGAGAACCGCTACGCCAAGAGCCTCATCCCGGTGCTCAACGACGACGGCAGCGTCGCGCTCGACAAGGACCAGTTCCCCCGCCCCTCCACCACGGTCGAAGGCTTGTCCCAGCTCCAGGCCTCCTTCGTGATGATGGGCTCCGCGGCGCTCGGACCCAAGGGTGAGACCTTGGACGAGCTGGCCCTCGCCCGCTACCCGCAGGTCTCGGCCATCCAGCACGTCCATCACGCCGGCAACTCCAGCGGGATCGTGGACGGTGCGGCCATCGTCGCGGTCGCGTCGAAGGCGTACCTGACCAAGAGCGGGCTCAAGCCGCGGGCGCGGATCCGCGCCATGGCGACGGCCGGCGCGGAGCCGGTCATCATGCTGACGGCGCCCACCCCCGCGTCGGAGCGCGCGCTCGCCAAGGCGGGGATGAAGGTCAGCGACATCGATCTGTGGGAGATCAACGAGGCCTTCGCCGTGGTGCCGCTCAACACCATCCGCCGGCTTGGCATCGATCCTGCCCGCGTCAACGTCAACGGCGGCGCCATCGCGCTCGGTCACCCGCTCGGTGCCACCGGGGCGGCGCTGCTCGGCACGGCCCTCGACGAGCTCGAGCGCACGGGCAAGAGCACGGCCCTCATCACGCTGTGCATCGGCGGGGGCATGGGCATCGCCACCATCATCGAGCGGATCTGAGCCCAGCGCGGCACGGGCGGTCGGCGGGGGCTCGGTCCCCCCGCCGACCCCTCGTGTCCCTGCGCCGGAAGACGCCGGAGAGCCCCCCCTGGCGCGCGCCGAGTTCCGACTTAGGTTGGTCCCAACGTCTGCGTCCTACTCGGGCCAGCGCACAGTGTCCCCCATCCCTCCTCCTCACTCCCCGGAGCGCTTGGCTCCCTCTCCCCAGGCCGCTCCCGGGCGCGCCCGAGCAGGACGCCGACGCCCGCTCCCCGTCATCGGTCACATCATCGCGAGCTGGCGGCTCCTGCGAGACCCCAAGGCCTCGTGGTGGTTGAAGCT